>SKEU01000237.1_pt1 | contig 44437 bp, 41 predicted proteins | sample 4819571 | NCBI WGS metagenome assembly SKEU01 (sample SAMN11008801, study PRJNA524170) | human gut metagenome | biome: Human fecal sample; material: Feces; isolation source: fecal sample from pouch patient p8, p16 | host: Homo sapiens | place: Israel: Tel-Aviv | collected 2015-06-23
GTACAACAGATCACCACAGATGATTTGCGCCGCTATTTGACAAGCTATCAAATTCAGCGTAGGTCGAGCAAAGTGACCATAGACAACATCCGCCGGATCCTGTCCAGCTTCTTCTCATGGCTTGAAGATGAGGATTTCATTGTGAAAAGTCCGGTACGCCGGATTCATAAAGTCAAGACTGCAAAGGTGGTCAAGGACACCTACACCGATGAAGCATTAGAGCTGATGCGTGACAACTGCACAACGGCACGAGACTTGGCGATGATTGATCTTCTGTCTTCCTCTGGAATGCGTGTTGGTGAGCTGGTCACGCTAAACCGCGAAGACATCAACTTCAACGAACGCGAATGCGTGGTTATCGGCAAGGGCAATAAAGAACGATTGGTCTACTTCGACGCAAGGACGAAGATCCACCTTCAAAACTATCTTGAGGGCAGATCGGATGAAAACCCGGCTTTGTTTGTTTCCCTGAAAGCTCCCTTTGACCGATTGATGATCGGCGGAGTGGAGACACGCCTTCGGGAGATGGGAAAGCGTCTGAATATCCCGAAGGTTCACCCTCACAAGTTCAGGCGCACACTGGCTACTACTGCCATAGACAAAGGAATGCCCATAGAGCAAGTCCAGCAGCTCTTAGGGCATCAGAAAATCGACACCACCATGCACTATGCGATGGTGAAGCAACAGAACGTGAAGCTGGCACACAGAAAATACATCGGATAGGATGGTGAATCACTTGGGAAATTGGAGAAACGGTGAATTCGGTAATTTTATAACGCTCAAGAGAGGTTTTGATCTTCCGCAGCAGAAGCGCGAAGACGGACAAGTGCCTATTTTCTCATCATCGGGTATCACAGGAACTCATTCAACAGCAATGGTTAATGCTCCCGGTGTTATCACAGGACGATATGGAACAATCGGTGAGGTGTTTTATGCAGCAGAAGATTTCTGGCCGCTAAACACAACATTATTTGTTGAGGATTTTCATGGTAATGACGCGAAATTCATTTATTATTTTCTGAAAACACTTGAGTGGTCAAAGTTCACTTCGGCAAGCGCTGTGCCGGGAATAAACCGGAATACCGTTCACAAGGAAACCGTGTCTCTGCCTGATATAGAAACGCAAAGGAGAATTGCGAGTACATTGTCTATGCTCGATGAAAAAATCAAGACCAACACCGAGATAAACGATAATTTAGAGCAGCAAGCTCAATCCTATTTTCAAGAATTATTCGTTGATAATGCTGATCCAGAATGGACTACCGGAACAATTAGCGATCTTGGTGCTGTTGTTGGAGGCAGTACACCTTCAAAAGCTAAACCTGAGTATTACACGGAGTCCGGTATAGCATGGATAACCCCGAAAGATTTATCTATCAACAAGTCGAAGTTCGTTTCTCATGGTGAGAATGACATAACTGAACTTGGTTTGAAGAACAGCAGCGCAGCAATCATGCCAGAAGGAACAGTGTTGTTCTCATCTCGTGCGCCAATAGGTTATATTGCTATCGCCGCTGGTGAAGTAACAACAAATCAAGGCTTCAAATCAGTTGTGCCTAAGCCGGAAATTGGAACACCATTTGTTTACTTCTTCTTGAAAAACACTCTCCCGGTTATTGAGGGCATGGCATCCGGGTCAACATTCAAAGAAGTATCTGGCAGCACTATGAAAAATGTCCCGGCGGTTATTCCTGACGCTGAAACTCTTGCCAAATTCAGCGACTTTTGCGCTCCTATCTTTGCGCAGCAACGTATTTTGGAAGAGCAGAATCAATCGCTTGCGACATTGAGAGATAATCTTCTGCCGAAGCTCATGTCCGGCGAGATCGATGTCTCCGCCGTCCAGCTCTAAGCTGCTAAATTATCGTTTACCTGATTTGGAGGTTATACCATGTTTGATAAAGTTCAGGAGAGCTTGAAAAGAAGTAAAGATGAGCGTCAGAAAAAGCGGCTTGAAAAGGAACGGGTTCGTCTTGAGAAAGCCGCAGCAGAAGCAGTTCGCGAGAAAGAGCGGCTTCAACATGAGGCGGAAAAGATACAGGCTGAAAAAGATCGCCTTCTCTCCCTTGATGACAAAGGGCTGATGGTAGAACTGATTCTGGCAGTGCGCGGCTTATACTCACAGATAGAGTACATTCAGAGTCAGCAGGAGTCTTTATCCGAGCGGATTGACGATATTGAGTCAGACATCTCTTCCATCCGCAGCGACATTTCGGATTTGGAGAGCAGAATGAGTTCGTCCGATCAATAAAAGCCAATGAAGGAGGCGCAGACGTGATTATTTCCCCGCAATCTCTTGATACAAACCTCAGTCAGCTTTTAGCGGAGGTTAAGTCCGGCTCAATGCAGTTGCCGGAGTTTCAGCGTGACTGGACTTGGGATGATAACCGAATTAGGGGCATTATCGCCAGCTTATCACAGGGTTATCCTATGGGTGCCATCATGCGGCTGCAATACGGCAATCCGGACATCCAATTCAAATACCGTACAATTACGGGCGTAAAAGGCGTTTCTGTGAAGCCGGAGCATTTGATTCTCGATGGTCAGCAGCGGCTTACTTCAATTTATCAGGCAACATCCTCTAAAGAGCCGGTCTCGACCAAAACAGAAAAAGGCAAGGCTATTAAGCGTTATTACTATCTCTCAATGGAGAAGTGCCTTGACGATGATGAGGATCGTTTTGATGCTGTCCTCTCCATCCCCGAAGACCGCAAGATAAAAGAGAACTTTGACCGAGACGTGAAGCTCGACCTCTCCACCAGAGAGTATGAATATGAGAACAAGCTGTTTCCGGTCAATATCGTATTCGACAGCAACGCAGTTATGGACTGGTTCATGGGCTACATGACGCACTACGGAATGAAGCCGGAAGCAATGGACGAGTTCAAGCGTTTCCAAGCGGATGTGCTGAATACAATTTCCGGGTATAAGCTGCCTGTGATTACACTGGACAAGTCCACGCCGCGAGAGGCAGTGTGCAAGGTGTTTGAGAACGTCAATACTGGCGGTGTTCCTCTCACGGTGTTTGAGCTTGTTACCGCAACTTATGCCACAAGAGACTTTGACCTAAGAAAAGACTGGGTGCAGTGCCGAAATACCATTTGCGGCTTTGGAGACACGCTGAGAACAGACCTGTTCGATGGAATTGATGAAACCACATTCCTGACAACGGTTTGCCTCTATACAAGCTATTTGAACAAGCAGTCTGGAAAAACGAACACTATCTCCTGCAAAAAGAAAGATGTTCTGGGTCTGCCTTATGAATCATATATAGCGAACCGCGATGCAGTGTTAGTCGGGTTCAAAATCGCAAAGGAGTTCCTTCTTCGGGATCAGTGCGTCTTCCGGCAGAGAGACTTGCCTTATACAACGCAGTTGATTCCCCTTGCAGCGATCTGTGCTGTTCTCGGAAAATCCAAATGCAACGAGCCTAACACAATCAAAACGCTTTCTCGTTGGTATTGGTGTGGAATTTTGGGTGAGATGTACGGTGGCGCTAACGAAACCCGATATGCCTACGACATCGAGGACATGGTTGAAGAGGTTAACGGGCGTCCGAATGCAATGCACACGATCAACAGCGCAGTCTTTTCTTCTACGCGGCTGCTGACCCTTCAAACTCGCTTGAGTGCTGCTTATAAGGGGATTATGGCTCTTCTCTATAAGGAGAAATGCCGTGATTTTATGAATAACACGACGATTGACATTGTGAACAGTATGCTTGAGTCTCCGGACATTCACCATATCTTCCCGGAAGCATATTGCGAGAAAATGGGCATCAAGCGCGAACGGTATAATTCCATCATTAACAAGACCCCGATTCTCCCAGCCACCAACCGCTCGATTGGCGGAAATGCGCCGAGTGAGTATCTGGGGGCAATTCTAAAGAAGGTTGATGGACTGAACGAGGATGAACTTCAAGCACGGGTAGAATCGCACTTTATCGACTATTCGGAATTGAAGGCAGATAACTTCAATGGCTACTTCATTGACAGAGCAAAGAGTCTTCTCAATCTGATTGAAAAGGCAATGAATAAGCCTGTCACTGACAGAGATGCAGAAAATACGCTGGATCAGTTTGGGGCGAGTCTGGCGTAAAAGGGAGTGACAAAACTATGGCAGGATATTTTACAGAATCAAATTACGAGAACGCTGTCTTGCAGCTTCTCAACGAAGAACTGGGCTATAACTATATCTATGGACCGGACGTGGAGCGCGATTATCACTCGCCGCTTTATGAGGATGTTCTGCTACCTTCCTTGCAGCGGATCAACAAGAGCCTGCCTATGGACGCTCTGACGGAGGCAATCTATAAGCTCAAGAACTTTGAAACCGGAACGCTTTTGCAGAAGAACATGGTCTTTATGGACTACCTCCAAAACGGAGTCCCGGTAAAATACTATTACAAGGGTGAAGAACGCTCTACCCTTGTTTACCTTGTAGACTTCAAAAATCCTGCCAGTAACGAGTTCACAGTTGCGAATCAATGGACTTTCATTGAGAACTCCGAAAAAAGACCGGATGTGATTCTCTTTGTCAATGGTCTCCCACTCGTCATTGTGGAGTTGAAGTCTCCGTCCCGCGAAGAAACCGATGCTTCCGCAGCATACCGCCAGCTCCGGAACTATATGTATGAGATCCCCTCTATGTTCATTTATAATGCGGTATGTGTCATGAGCGACTTGACCACTTCAAAGGCTGGTACAATCACGTCCGGCGAAGACCGCTTTATGGAGTGGAAAACAACAGACGGCAGCTATGAGAATACGCAACACGCATCATTTGACACATTCTTTGTAGGACTGTTTGAGAAGACCCGCTTCCTTGACATCGTGAAAAACTTCATCTGCTTTAATGTGGATGGACAGAATACTTTCAAGATACTCGCCGGGTATCATCAGTATTTCGCAGTCAAAAAGGCGATTGAGTCTACAAAACACGCAACCGTGACGGACGGTAAGGGTGGCGTCTTCTGGCATACACAGGGCAGCGGAAAATCGTTGTCTATGGTCTTCTATGCTCATTATCTGCAAGAAGCGTTAGAAAGCCCCACTATCGTTGTCATTACCGACCGTAACGATCTGGACGACCAGCTTTACGGACAATTCGCCCGCTGCAAGGACTTCCTCCGGCAAACGCCGCAGCACGCTGAGAGCCGCAAGAATCTGAAAGAACTGCTTGCAAACAGACAGGCAAACGGCATAATCTTCACGACCATGCAGAAGTTTGAAGAAAGCAACGAAGCTCTTTCGGAGCGTCGGAACATTATCGTGATGGCTGATGAAGCGCATCGTGGGCAATATGGTCTCAATGAGAAGGTTGTGGTCAAGCAGAAGGACAACGGCGAAGTCGAGGCGAAAACCGTTATCGGCACTGCCCGCATTATAAGAGACACGCTTCCTAATGCGACCTACATTGGATTCACCGGAACACCGATCTCCACAAAAGACCGCAGTACACGAGAGGTCTTCGGTGATTACATCGACATCTATGATATGACACAGGCAGTTGAAGATGGCGCGACCAGACCCGTCTACTACGAGAGCCGTGTGATTCACCTGAAACTCGACGAGAACACCCTCCATCTGATCGACAATGAATATGACATTATGGCTGACAACGCCGATCCGTATGTCATTGAAAAGAGCAAAAAAGAACTTGGTCAGATGGAAGCAATCCTCGGTGCCGACCAGACGATCAATTCCTTGGTAAATGACATTCTTGATCATTACGAGAATTACCGTGAGAATATCCTAACCGGCAAGGCGATGATCGTTGCTTATTCGCGTCCCATAGCAATGAAGATTTATAAGCGCATTCTTGAGCTACGCCCAGCGTGGACGGAAAAGATTGCAGTGGTCATGACGCAAGGCAATAACGATCCCGAAGAATGGCGTGAGATTATCGGCAACAAAGCTCATAAGGACGATATGGCGCGGAAATTCAAAGACAACAACTCTCCGCTGAAAATCGCCATCGTCGTGGATATGTGGCTGACCGGCTTTGATGTTCCCTCCCTTGCTACGATGTATGTCTATAAGCCGATGGCTGGACACAACCTGATGCAAGCTATCGCCCGCGTCAATCGTGTCTTCAAAGATAAAGAAGGCGGTTTGGTTGTCGATTACGTCGGTATTGCGGCTGCACTGAAACAGGCAATGAATGACTATACTGCCAGAGACAAGAAGAACTATGGTGATACAGATGTAAGCAAGGCTGCATATCCGAAGTTCCTTGAAAAGCTCTCTATTTGCAGAGATTTGTTCCACGGATTCAGTTATGAGAAATTCATGACCGGAAGCGACCTCGACAGGGCGAAGCTCATCAGCGGCGGAGTGAACTTCATACTCGGCAAGAGTGTTGCAGAGTACGAGCTTCCCGACCATGAGAAGACACAGAATGTGTTTATCAAAGAAGCCCTGCTTCTCAAGCAGGCACTTTCGCTGTGCAGCAGCTTGGTAGACGAGCAAACTCGCATGGAGGCAGCTTTCTTCGAGTCCGTAAGAACAATGACCGTGCGCTTGGTTTCAGGCGGTACCGGAAAGAAGTTTACGCTTCCGGAAGTAAATGATCGCATTAACGAGCTTTTGAAGCACAGCATCAAGAGCGAAGGTGTTATCAACCTCTTCTCCGATGTCCAGACTGAGTTTTCGTTGTTCGATCCGAAGTTTCTTGAAGAAGTGGCAAACATGAAGGAGAAGAATCTTGCAGTCGAACTCCTGAAAAAACTGATTTCCGAACAGGTCTCTGTTTACCGTCGAACAAATATTGTCAAGTCTGAAAAGTTCTCCGAAATCATTCAGAGCGCAATGAACCGCTATTTGAACGGAATGCTGACCAACGAGGAAGTCATTCAAGAATTACTCAAGCTGGCGAAAGACATTGCCGCTGCTGCCGCCGAGGGTGAAAAACTCGGATTGACAGCGGACGAGCTTGCTTTCTATGATGCCCTCACAAAGCCGCAAGCAATCAAGGACTTTTACGAGCATGACGAGCTTATTGCTATCACGAAAGAACTGACAGATTTGCTTCGCAAAAACCAGACAATAGACTGGCAAAAGAAAGAGAGCGCAAGAGCTGGAATGCGCCGCCTGGTCAAAAGGTTGCTGAAAAAACACAAATATCCGCCAGAGGGTATGGATGATGCTGTCCAGACTGTCATGAGCCAGTGTGAGATGTGGACGGACAATGTAATGACCGCTTAACTCCCCTACGAGAAAGGAGTAGATCATGGGCAATTCAGTCATGTTGAATGGAATCGAATATGCCGGAGAACAGATTGCCTACAAAGACAGCACCTATGAGCTTGTGTCAAAGGTCGCTTACCTGATCGGCGTCCCGCTTCGTATTTTCCAAAATGAACACGAGCCGCCGAAGATAGAGATATACAACCGGCTTGAACAGGATAAAAATGCCCGTATCATTCGTAATCTATGTATCATCCGCACCGCCATTGAGCGCAACTACCGGAAAATAAATGACATCATGCGAATGGAGTATCGAGGGCTGCTTTCAATGCCAGAGATCATCCCGGCTTCCAGTATGCAGCAGCTTTCAAATGACGGAATCAGCTTTATAAAAAAGTCGAGTACAAAGCTCTGCCACCACATTATCGAGATCAACCGGCTGATTTCAGACCGCATTAACAACTGCAAGAGCCTCTTTCCAATCTGGATTAACTGGGCGTACATAAAAGAGCTGTTCATCATGCCAAACGGTTTGACAGAGGACGGAACGAAAGATGCTGCCGATATTTATTACGCAAGTCTCTCCTACTACCCCTATCAAATGTATATCAACTGGGTACCGATGGACGAGGGTAATGTCCTCTATAATGATAAGAAGTTTGCTACCCTGCTTTATCAATGGCATTGCGACGCCTTCACGGAATACAGTAAAGTCTCTGATGCAGGGGCTTTTGTAAAAAACAATATCTACGACTTCATAGATGACAGCGAGAAAACCGTATTGGTGGTGGACTGCGAAAACTCCGACCCGTACAAACTGTGTGCCACGCTCAAAAATCTTGATTATGAGGTCATGCAGAAGATTACGGCGATCATTCTCTTTGATGACGTACATACCGCTACGGCATGGCGGATTCTTGAAAACTACACCCGCATCCCCGTTGAACATATCATGATTGAGCGGATCAAGCAGAACAAATCACTGGTAGACATCAAGCTCACCGCAAGAGCCTGTCAGGAACACTACCAGAAGCAAGTGGATTCCTTCGTCATCGTCTCAAGCGATTCCGACTACTGGGGGCTGATCTCTTCCTTACCGGACGCCAGATTCCTTGTCATGATTGAGCGGGAAAAATGCGGACCGGATATGAAGGCAGCACTTGCAGAATCTGGGATATTCTACTGCTATCTGGATGACTTCTACTCCGGCAACAGCGAGGACATCAAGAAAAACGCACTGTTCAAGGAGATGTACCGCTGGATTGACAACTCCGTTCACCTGAACGTCAACGATATGTTTGATGCAGCTCTGCGAAACACGAGGATCGAAATGTCTCCCGCAGAGCGGCGGCAGTTCTATGAGAAGCACATCAGGCACATGACGCTGACCATCGACGAGAACGGAAACGTCAGCATTGAATTGAAACGCGGATAGCCTTGGTTTCTATTCCGGGAGGAATGTGGATGGACAACAGATTCTATTTTGGATTCAATACATCGGAGGAACGGAAAAAGCGCAGAAAAGCAGAGCTGTACTCCATGAGTGAGCAAGTCAGCACCTTCTTTTGGGATGAAGCCCCGCAGCATGGATTGGAAATGCGTGAAGGGCAGCAGGATATGTCTTTTGAGATTGTGGACGCCCTCATAAACGATCAGCATTTTGCGATTGAAGCTGGCGTGGGCATTGGCAAGTCCTTTGGCTATCTTGTGCCGGTGCTGCTGTACAGCAAACGCATGAACAAGCCGGTCATCATCGCAACCTCGACCATTGCGCTTCAAGAACAGCTCTGGCGCGATGTCCACGCGGTAATGCCCCTTCTTGGGCTGAACAGAGATGTCATCCTCGCAAAAGGACAGACCCATTATCTCTGCAACAAACGCGCAGACGAGTATATGTGTGACCCGAAAGCAGACCCACCGGACGCGCTCAAAGAAGGAATCCAGCAGGGGTATGAGGAACGCAAGGATTTCCCGGAGGTTTTGCCGCAAGGCGTCTGGGACAAGGTAAACGTGCAGCGGTTCAGCATGAAAAATTGCGGCTCCTGCGAAAAGAAATGCAAGTATTACAAGGTCCGTGCATCGTTAAAATGCACGGACGGTGTTGTTCTGTGCAATCAGGACTTTCTTACCCAGCATCTCATGAAACTACGACGCGGGCAGGACGGACTGATTAACGCCGCCGCTGATCTGCTTGTCGTGGATGAAGCGCACAACTTGGATGATAAGGTGCGGAGTGCCACAACGGAGCGTTTCGGGCAAGGTATGCTCTTTGGAATGATTAAGAACGCATTCTATGAGCTGCGATCCTTTGACCAGAGCAGTGTGTCAGGTGAAAAGCGAGAGGCAGAGAGCGCAATCATCGCCTTCTATAACTGCCTGAAAGCACAAGTCCAAAAGCAGATCAACGAGGCAGAACAGGATATGCGCTACGCTGACCGCTTTTTCTTCGACAACAATGGCAGTGCGATTGAACTGCTTACCGAGATGAACGCCGCCATACACAACCTTTCGTCCAGCATTCAGATTTATTCCAGCATGGATTTCAGAAACAACCGTTCCTTTGCTGCCTCTGATGATCTGGATGCCGTCAGCGAGTCCCTTTCAGAGCTTCTTGACCAGATAGACGATATGCTGATCTGGATTGAGCAGCACGGCAGCAACACGGAACTCGTCTATTGCCCTAAAAACACAAAAGAAATTGTGAGCCGCCTATACTTCAATGGTGATGAAAGAACCATCTTGACCTCTGCCACGCTGACGAACGCCACGAGCGGGTCTCTGGAAGAACAGTATTCTTACTTTATCAGCAATACCGGCTTTCCCGCTGGTGACCGCGGCTGCTTATCCGAGCCAAAGCCTTCCCCATATCCATACGATGAACACGCCATGATCTACTATTGCGACGATCTCCCGCACCCGACCAGAGAACATGAAGCCTTCATTGAAAAGGGTGTGGAGCGACTGCTTGAGATCCTGAGCATTTCCTACGGAAAGGCACTCGTGCTGTTTACGGCAAAGACCGACATGGAAGAGGTCTACTCCATTCTCAGTGAGAAAAATCTTCCGTACAAAATCTTGATGCAGCAGCCGGGATCGTCGCAGGACAAGGTGCTGAATGAGTTTAAGGAAGATACGAACTCCGTGCTTCTGGGGACGGGTGCATATTGGGAAGGTATCAGCATTGAAGGAAAAAGCCTTTCCAATGTCATCATTTTCCGGCTTCCGTTTCCTGTCCCCGATCCAATTATCGAGTATAAGTGTTCCGTTGCTAAGGATGCCCTGATGGATGTTCGTGTTCCCGAAATGATTATCAAGCTCAAGCAGGGCATCGGGCGATTGATCCGTAATTTCACAGACACCGGCATTGTCTGCATCATCGACCGAAGACTGCGGGATGAGCCGCCTGAACGCTATCATGACATTACATGGGACTCCCTGCCTATCAAAAATCGTACAAGCAGTCTGGACGAACTGAGGAAGTTTTACGAAGGTCTGCCCTCAGCCAAGGAATGATGGTACAAACGGCATTCTCTTCGGAAACATAGAACAGCCCCCCAAAAAAGGAAATCAGAAAACGGAGGTGTATCATGTTGTACAATGAAAATCTGCGCGAAGAAGAACAACATCTAATCCAGCAGATCGCCGAACAAACAGAGAGAGGAAAAATCGACTGGGAACTAACAGAGTACAATCCGCTGTCCTTTCTGAATGAGGACAAGATAGACAAGAACCCAGCAGTAATCTGTCAGTCCTTCTCCTTTGAAGCAATCATCGGCGGATCCCGTTACGAGCTTGATGTCATGGAGAATATTGATGTGCCGTCCGGTATGGGAGACTACACCATAACCTTGACGCGGGATGAAATCGAAAATTATCTTAAAATTGAGGATGCGCTTTCCTTTGACTGTGACCGCTATGAATGCACACCGGAGGAAGTCGCAGAGCGATTTACGGACAGCCCCATTGTCCGTCTCTGCAACGCCATCATTCCTGCCACGCTTGGGCAGGAAGATTTAGAAGAGGTCTTCACATGGGCAAGGTTTTTCAACGAGACTGGCATTTCTGCAAAGCTGATGAATCATCCGCTGACCAAGCTCTGTGAAAAGCTGTTCGACGAACACCGTCTGATGGACTTCCATCGCTGCGTCTTGGATGTGGGCTATCGAAAGCTGCTCCTAAATGAACTGGCTCATAACTAAGACACGGAAAAACGCCCCCGACACTGTGCCAGACGCACAGTGCCGGGGGCGTTCCCGTTTCCAGCGATTTATTTTTCTCTCGGCAAGGGACTGTTCATAAGGTGACACTTTCCGTTTTACGAAGCCGTGAAAATTCGATGTGTTCCGTGGAGATGTTCACTGGGCAGCATACGCCGTACACGTTTCCAATAATCACCGAGTAGTGCAATGTGTATTCACTATCGGGAAATACTTCACGGTTTTCGCAACGCTTGATTCAGGAGTGGGATTTTTGCCTTATTCCCGCGTGACATCAAGGGAAACCGGATTGATAACGATGATAGATTTGCCCTTTTTGTGGGCATATCTCACGGTGTTCCCGGTACCGCTGGGGCATCCATTCCATACTGCGAGAATATAATCGGCGTGATCGACCATGTACCGATTTCTCTTGTCCATGCAGTCCGGCGTGTACTCCCGTTGCAGCATGGTCTCCTTGTCACACTTTGCCGCGATATTATAATACCGTTCCCGTGAAGCCACAGACCATTTGATAGCTTGTGTCTCACAAGGGATTGCACTTTCCAGAGTAATGTGAGGGTATTTTGATTTCAAATCGAGTACAATTTCCGCAGCGTACATATCGACGCCAAGAGCCATGCCGGTAATAAAATGCGTGACGCCCTCGTTCTCGATGAGTGCTACAATCTGATCCCGCATAACAGATTTCAAAGAAGTACAACGCTTATCGGATTCATCAAAGCCGAACGGAAGACTCTGCGGTCTATGACCGGTAAACGCACAAGTCTTGCCTTGAACGGATTGCTTTTCAGCTTTTTGAGCAGACTTTCTAAACTCAATAATGCGCGACATGACACCCCTTCTTTCACTCTTTTGGTAGGTAACTCCATTCTATCACCCTCATCACGGACAGTCAACGCATTGTCGTTAGTAAAATCAACGACGGCGTACCGTGGATAATGACACCGCCGTTAGGTACACTAAATGCAAAGGTGGTGAGGCTATGCGAGAGAAGAAGGACATCAATATTGAAATCGGCGGCAATATTCAAGTGGCAAGAGAACAGGCGGGCTATACGCAGGACACGCTCTCAGAAATGCTTGGCATGACGCCGAATCACCTGAGCGCTATTGAGCGTGGTGCTTCCGGTATTTCTCTTGAAGCCTTGCAGCGTCTTTGCCGTTTGCTGGGCGTCAGTGCGGACCGAATTATCTTTGGGACCGATGAGCCAGAAGCGGAAGCCCTTGCGCTTGCCAGACGTATTTCGGATATAAAGCCGGAATACCGGCAACAGGTTCAAGAGCTGCTGTCCGCTATTTTGAATATGTCATAAAAAAAGAGCCTCTGCCGACACCCAAAACGGGCATCGACAGAGGCTCTTGGTTCGTTTTCCGGGCATTCAAACAAGTGCCGAAATCGACACTTATTTCCGCGCTAAAGAAGAAACTGCGCAGGGAATACAATCACTTAGGTTGGTCAATTTGCGCCGCTCTGGGGCTTGCTATCACAGACTTTTTCGACCCCTAACTGTCTACACTGCGCCGCCTTGCGGGAGAAGTGCGGACAGGCGATGAGATCCGCACGGAAGCTCTGCTTGCAGCTATGGACGCAGCGGACGCAGAAGCGGTTATACTTCCGGCGTCCGCTGTCCCCGATGAAGAACGACCACTCCTGCCGCCATTTCTGACTTCTGCTCACAGTTCAATCTCTCCTTTGTGCTTTTTGGGAGGGCAGCATTCCTTCTGCTTTTCAGCCTTTGCAGACTTGAGCCTATCCATGATGGAGGACTTTTCGCCCCTTTCGGGGGCTTTGACCTCTGCGGTCTTGTCCTCCTTCGGACCGTTGTTGATGATCCCATCAATCATGCCGTAGTCATCCTCCATCGACATCTCCGCTGCCTTGAGATAGTTTTCCTTCTCAAGAGCCGCCATCCAGCTTTCCTTGCTGATACCGAGCATTCCGCCCTTTGCCGCATGATCGGCAATCTCCTTGGCATCTACGCATAAACCCTCGGTGTTATCCGAATAGAGACGGTAAACCTCGCAGCCCTTCTCCATCGCCTTTTCAGCCGCGTCCTGACCGGCGGGCAGGACGCCAGCCCATGCGTAGCCGTAGTCCTTCATATCCTTAACGGAGAGCGCAGGATCGGGCATTTCCGGCACTTCCTTGACCTCAAGGTCGAGAAGGCGGAGCGTGTCATCGTCGAAGCCGTTGTAGACATCATCAAGGACGAGCTTGCCGCGCTCATCGACGATGATGCAAGCTGCCTCATCGCCGTAGGCGTCATGCTCCATCAGGTAAAAGCTGTGACCGCCGACCTCGTGCTGGTCAATGGTGTGCCACGTTCCGATATGACCGGCAACCGCCAGACCGGAGGTGTCGGCATTCATCACAAAGTCCTTCTGCTCGGTAACTTCCTGCTTCTGCTGCTCCTTCGAGATCATGGGGATCGCCACAATCTTATCGCCCAACTTAACAAACTGCTCCGGCACTTTGAAGTGGTCAGAGAACTTCTGCATCTGCTCTACGGTCAGAGAGCCGAAGCTGTCATCCGTCAAGCCTACTACCAAGAATGTTCCGGCAACAACGTCATAGATGTCACCGTCCTCATCACGCAGAGCGCGGTTCAGGGGCAGACCTTCCAGCTTGCCTTCCTCATTACAGACTAAGGCAACAGGGTCTTCGTAGGGATAAATCGCCTCGATGTAGCCGCCGACCTCATGCTGCAAGGACTTGAGATCCGAGTCAACCTCCTTCACATAAGGCTCCTTTCCCGGCTCAACGACGAGAACGGCGATGGTGCTGTCACGCTCGGCGGCTTCCCCTGAGCCGGTAATCCGGCATTCATCGGGAATATCATCAAGCTCCCCGTTAAACTGCCTGTCCCAGCGTTCGCTTGCAACACGGACATAGCCCTCGTCGGTGAAGCGTCCCTGTTCATCCATCGCAATGTCGCGCCCATAGCGTTCATAGTCGATGTAGTTTGCCAGAGGACCGAGATCCTTTTCAGAGTAAATACCGGCTTCGTGGGCGTAATAATAGCCGAGATCGGATTCGTCGTTGATACCGGGCATGATGTCGTAGCAGTCCAGATTGAACGTCAGGTTGATGAGATCGTCAATATCGCTGACCTCATCGCAGCCAGCCTCCATAACGGCAACGAGCTTTTCCTGATCGCTCAGGGAAAGCTCGTCAATCAAAGCGGCAAGGTAGTTGAGCTTATCAAGGCTCTCGTACTCGCCAAGCATCTTCTGAACACCGTAGATCGGGCATTCGTAGTCGGTGATAAACCACTCTTCGTAGGGCTGACCGAACTCATCCTGCTTGCCGATTCCAATGCGCTCAAAGACCTTCTGCATCTCTTCCTCGGTTGTGGGCAGCTTCACCCACTCACCGACCAGCATACCCTCGTTGTACTTGCCGAGGTTTGTGACGAAGGCTTCAAAATTACCGTCTAATACGGGCATAGGCATCCTCCTTTCAGTCATCCACCATGCCGTCCGGCATGATATACAGTTCCTCAAACTCCGTGTCCGTCATGGCTTCGAGCTTCCGGATAGTCTTATACATCAGCTCTGCGATCTCGCCGTCCATGTCGTTCAGGGTGACGCCCTTCATATCGTCGATCAGCCGCTTCCGGCTGGACGTATTGAAGCAGCACACCAGGTTGATTTCTTCCACGGTAAAATTCTTCATATCAGAGTTCCATATCCTTTCCTTTGTTTTTCTGCGGCTTCGGTGTGTGGGACGGCTGGGCTTTCTGTGCGGATTTCAGCTTGTCGTGGATGGATTCACGGGCAGCGGGCTTCTTTGGGATGGTGTCGTAGATGGCAGTTCCGGCATCCTCCACATAGGCGCGGACATACTGGATGCTCTCAGAAAAGGGGATTGGTCTGTTCTTATCCTCGATGTTCGTCAGCCGGACTTCATCAGCGGTAAAATCAACCGCGTCGATTCTGCACTTGATCCCATCTACATTCAGCGTCGCACCGACAGGAATGTAATCTGCGGCTTTGAGTTCCTTGAAGGTCTCGCCGTCCTTGCTGAGAAAGACATCTGCGCCGGACTTCCAGAGCTTGTGAGAACCGGCTACCCATGCGCTTTCACGGAAGCCGGTCACCGGCATGGAGGGCTTGCCGCGCACCTTCTTCTCAAGGAGCTTTGTGCCGAGAAGCGGCGCGGCTTTCTCCGCGTCCTTGCCGTACAGCTCAAAATAGCCGTTCTGAGCAAAGCAAACCAGCGCGTCGGGATGTGCCTTTTTGACCGCTTCGTACTTCCGAAGTTCTGCAACGGGCAAGGGTGAAAGCACATCTGTCCTCTCTGCCTCCGGCAGTCTGTCACGGCGGCTTTTCTGCTTGGACAGCACTTCCACCAGAGCATCCGGGTCTTTCGGAAGCGTCTGGTGGATTTTGACGCCGCCATGCTCACCAACCAGAGTCATTGCTGCATCGAAGCTGCTGCGGCAGGGGGCTTCCAGCACAAAGCCATCTGCAAAGGTTAGCCGGTCATGATCCGGCGCAACCGAGTTCTGCGCCACATTTGCCGCCTGTTCCCGGTAGTTGATCTCAAAGACATCTCCGAAGACCTTGCCGCGCTTAACGGCTTTCGGGATGATGCGGGCAATGCACTCGTCGTAGGTCTGCTCCGCGTAAAAACGGAAGGTGTTGTGATCTCGCGTTCCCTGAATGAAGACCTGATTTTCATTGAGGCAGTGCGTTCCATGCGGACGGCAGAACCACATCAGCGTTTTATCTTCGGGATTCTGGCTTTCGGCGGCGCGGCGGATGATGCGCTTGTCGATGTCGAAGTCTTCCTTGTAGCTGTCTACATGACTGTCCACGAGCTTCTGCAGCTCCGCAACGATGTCAACATCTGTGTATTTCTTCATGCGTCTCCTTTCTCACAACTCCATGTCGTGCGTTTTGGATTTGACCGGTGACTTCTTCTCCGGCTGCTGTTTCGCGGCAGCTTTGAGCTGATCGCGGATAGAGGGCTTTTCCTGCTTCTGCTCCTGCTTGACGTATTCCAGCGTCGGCATCAGCTCACGGTAACAGCCCTGCGTTTTCCGCGCCGCATGACGGCGATGGATTTTGAACAGCGGCTCACCGTTCTGCGTGACCGTGTTGCCCTCAATCCTGACGCCGTTCCGAGCCAGCAGATTGAAGGAGTGGTTAGAGGCGCGGTAGGAAGCCCGCATTCCGTCGTTGTGATAGGCGATCTGCCCCTTGAGCGTGTCCATGACGGCGGCTTTGATTTCCTTCTCTTCGGCGGTCAGACGGTGTGCCTTCGGTGCTTTTTCCGCTTCCTCCGGCGAGGGAGCAAAGGGAGACTTAACCTCCACGGTTTTTACCTCAATAGAGGTAATCTCATCGTTCTCCCATGCAACGACCTCCGGGTCTCTTTCCGCTGTTTTCTCAGAAGTGACTTCCTTTTGAGCTTCGGTCTGCTGGCGGAACGCATCGACGAAAAGTGCGGTCAGTCCGGGATTGGGTTTATCCACAAGGAAGCGAGAGGCATTCTCCGGGCAGACCTCAACGTTCTTTGCCCACTCCTTGAGGGGCTGGGGAATGCGCCCGTCAAAGTCTTTCTGCTGAATGGTGTTTGCGAGGACATACCGGACGCGCTCCGGAGAGAACTGCTCAAGGACGCTTTTCACGGCAGCATCCGCATCCAGCCGGTTATCTGCGTAGTTAGAGCTGATCGCCGCTTCAATCGCACGGCGGCATTCCTCATTTGCAGCAAGGGAGCCGCGATAGGCGTCCATCTCACCGGCTTCATAGGCGTAATTCGCCGTCTCGCGGTAAATGGGGACTTCCGGCTTTTCCTCCGGAACAGCTTCCTTTACGGGAGCTTCGACTTCCATCTCTGCGGACTGTGCTTTCTCTGCCAGCAGCACCTTGAGCTTGGCGTCAATGCCCTCGATCATTTCAGCCGCCGTCTTGCGGATGGTGTCCAGAGAGTTTTTCAGTTCCTTGGTTTCCTTGCCGGATGACCAACCGGCGATGTAGCCGAAGGAATAGTCCGAGGTTTCAATGCCGTAACGCTGGCAGACGGTGTAGGCAACGCTTTCCGCTTCAACCTCCTTGGTGTGCCGATCCTTCTTATCTTCTGGCGCGGCTTTCTCATCCGGCTTGACGGCGTGGAGCTTTGCGTGGGCGATCTCGTGAATGGCGGTCTTGACCGTTTGGATTTCGCTCATGCCCTCCTGAATGGCAATGCGGCTTTCAACCGGAGAGAAGAATCCCTTTGCGCCGCCCGGAATATCCTCAAAGGAAATGGGGACGGGAGATTCCTGCTTGAGCGCATCGAAGAATGCCTCGTAGTTTTCGACGGTGCCTTTCAGCTCATCGACGATGATGTCCGGAAGCTCCTTGCCATCCGTCTGGGAAACATCAAAGACACTCACCACCTTGAAGGCAGGACGCAGAACCTCAACTGTTTCTGTGACAGCCTTCCCATCTGCGCCGATTACCGGTTTTTGCGTCAAAGGATCAATCTTCTCACGCTCTTCCTGCGCCTTGTACGGCGCGGGTGCAAGAATCTTGATGCCCTTTTCACCCTTCATGACCTGACGGTCAAAGTTGCGCTGCCACGAGGTATAACCGGCAACATAGGTTGCCTCCGGCTTCTGCATCGCAATGAGCAGCGTGTTGTTGAAGGAATAGTTGTAGAACTTGGACATCGTGCGGAGATATTCTTTGAACCGCTCGGATTCAAAAAGCTCCTTGATGCCCTGTTCCAGCTTGTCCGTGATTTCGCGGACTTGCTGTGCATTTTTGCTTTCAGCCATTTCAAACCTCCATTTCGGATTTGTTTCGTGGAGAAGAAACCCCCGTCTGAGATTTGCTCAATAAACGAGCCTTTACCTCAGACGGGGTTTCTCTGCGTGTCAGCCGACGATGAAAGATGTTATCCTCCTTCTCCCATTCAATCAGCCGGTCAAACAGCTCCGGGTGTTTTGTAATCATGTGCAACAGCTCTTCGTCGCTTGCGTTGGGACAGAACCAGCAGCCGTTTCTCCGGCAGTGAGTGTAGATTGGGGAAAGCAGCCCGTGTTCCTGACAGAGCTTGTAGGCGTCAACCTCGGTCATGCCGTACTTGGCAAGCAGACTGACCTTCTTCACGCCGTCCAGACGCGCAAGGCGTTTGGGTTCATCCTCCGCGATGCCGACATAGCTCACAGTGTCCGGCGAGAGTGCGGCATTGTACTTGCGGACTGGCGGGATTTTGCAGTCACGATTGACTGCACACATACCAGCCCATGCAAAGCCGCGAACCTCGCCCTTGTGCGGTCCGCGGGTGATGACATGATGGAACACCTCATCGTAGGTCTTGTCCGCGTGGAGAATGGTGAACTTGATGCCCAACTCCTTTTCGCAGAAGGGCTTGAGCCGGTCATAAATGAAGTCCCGGTGTTCCGGGACTTCGCCGCTTGTGTCCTTATTAAACATGACCTCGCTAAAAACCGCCTCGTCCAGCGGCCCATTGTGCTGTGCTGCCAGCAGGAGCGTCGCTACGCTGTCTTTGCCTCCGCTGCATGAAGCAACATACTTTGGGCGGGTCATCGATCAAACTCCATCTTGAAGCTGACGTATTTGCCGCCGCTGTCATCCAGCCGGATCACCGCATCGTAGAGCTGAGGCTTCTTCGGCGTGTAAAGCCCGGTCACTCGGCACCAGCCCTTGTCCAGCAGCTCCTTTGCAATCTTCTTGGTCAGCTTCTTTTTCTTGCTGGAAAAGAACTTGTTGTCTTCCCACAGGCAGAAGGAGCATTCCTTGTTCGAGCAGTAGAAGTTGCCCTTGCCGACATAGACCGGAGATCCACAACGAGGACATTTGCCGATTTCCTCCTTACCCGTGCCGAAACGCTGGGCTTCGGCATCGGAGAGAAACGGATAGGCTTTCACGAGATCGCCGGTCATCCGGACAATGCCGCTGAGGAAGGCGTCTGCATCCGCATTGCCGCGCTCAATCTCCATGAGCGTGTTTTCCCATTCCGCCGTCATTGCGGGAGAGGTGATCTGTTCCGGCAGAACACAGACAAGATTGCAGCCGTCCTTCGTGGGAATGAGGGATTTGCCTTTACGCTCTGCAAAGCCGGACTTCACCAGTTTTTCAATGATCCCGGCGCGGGTCGCGGGTGTTCCGAGACCTTTCTTCTCAGTGTCATCGTCGAACTGATCGTTTCCGGCAGTCTCCATCGCAGACAGGAGCGTGTCTTCCGTGTACTGCTTCGGAGGCGTTGTGAAGTGTTCGGTGACGCTGGCAGATACACCATCCAGAGCATCGCCCTCATGGACTTCGGGCAGGGACTTCACGGGATCGTCTTTTTCCTTCGCCTTGAGGGAAGCCTTGAACAGCTCTTCAATGGCTTTCCAGCCGTTTTGAATGACGGTCTTGCCCTTGGTTTTGAACTCGTAGCCCTCGCAGGAGAGCGAGAGCTGCGTTTCTGCGTAGGTGTGCTTCTTGCCGGTCGCACACAGAAGGCGCATTCCGACAAGATTGAGGATTTTCTGCTCCGACTGAGGGAGCGCCGAAACATCCTGCTTTTCGAGCTGGACGGTCGGGAGAATAGCGTGGTGATCTGTGACCTTGCTGTTGTCGGTTACACGGGCAATGTCCGGAGTAACCGAAACGTCGGAGAAAAGCGGAAGCTGGCGGCAGACGATGGAAATGACATGACGGGCAGTGTCCTCCATATCGTCCGTGATGAACTGACTGTCCGTGCGCGGATAGGTCAGGAGCTTCTTTTCGTAGAGTGTTTGTACGAGATCGAGCGTCTGCTGGGCGGTGAAGCCGTAGTATCGGTTTGCCTCGCGCTGCAAGGTGGTCAGATCATAGAGCTTCGGAGGATTGACGGTTTTCGTCTCCCTCTTCAGAGAAGAAACGACGGCTTGCTTTTTCTCGCAAGCCGCCGCAATTCTTTTTGCTTCCTCTTCGGTTTTGACCTTTTCCAGATCGGCGGTCAGATCGCCCTTGCCGACGTGGACGTTGAAATACTTCTCCTTCTGGAACGTGGAGATTTTCCCGTCACGCTCCACCAGCATTGCAAGGGTCGGCGTCTGGACGCGCCCGACCACCAGCTTCTTGTGATAGAGCGTGGTGAAAAGGCGGGTGCCGTTGATACCGACAATCCAGTCTGCCTTCGAGCGGCTGAGTGCCGCTTTATAGAGGCGGTCATATTCCTTGCCGTCCCGGAGATGCTGGAAGCCTTCGCGGATGGCGGAGTCCTCCAACGAGCTGATCCACAGACGCTTGAAGGGCTTGGTGCATCCGGCTTTGTCGTAGACCAGCCGGAAGATCAGCTCACCCTCGCGTCCTGCATCGGTTGCGCAGACCAGCTCGGTGACGCGCTTGTCCTTCATGAGAGCGGACAGCACCTTGAACTGCTGTGCTTTGTCCTTCGTGACCTCAAACATCCAGCTTTCCGGAACAATGGGCAGATCGTCATACCGCCACTTGGCATACCGCTCATCGTAGGAGCTGGCGTCTGCCAGCTCCACCAAATGACCGAAGCACCACGAAACGATGTAATTGCCGCCCTCCATGTAGCCGTCCTTGCGGGACGTCGCGCCCAACACCTTTGCGATGGACTGGGCAACACTGGGCTTTTCAGCAATGACTAAGATCAATCTTCATCACCATCCGTTTCAGCATCCTCCGCAATCTGCGGCTCATCATCCTCGTTGATGTACGGCTCTTCCTCGTAGCCTTCATCGTCAAAGAAGTCCATATCCTCATCCTTGGGCTTTCTGCCCTTGACGAACTTGATGTAGTAATAAGCTGCACCCGCAGCACCGGCAAGGGCAAAGATGACGAGGATCATGCCGACGTTGGATTTCTTTTCGGGCTTAGGGGCGGGGACATCGGTTTCCGCATCCTTGTCCGGCTCAGGTGTAGCGGGGGCTGTGCCGGTGCATTCGCTCATATTGGTCTTGCAGACTGGGCAGTCGGTGTTGACCTGACCGGCAGCGCATTTTTCCTTGCAGTTACAGGTGGTCAGCGCAGCCGCAGTATCATCATCCAGCAGCGCAAGCAGATCGCTCTCATCGACCATGTTGAGGAAGTATGTCTTATACTGTTCCTCGTCCTCATTGATGGGTGCATCGTAGTCGATGACAATGAAAAAGGTGTTGCCGCTTTTCGTCTGGATGGTGATGAACTGCTTGTTGGTTGCCTTATCATAGAGCAAGTCGCGGGTGTAGGCGTTGCCCTCATCGTCAATCGGCTCACCCTTCGGCTTTTCCGGCGTGGGAGTGACTGCGGGCTGCTGTTCGGGCTGAGTTGCCTCCGTAACGGGAAGGTTCTGCTCGGTATCATCGGCGTAGGCAAACGCCGTGACAGAGAAGCAGGACAGAACCATGACGCAGACCGCAAGGATGGTCAGAAAACGAAACTTCTTACGCATTGTCGATTACCTCCGTATTTTCAGCGGGCTTGGTGCCGCCCTTCATGGAAGACAGGAACGCCATGATCTGATCCTTGTCCATCACCATAGAGCGCACGGTATTGATGATTTCAAGGTTTTCCAGCTCTGTCTTCTTGTCATACAGCTCCTTGAGCTGACCTTCGATTTCGGACTTTTTCTTCTCAGCCTTCTCGATGTCGGAGAGGACTTTCTGGTACTTGGGATTCATGCAAAACTCCTTTCTCTTAATAAGCGGGTCTTCCGAAGGCATAGAAATGAGACTGCCAGTAGGAAGAATTGATGGATGTGTACTGAATGGGATCGCCGCAGTGGATCATGACCCCATCACCGACGTAAATGCCGACGTGAGACACACCGGGGGTGTCATACGTCCCGACGAAGAAGATGAGATCACCGGGCTGTGCATTTGCCTTTGAAACCGGCGCACAGACGTTGTAAAGTCCTTGTGCGCCCAGCCGCCCGGTATTCACAAGACCGCTGTTCGTGAGAACGTAGCTGACAAAGCCGGAGCAATCGAAGGACGTGTCGGGATTGGAGCCGCCCCACACATACGGATAGCCGAGATACTTTTCCGCCTCGGTAATCAGCGCTGCAAACTTCTCGTCGTTCAGGTATTCCGGGTTGACATCGTAGTCGGCGGGAGGATTTGTGATGTACTTGTCCACATAGGGAGAGTCACCGAACAGATCCTCGCGGTTGCCCAGCACCGACATATACGTTGCGTACATGGAGAGCTGTTCCTGAGACATGATGTAGACCGGGACGTGGGAGAGATTGAAGTTTTCGAGCTTCACGTTGCAGATGTAGTAGTCATACGGGACGCGATAGGTTTCCGTGTGCGTGTTGCCGTCTGCGTCCGTCCATGTGTCGGTTTCCGTGCGGTATCTGGTTTCGACGATAACCTCTTCGGTGAGGATGTACTGCTTTTCAAACAGCATTTGGAGCGTACCCTGCACCTCATCCAGCGTGAACTCACCCTCATGGAGAGCAGAGAGAATGGAGATCAGCACATAGGGGTCATGCTCAATATCGTCCAGATCGAAGTGGTATTCATCGTAGTTGTGAGTGCTTTCGTAGTTATCCAGATAGCGTTGCAACTCTTGCTCCATCCGGCAATACTGCGCTTCCGCGCCGAGCATCGCGTCATCCTCGCTGAGATAAGAGGAAGCGATAACCGACGAGCCGGTAGAGGTGAGCATCGAACACGAGCTGATACCAGCACCGAGCAACACGAGAAGGGCAATTCCGACGCCGATCCAGATGAAGACCTTCTTGTTCTTCTCAAAGAACTCCTTGATCTTGTCGGACACCTTTTCACCGAGCTTCTTGCCGGTATTCTTTGTGGCAGTCCCGGCAGTCTGAGAACCGGCATTTCGAGCGGCGGCATATTCCTTCTTGATGCTCTGCTTCTGATAGTGCTTGTTCATGTTCTGCTTCTTCATCTCAGGATGCTCCTGCTGATTTCTTTCATATTGGAGCTTCGCATCAGCAGCATCCGCCTTATGTTCCAGCTTGGAGACCTTCTCATAGGGCTTGTTGACGCTTTTTTCTCTGTGATGACTGAAATGCCTTGCGGCGGTCTCGGCGACAATCTCTGTTTTATGCGCCGCCTCAACCGCCGTGTTTTCCTGTTCGACCTCATGGATTTTGCCGTGAATGCCGGAAGCGAGGGTGTCACCGACCTTGCGGACGTTATTCTCTGCTTCAAATTGCAGCTTGCCTTTGCCCTTTGGCTTTTTCAGCTCATCCTCAAAATGAAGGCGGGTTTTGCCCTTGCCGGTCTCTTCATCAAAAACGCGCTCCTTCTTGAGAACCTTGTGCGTGGGCAGCTTCTCGCGGGCAGCGTCCAGACGCTCATGCGCCTTTTCTGACTTTCTTTCGAGCTTCTGCATCCGCTTTGTGGGCGGGACGGCATCGTCGATGATCGGCTTTGCGGAGGCAGTCTCCGCCGCTTGGGAGAGAACAGCATCCGCGTCAACGGCTTCAACCGCAGAGGTCTTGCGCAGCTTGTGCGTGACAACCGTTTCGGCAATCACCGTGCCGGTATGAGAAGAAACACCGTGCTGCTCTAAGGTTGGAGGCTTGAACGGCGTTTCCGATGAGGGCAGCGGTTCGGGTACATTCTGGGGTGGATTTTCTGCCCTTTTCTCTTCTGTGACGGACGTTTCCGAGGGCGGCTGTGTGTCGTTATCCTCGGCGTGTTCCGCCCGAAACTGACGCTGCTGACGGCGCATCTGCACCTTTTTCTGTTCCTCTGGGGAAAGAGCTTCGGAAGGCTCGACTGTCTCACCGGGCTTCACCAGCTCCACATCTTCCGGACGTTTTGACACACGCTGCTCGGTGCCAGCCGTCAGGTTTTCTTCAACCGCGCCTTCCCGCTTCATCCGCAGAACAACCTTGTCGCGGGCTTTGAGTTCCGGTTCCTTGGACATCAGATTTCACCTCCAATCCGCTTGTAGGCAAGCTCGGTGTATTCAGGGTTCAGCTCTATGCCCACGAAATGACGCCCCATCTGTGAGGCAACCGTGCCGGTTGTGCCGCTTCCCATGAACGGGTCAAGCACAATGCCGCCTTCTGGACAACCGGCGAGAAGACAGGTTTCAACCAGCTTTGGAGGGTAGGCGGCATAGTGACCGCCCTTGAAGGGGACGGTGTTGATCTTCCAGACATCGCGCTTGTTGCGGACCGGATTGATGTCTGCGTCCTTGATCGCGCCATGCTCACGCGGGCGGTTGATGGACTGCGGCTGAGGCTGACCGGGAACGGGCTTGCCGTATTTGTTTCCGCCCTTCATGCCGCGCTTGAGGCGTTCTGCCGTTGCGGGGGCAATCGGCTCGGAGATTGCCTTGTAGTCAAAGAAATACTTCTTGGACTTGGAGAACAGAAAGATATGCTCATAGCAGCGGGATAGGCGGTCTTTCACGCTCTCCGGCATGGGGTTATCCTTCATCCAGATGATGTCGTTGCGCAGATACCAGCCGGTATCGCGGAGGGCAAAAGCCAGCATCCACGGAATGCCGATCATATCCTTCGGCTTGCAGCCCTCAACCTTGTTGTTGAGAGCCACAGCCTGACCGTTTCTGCCGCAGGGGTTCTTCGGGTCAATGAAATCTCCCTGATTGCCCTTTCCGGCGTAGGTGTCCGAGATGTTCAGCCAGAGCGTTCCATCCGGACGCAAAACGCGCCTGACTTCGGTAAACACTTCCGTCAGGCGCGAGATATATTCCTTCGGCGTTGTCTCTCTGCCGATCTGCGCATCCATGCCGTAATCGCGGAGCGCGTAATACGGAGGGGACGTCACACAGCAATGAACGCTGTCATCGGGCAGGGTTTTCAGGATTTCAAGGCAATCGCCGGTATGAATGATGTCAAGTTGTATGGTGGTTTACCTCCTGTTCTGTTGGATTTGCGTTTCCGTTGAAATGTTGGCTGTAAAACCCGATAACATTTCAATGGGCATCAATCGGAGTAATACTCGTCCGGCTCGTAGTCCTCGTCTTCCATGAAGTCCTCGTCGAGATCGTCAATCTCGTCCGCCCAACGGTCGAAGATTTCCTCGGCTTCCTTCGCCGCCTCACGATAGAGGCTCAGCCGGTTCTTCTCAAAGGCGGCAAAGGCAGGGACGAACTTGCCGAACTCACGGATTGCCTTCACATCCTGCGTGCGCATATCTGCGACGCACTGGATGATTTCGGACATCGTGAGCAGATCGTCGATCATCAGCTCATACTTGCCCTTGGGGATAGAAACGGTTTCATCTTCACCCGCGTCAGCGAAAGGGGTATTCTCATCGTTGTTGCTGCACTCAGAAACATCAACATTGAAGTAAAAGCCGATCATATCCACGGCTACTTTGGTCATAATCTGACGCGCTTCCTTGACCTTTTCGTCGATGTCCTCCCTCACATGGAGGTAGGCGCGGTGATGCTTCTTGAGGTCGCTTTCCAGTCGGAGCAGATCGGTCAGCTCCCACAGAGCCTTAAACAGCGCGGAGGTGTTCTCTCCGTATTCGATAGCGTCCGCATAGGGAATGGTAATCATCTTGTTGGTCATATTCAAAAATCCTCCTATCAGTTCTGTACGATTTCTTCTAAGCGGGTGGTCATGATGCGGTAGAGCTGGGTGTCCTTCGGGAAATCGTCCTTGAAGGGAACGATGGTCGAACCGTAGAAGATCAGCCCCTCACCGGCGTTGGAGTTGGTGATGTAGTTCTGCTGGCTGGGCGAGATGTTCAGCGCCTTCGAGAGAATCTGCCGGTCGCCGGATGCCTGATTCAGAAGGTAGACAAAATCCGAGTTTTCAAAAATGTTCTCCACCTCGCGGGAGGCAAGAAGATCCTTGACGTTCTGCGTGATTCCGGTCGGGATGCCGCCCCATTTTCTGAAACGCTTCCAGATTTCCACGCTGTACGCGGCGGTCTGTTCCTCTTTCAGCAAAAGGTGGAACTCGTCCATGTAGTAGCGCGTTGCCTTGTGCTGGGCGCGGTTGATGGTCACTCTGTTCCACACCTGATCCTGCACGATCAGCATACCGAGCTTTTTGAGCTGCTTGCCGAGTTCGCGGATGTCATAGCAGACAAAGCGGTTGTTGACATCCACATTCGTTCTGTGATTGAAGACGTTCAGAGAGCCGTGAACATAAATTTCAAGGGCAGTTGCAATGCGCTGTGCCTCCGGCTCCTTCTGATTTCTCAGAATGTTGTAGAGGTCTTCGAGGATCGGCATTTTCTCCGGCTTGGGGTCTGCAAGGAACTCCTGATAGACCATGCGGACGCTGCGGTCAATGATGGTCTTCTCAACCGGCTGCAAGCCGTCCTTGCCGCCGACAATCAGCTCACACATGGAGAGGATGAAGTCGGATTTCAGCGTCAGCGGGTTTTCCTCTTCGGAGTAGTTCGTGTTGATGTCCAGCGGATTGATGTAGTCCGTGCTGACCGGCGAAATGCGGATGACCTGACCACCGAGCTTCTGCACAAGGGGGAAATACTCGGCTTCGGGGTCGCAGACGATGATGTCATCCTCCGTGATGAGGAAGGCGTTCGTCATTTCGCGCTTGGCGGAGAAGGATTTGCCGGAACCGGGCGTACCCAAGATCAGCCCGTTGGGGTTCTTGAGCTGCTTGCGGTCCACCATGATCATGTTGTTGGACAGCGCATTCAGCCCGTAGTAGAGAGCTTCGCCGCCCTGAAAAAGCTCCTGTGTGGTGAACGGCACAAAAACCGCTGTGCTGGAAGTGGTCAGTCCGCGCTCAATCTCCACCTGATTGACGCCGATAGGCAGAGAGGACATCAGCCCCTCTTCCTGCTGGAAGTCAAGACGCTTGAGCGCACAGTTATACTTTTGGGCAATGGCAGCGGTCTGGAATACCGCGTTTTCGAGCTTCTGGCGATTGGTTGCCGTATTCATGATGAGGATGGTCACAAGAAACAGTCTCTCATTGCGGGTCTGGAGATCCTGCAACAGACGCTTTGCCTCACCGCCGAAGGTGGCGAGATCGGACGGGATGATGTCCATGTCGTAGCCGGAGCGGACTGCCTTTTTCTGTTCCTCAATCTTCATTTTGTCGAGATCGGTGATCTTCGACTTGATGCTCTTGATTGCCTTCGCCTGGTCAATCGTCCGGATATGAAAATTGACCGTGATGTTGCTGTCTATCTCAAGGAAGTCGGCAAGCATACGGTCATTGAGTTCCGGCGCGAGGATTTGCAGGAAGCTCACCGCGCCGATGGTTCTGCCCATCTTGAAGCACTTGCCTTCACGGAAGTCAAAGGAAGTGGGCGCGATGAAGTCCTTCGTGCTGAGTCCCGTCCGGGCTACCATGTCAAAGGAAAAGCGGAACGGCTCATTGGTGTCCATGTTGAACACATCATGAAGCACTTTCAGCCGCTCGTAGCCGGACAGCGGCTCGGTTCTCACACCGAGGGTTTTGAAGTTGTTGAGAATGTCGGTTTCAATGCGTTCGAGCTTCGGTTTTGCCGTGCGGAGGGAGTCTGCCTCAATGCCGAAGGTGATGTACTTCTTCTTGACCAGTCCGTTGTTGCCCTTGGTGAGCTGGCTTTGCAGCATACCGGAATACTCGGAGCGGATGTCGTTGAAGGCGTCCTCCTGTGCCGGAATGTTGATGCGCTTGCGGAACTCATTGAGGCTTGCCTTCTGATTGATGAAGGAGAGCTGGACGAAGATCGAGCTGTCGAAGTAGTTCAGAAAGTCGCACCAGTTCTCAAAGATGGCAGTTTTGTCCTCGTTCTGCGCAAGCTGGTAGTTGATGTCCTCAAAGGCGATGGACTTCGTGTAGAGGCGGCTGTTCACCTTGCAAATACCGTCACGGCACATCTCCACATAGGGGATGGTCTGCTGGGCGGACTTGCGGACTTTCTTTGCCTTCCTGTCCTTTTTCTTCTGCACGACGATCCGCTTCTTTTCCTGAGCGGAAAGGGCATCGCCGTAAACGACGCCGTTCTTGACGGTCATCTTAGGCTTTGCCTTTGCTGTGCTGTTGTTCAAGCTGCAATTCCTCCTGTTCTTTGATTTTCTTCTGAATCTCAGCGTAGAGATTGTTTGTGCGATATGGACGCACCTTGTCCCGGATAAACAGGGACTGTACGATGTGGTACAGATACTTTTCGGCGGGCTGTCCGTCCTTCTCGTAAAGCGCGAAGAAGATGAACGGGAGCATGATCACCACCATCAGCATTGCCGCCGTAGACAAGTCGAGATGCGCCTTCGCCAGAAAGAAGATCGGGACGCCGACTGCCGCAGCGATGGAAAAACAAATAAGCTGCCGCTTGGTCAGGTTGAACATGACCTTCGTTTTGACGCGGTTAAGATCCTTCGGGACCGGAACAAATGCCATTGACTGTTTCCTCCTTTCTAAGCTGCTTTTCATAGCGCAGCTTCATTTGTGCGGGGTATTGATCCTCCTTCGGCTGACGCTTGCCCGTCCAGCGAAGCCCACCCGCTTTGCCTTGACAGATCCAGCCGGAAGCCCGAAGGCTTGCACCGTTTTCACTTTCCAGCGTGTAGGTGATGATACGCTTATAGCCCATAGCCGCAGCAGCTCTTGCCGCCGCACTGTAGAGAAAGCTGCAAGCGTTCTTCTCTCCGTTGGTGCATAGCCTTGTAACCTCCAATGTGAAGCCGTCATCCAGATACCGGCTGACAGGACGCCCGGCGATGATTACGCCGACCAGCTCACCGTCTGCTTCACAGCCGATGGAAAACTTGTGACCGGCAACCGGCTTGTGATGCCGGTGATGCTGCCGGACGTACTCGTTGGCATCTCGAAGAGAGATTGGTTTTAGCCGCAGCATGGTGTTTCCTCCATAGGAAGATGCGCCGTGCATTCGACCTCGTTGCCCCAAACGTCCCAGCCTTCGGGAGACTGACGGGCAAAAAGCTCTACGCGGGGAAGGTCTCCCATGAGCCGAACAATGCGCTTCCGCGCCTCATCCGGCTTTTTGGAATGCTCTTCGATGTGGCTGAGGATGACCTGACGCACACCGGCGTCAACTCGCTTCGGGTGTCCCTTTGTGGCAAGGATGCAGATTTCGGCGTTCGCCCTTGTCCAGTACCCCATGCCGGTGAAGAGATCGTCGTTCCTGCGGTTTTGCTTCACCCATACAAAAGCCACAGTCTTATAAGAAAAGCCCCATGCCGTCAGCACTTCGAGTGCTTCACAGAGGCACGGGAACGTGATCCAGAGAAACAGAGCGCAGTCCTTGGCGGCAAGCTCACCGACCGGAAGCGCCTTGATGTCTTCAATGCACATTGTCGGGTAGTGGCTTTCCGCCGACCGTCCCTGTCCCTTCTTGGAGTAAGTCCGATACGCCCAAGGGGGATCGGCGTAGATGATGCTGTACTTCTTCATGCTGCCGACCTCCTTAGTGCGCATGGAAGATGGATTTTGCGAGGCTTCCGGTCTTGAACAGCGAGAAGCACAGAATGACCGTGTACGCTGCCACAGAGAACAGAGCCGAATGAATGTTGTCTGCGATGATCATGCCGTTGATCAGCACCGCATAGATGCCGACGCAGACCATGATGAGAAAGCCCTGAAATGCCAGAGCGAACAAGCCTTTCAGATAGTTCGTGCCGATGCTGCCCCATTCGCGGTTGCTCATGGTTGCGATGGGAATAGGCGCGATGCTCACGGTGCAGTAAATCTCAATCATGCGCCCGTAGAGGATAACCGTAATGAGGATCGCCATGATTTTGAGGCACAGACTGATCAGAAGCGTTTCTATCGACAGTCCGAGCAGTTCTCCGACGCCCATGTTCTCCATGCCGGTACGCATCTGCGCAATCGTCGCGTCAATGTCAATGCTCGTGTTGCCGTGGATTACTCCTGCTGCACCGGAAACCACGTTCTGCCCGATGTCGAATACTGCCATCACGATGTCAAAGGTGTGCGTCACGAGGTAGATCGCCACAGCCGCCTTGAAAAACCACTTGAAGAACATCCAAGTGTCCATGTCGTGAAGGTTGTTTTTCTCGGTGATCATGGAAATCAGCTCGTAGCACAAAACGAAGGTGATGATGATACCAGCGATGGGGACTATCACGTTTTCAGATAGTCCCCGGATCATCTGGTACACGCCGCCGTTCCAGCCGGACGGTGTTTGCCCAACTTCGGCGGCAATCGTTCCTACCTTCTCGTTGACATCGGTGAACATATTGGTCAGGTTGCTCTCGATCCATCCGATCAGCATATCCTTGAGAGCCTGTTCGATCTTTTCTAAAATGCTGCCCAATATTTCACCACCCTTCGGTTAAGCTGGGCTTGCCGTGGATTAACCGAACAGACCGGAGAGCAGAGGGATGAGGGTCGTGCCGATCAGCACCACACCGCCGCCAGCCATGAGCTGCTTGATGCCCTGAGACTTAGCGCCGGGGTTGTCGTTGCCGTAGCCTTCCATGAGGTTGACAACACCCCACACCGCAAGACCTGCGCCGAGGGCGATAACAAGCGTCTGGAGAACCGTAACTGCCTGATTGATAAATGCCATAGATTTTCCTCCTTGAATCGATGAAAGTTGAGTGTGTATTTTTGAAAATGGGCATAAAAAAAGAAGCCCCGTCGCTGTTCTGCTTTGGGATGAGCCATCAGGCTTTACCCACTGCGCAGTGCAGCGACGGGGCTTTAATCCGCTTCGACCTCGCCCATATCATAGAGGTCGAATGTGTCATCGGGCTTGACTACCAGCTTGTGCTGCCGGTACTTCTCGATGTCAAAGGCGTTCCGCTTGTTATAGTCGGAGAGCTGCCGGTACTTTGGATGCTTCGTAATGTCGTATTTGTTACTGAGAAAAGGTCTCACGCCTCGAAGCTGCAAAATACACTTAGCTCCGTCCATGACGGCGATCTCATCCTGAGACATCAGTTCCTTGCCGGTTTTCTGATAGTTCAAGCCATAGGAGTTGTTGTTGGAACGGGTTTCTGAGGTGTTGTAAAGGTCGATTGTCTCCTTGCCCAGCACCTCACTGATTTCCTTGAGCGTGGATTTCTCCTTGCCACCGAGGAAAAGAGTGCAGTCACAGTTGCCCGTGATGGTGTCCGCCGCATCCTTGTAGATGGTCTTGAGCTGAGACTGGGACTGCAAGATGATTGACGCCGAGATTTCCCGGCTTCGGATGGTTGCGATGAGCTTATCAAACTTCGGGATTTGACCGATGTTCGCAAACTCGTCCAGCAGACAGCGTACATGGACGGGAAGCCGTCCGTTGTAAACGTCATCTGCTTTATCGCACAAAAGGTTGAATAGCTGGGAATACATGATCGCCACGACGAAATTGAAGGTGTCATCGGTATCGGAAATGATGACGAACAGTGCCGTCTTCCGGTCTCCGATGGTGTCCAGCTCCATCTCATCGTAGCTCATCAGCTCCCGCAGCTCTGCGATGTCGAAGGGCGCAAGCCTTGCGCCGCAGGAAATCAGGATCGACTTCGCGGTTTTGCCAGCCGCCAGCTTGTACTTGCGGTATTGCTTGACCGCAAAGTGGTCAGGGTCGCGGGCTTCCAGCTCATCGAACATGACATCCACGGGGTTCTTGAAGGTCTCATCGTCCTCTCTGGCTTCTGAGGCATTGATCATTTCGAGCAGGGTAGTAAAGTTTTTCTCGTGGTCGGGTGCCTCGTACCAGATGTAGCCGATGAGAGCTGTGTAGTAGAGCTTTTCCGCCTTGACCCAGAAATCTTCGCCGGACTTATCGCCATCTCCCTTCGTGTTGACGATGATCGTATTGACCAGCTTGAGGATGTCCTTCTCGCTGCGGATGTAGCTGAACGGGTTGTAGTGCATGGATTTCCGGAAATTGATGGTGTTCAGCGACTTGATGACGTAGCCGCCCTTTTCAAGCATCCTGCCGCACTCTACCAGCACCGTACCCTTCGGGTCGGTGACAACGTATGAACTGTGCATCTGCATCAGGTTTGGCTTCACGAAAAAGCGCGTCTTGCCTGAGCCGGAACCGCCGATGACAAGGATATTTTTGTTTCTGGCGTACTTCGGCTGCTTCGGGCGGCTGTTCATGGTCAGGAACTCCGTCTGCGTCAGAATGACATTGTTGGAGAACTCTGGGTCCATGTACGGCTTAATGTCCTCCGGTTTGCCCCAGCGGGCAGAGCCGTACTCTTCGCCTTGGCGGAACTTCTTGCGGTTCTTGCCCTTGATGTAGACCGCCAACTTGAGCAGCGCACCGGCAAGCACACCGATGAGCAGATCAACGGGATGAAAGCTGGGCAGCGGATTTGCGAAGGTAGTGCCGAACACGGCAAAGCCGTTTGTCAGCTTGTCGATGAACTCTGTGCCGGGGGCGAGACGAAACACGGCGGCGATCTTATCCGCGAAGTAGAAGGCGAAGACATACGGAAGGTTCAGAAGAATGAGTTTCTTCACATCGGGTTTGTTCACAGCTCCACACCCCGATCCTTGGTCTTGACCTTGACCTTCTCCTTGTGCTGCGCCTTGCTCTGCGCTTTCTCCTGATCCAGCTTGTGCCGGATGGACGGCTGTTCCTTCTGCTTGACAGTCTTGGCAGAGAACTCCTTGAAGGCGGCGGTCATAACATCAACGTCCCGTCCCTTGAAGAAGACAAGATAGCTGGGCGGCTCAACGGAAACGTCCTTCTTGAGCGCAAAGTCCAGACCGTATTTGCTGGCAGTCCGCTCAAAGGACTTGATGTTGCCGTCCGTCACTTCAATGTTGGAGATGGCGGCATTCTGGCTCATCAGATGCTTGATGGACTGCTTGCCGCGATAGGTTTTTGGCTGCTGCATCTGCTTCTGCGCCTTCTCAATCTCCTGCACGAACTTGTCCAGTGCCTTTTTCAGCACCTCGGCTGAGATTTTGCCGCCCTTGATCATGATTGCAACAACTTTGGTGTTGACTTCATCCTGCATTGCAGTGATACCTCCTTTCCTTGAAATGATTGAGGGAATGCTGCCTCAGCTAAGGCGGCACAATCCGGCGACAGATGGTTTTCATTTACGCTGTCCTCCTTTCCGAGCATTGCTCACGATGGTATTCATTAAAGAGTGTCTTCACAAAGGCTATAATCGTAGGTCTTCGGCTTCTTTGACCCTGCCGATCTGTCCTGCCCGTAGAAATCATGATTGACGAGCGCGGAGTAGTAATTGTCTATCGTCAGAGAGGCGTTATACAGAGCGGTCAACAGGTACGCCCGGATATTACGGATGTCTGACGGGTTCTTGTTCATTGCTTCCAGAACGTACTCTATGTGGCTGCTATTCAGCTTGAGAAAGCGGGACTTAACCACTTGCTGCGGCATATCCTCGCCATTGATACGGATGGTCGGAGCGGTAGAGCAGACGGCATCCAGCATGATGTCCATGATCTCCCGGAAGCGGTCTTTATCGAACTTCGGATCCTGACAGAGAATGTCGTAATCAAGATTCACTTTGATAATCTCTTCATACTCGCTTCGCTCATCCATCCTGTCCATCCCATCAAGATTGATGGATTGATAGTTCTTTGAGAGAGTATTTCTTTCTTGGGTGATTACTTGATCAGTATTTATTTGTGCGGACTTATCCCCGCGTGGATTATCCACATCTGGCTTCTCCACACATGGATTTTCCGTGTATGGCTTTTCCCGTTCTGGTGTAGACTCCTGCGGCTCTTCGTATATCTCAAAGATTGTGTTGCTCATCCTGCCTTTACCGTCTCTCTGCCGGTGCCGGACAAGGTAGCCGTGCTTTTCAAGCTCACGGAGCGCGGAGAGAATGGCATCCGGACCTTCCTTGCAGATTGCAGAAAGTCCCTTGGTTGAGAACTTCCAGCCATCATTAAACGAGAGCATCTTTGAGAGTAGCCCGACTGCCTTGAGTGACAGGCTCTTGTCTCGGAGGTGGAAGTTCGCCATGACGGTATAGCCACGATTCTTGTTTACGCGATAGACTGCCACGAAAATCACCTTGCTATCTTGGGAAGCAGCTCTTCGCCGCACTTTTTCTGGAACTTCATTCGGATGACCTCCTTGCCCTTCGGCGTGAAGTAGGTCTGAGAACCGGTGTAGCAGTACGTCACAAAATCGCGGACGATGAACAGTCCGGCATTGCTGTCCTTGTTGTAGGGAAGAAGTTGCCCGGAAGAAGATCGGAACAGGTACTTTTCTTTGAGAAGGAACTGGACGAACTTGCGCTCCGGGATTTTCAGTTCCTTCGCCGTCGTTCGGATATTGGTGCAGTCATCCGGATTGATGAAGTCGTCGTAGTAATCGGCTTTGGGCTTTGCCGTGTTCAGCTCACACTCAAGAGTCTTCACGCGATTCTTTTCCAGAATCAACGCTTGAGCGAACTCTACAATGACCGCTGGTTCCTTCTGAATACGTTCCAGAAGGGAGTCCGTCATGTAGCCGCCGGTCTTGCGGATGGTGGGAATGACCTCATCAAATACCCACAGTTCAAACTTTTCAGCCGCAGGAAGTTTGCTGCGAATAATTAGCCGATAAACGTCTCCTTCCGGGATGAAGTTGATACTCTGAACTTTCCCGCTGATAGGGGTAGAACGTTTCGTTATAGCCCTGCAATGGTCGTTGACCGCCTTGTTCGGGTTGGTGTAACCGAGTGCCTTTGCAACATCCGCCGCACAGAACAGAACTTTTTCTCCTTCGAGGATCGTTCTTACCTCACCAAACTGTTCATTTTTGAAGACTTCGATTTTGTTATCCATGACAGGTTTCCTTTCCGGCAGCAGATGTGCCACTTTGATTTTTGAGGGTAGAAACGGGATTGCAGCAGTAGGGACACTCTGCAAACACGCAGGACTGATATTTCCAGAAGGGACGGTGAAAGCGGCAGCTTCGGCACTCAGGGAGAATGCCATCCGCGCCGCTGTCAAAATGCTCAAAGCCGGGTGTGGTCTGCATCAGCAATTCCAGTGCTTGCAGATCACCGGCTGTCATGCGTTTCATGCTTAAAAAACTCCTTTCCTTCGCCGCATCGCCAGCAAATATTCCGGCTTTTGGGCAACAAAAAAAGAGGGTTTGCTTCTTACTCCAAATTGGAGAAGAAACAAACCCTCTTCGTTTACGATGTAGTTCAGATGATTTCTCGGATGGTATGAATGACACCGAGCAGCAGCCCGATGAAGAAGGCAAGTCCTCCGATGAGACCGCCTATGATTAAGTTCAATGCGAAGATGCCGACTGAGCCAGAGATACCGTAACCGCTGGGAACGAGCCAGAGGCACATCCTCCGGATGCCGAACGGTAATCCAACGCAGATCCACATAAGGAAGTAGTCGCATACGCCGTCAGGCATATAGATCGGCTTGAGAAATGACGCGAGGCAGAATGCAAGCGCGATTGGAAGCAGAACCTCCTTCAAGAAGACTTTGATAGCACCCACTATATCCTCCTTCTGCCGGAAGTGTGCAGCAGTACCCTCCGGCTTGCTTGATTATTGTGAAAGTCCTTTGTTTTCGGTCAAAAAAAGAAGGGACTAAGCCAGAATGCCTTGGTTTTCAAGGTCTTTCTGATTTAGTCCTATTATCGCACAATAATCTTTGATAACAATGGCCTCCACCCGTCCGGCCTCGACTTCCTCCATCATCGCCAGAAAGCCGGGGCGGTCAAAACGGGTTCCCGATACGCCGTCATCGGTGAAGTGGGTGGGGTTCGGCAGCCCGTTCCGGCGGGCAAAGTCCTCTAACATCTTTTTCTGGTTGGATATGGAGTTGCTCTCGCCCTGTAACTCATCATCGCGGCTCAAACGCTCATACAGAGGGGTGATTTTCTCATTTCTCATGGCTGTACCTCCTGAAATGAAAATGCTCTAAGTGACTGCTTCACTAACCATGACAAAAACCATGATTAAGAAGTCACTTAGAGCATACATCTCCTGCCGCGAGCTTGTACTTGGCGTACTGGCGCACGGCGAAGTGCTCCGGGTCCTTGGCCTTTAGCTCGTCGAACAGGCAGTCTACGGGGTTTTTGAACTCCTCGTCGTCCTCGCGGACTTCCATCGAGTTGAGCATCTCAAGCATCGTGCCGAAGTTCTGTTCCTCCTCGGGAGCCTCGTAATGGATGTAGCCGATGAGCGCCATGTAGAGCAGCTTCTCGGCGTTCGTCCAGAACTCGTCGCCCTTCTGCCCGCTGCCTGTAGTATTGGCTATGAGGCAGGTCACGAGCTTCAATATGTCCTTCTCGCTGTGGATGTAGCTGAACGGGTTGTAGTACATGGACTTCTTGAAGTTGATGGTGTTCAGCACGCTTATCTTGTACCCGGCGCGCTCCAAGAGCCGCCCTGTTTCAAGCACCAACTGTCCCTTGGGGTCGGTGACGACGTAGCTTGAATGGAGCTGCATCAGGTTTGGCTTGATGAAAAACCTCGTCTTGCCCGAGCCGGAGCCGCCAACGATGAGGACGTTTTTATTTCTCGCGGTCTTTGCATTTTTCGGGCGACTGTTCATTGTGAGCCTTTCAGTCTGCGTCAAAATGATGTTGTTCTGGAACTTCGGGTCGATGTATGGGCGGATGTCCTCGGCGGTGCCGAAGCGGGCCGCGCCGTACTCGATGTTGTGCCGGTACTTCTTCGCGTTCTTGCCCTTCATGTACACGGCAAAGCGCAGCAGCAAACCGCAGACAAGACCGACGCAGAGGTCGAAGGCGTTGAAGCTCGGAAGCGGGTTGCTAAACGCGGTGGGTATAGCGCCGAACAGCCCCAAAATCTTCTCCGTGGCGTCGCCACCCTCGGCCATGCGCCAAGCCTCGCCGAGATTGGTGCAGGCGAGGCCTATGAGCACATAGGGCAGGTTCGTGAGCACGAGCTTCTTTGTTTTCATCGCTCAAGCTCCTTTTTGCGCTCCTTGGCAGGCTCGGCTTTCGCGGCCTGAGCCGTGAGGTCACGGAGCTTCTTGAGCACCGAGGGGCGTCGCTCCTTTTTACCTGCATACTCCTTGAGCGCGGCGGTAAGCGCGTCCGCGTCCCGCGCCTTGAAGAACACGAGGTATCTCGGCTTTCCGGCGGACTTGTCCTTCTTTATGGCGAAGTCCACCCCGTATTTGCGGGCGACGTGCTCGAAGTCCCGGATGCTGCCGTCGGCGAGCTCAATGCTGCTGACGCCCTGGTTTTGCCCGATGAGCTTCTTCACGCTCTGCTTGCCCTGCGGGTGGACGTAGGCTTTCGCGGCCTTCTTGTTTTTGCGGTAGGCCAGCAGTTTAGCTACGGCGTTTTTGAGCGTCCGTCCGGTCAGCTTGGCTGTGTTGATCGCCAGCGTCAGTGACCGGCTCTCGACCTCCTCCTGCATTCAGTCACCTCCTGTTCATCGCTCAGCCTCCTGTCTCGCGGGGGCGACGCGGGGTTTATCCTGCGTGATGACCAGCTTGCCGCCTATGGCCGTGAACTTCTCGGGATACTTGAACATATCCAGGTACTTGGTTTGCAGCTCCTTCGGGAGCGGGCAGAAGTCGTCCTCGCCGAGCCCGCAGACGAAGAACGGCCCGGCGATGATGTCCTGGACTTTGCCCGCCTCGTCCCGGATGGCCCGGTTGTAGGGCAGGCCGTAGACTTTGCCCTCCTCGTTGCAGATGAGCGCCACAGGGTCGTCGAAGAAATATGCTGCCTCTATGTAGCCGCCGACAGCGGCCTGCAGCGACTTCAAGTCTGAGCCTATCTCGGCAAGTCTGGCCTCCTTGCCCGGTTCGACCAGCAGCACCTCCATCAGGTCACTTCCTCCACAACAAACACCACCGTGAGCACCTGTTCGTCGATGCCTACGGAGGTCGCGGAGACGTTGGCGTCGTAGTCCAGCGGCATTGTACTGCCAGCACCGATACTCCAGTCGCCGGTGAGTGAGAGCGCCTCGCTGTCGCCGTGGTTCACGGACTGTGCGCCGCCGATGGCGAAGCCTATGAGTTTGCTGTCCACCTTGGCCGCGGCCATGTTGTACTCAAACGGCACGAGCGTCCAGCCGTTCTCCGTCCTCAGCGTGACGCCGGTGACGCGCACGTCGCAGGTGGAGTTGTTGGCGATGGCGGCGTCCGTGCTCGCCGTGACATCGCCGCCCTCTGTGACAGCAAGAGGCAGGCCGGCAGGGACGGTGACGGAGAACACCTTGACCAACGTCCAGTGCGCGTAGAGCGTGTGCGCCGTCTTGCTGCCGACCTCCGTGTTCCTCTCCACCAGCTCGCCGCCGGTCTCAGCCGTGAACCAGCCGTCGAAGATGTAGCCCTCTCGCGTCGGCTCGGGCAGCTCGCCGTAGGCGTCACCGAAGATGACAGTCACCTCATCCTCGGTGATCACGCCGCCGCAGGCGTCAAGGGTAACGTCAACGTAGATGGTCAGTTCCTTGTAGCAGCCGTCGCAGAGCCCATCGCCGTTGGCGTCAGCGTGGTCGGCATACTCGTAGACGGAATAGCCGCAGTCCGAACAGGTCTTGGTGCGCCGGTGCTGGGTCTCGCTGTAGTCCTGCCAGTCGCCGTAAGCAAAGCTGTGGCTCTCATAGGTCGCGGAGCCTATATAGCTGGAACAGGTGGAGCAATACTTCTGCACCTTGTGCTGCGTGGAGGTGTAGGTGTTGTACCTCGTAGTGGTGTTGTGGCTGCCGTAGGATGTCGTCGTGCTGCCGCATCTGGTACAGGTGGCCGTGCGGCTGTGCTGGCTGCTGTTGTAGTACGTCCAGCTGCCGTAGCTGTAGCTGTGGCTCGTGCCGCTGTCCACCAGAGCGCCGCAGTCGTCGCAGTATTCGTACCAGTTGCAGCCGTTCCACTCCGTGTAGGTGGAGTAATGGTAACACGGCTCCACATAGACATAGCCGCAGACCGTGCAGACCCCGTCCGAGTCAAAAGAGTGCGGGGCCTGAGAACTCCAGTTGAATTCTATCTGGCCGCAGCCGGAGCAGCGTGCGACATACCAGTGCAGGTCGCTGCCATACGCCTGCCATTCCCATACTGCACTACACGGATTTCCCGGAAGGCAGACGCAGTTGCTTATGCCGCAGTTGTGATCAGCGGCGAATGCGCTAGGCACAAGCGTAAAGGCCAGCGCGAGGGTGAGAAGCAGGGATATGATACGCTTTTTCATTATTTCTTCCTCCTTATACGATGGAGATCGTGAACACGACGTTCAGCGCGTTCACGTCCTTGCTGTTCGGTGCATCTGCGCTTATCTTGGCGAAGTATTCGAGCGCGAGGCTCTCCTCGGCCTTGATGACCGGGAAGGCCGTGGTGTTTATGCCGAGCTTGCCGGGGCCTTCCGTGGGGCAGCCGTTTATCTTGAGCGCGATGGTTTTAGTGCCCGAGAAGCTGTTGTAGTCGCCGACCTTGTACGCGCCGTCCGTCACCTCGACGCCGGAGACCCGCACGGAGCCGCTTTTGGAGTTGTTCGTTATCCTGGCGTTTTCCGCCGTGAGCACGGTGCCGTTTATGACCTCGATGGGCAGCGACGCGGGGACGGTGACGTTCACGGCGCGGTACTCGTTGTCCACGGTGAGCGTGACCGGCACCGTCGCCGTCGTCGAGCCGGCCGCGTGTGCGCCGAGCGAGAGGCAGAGCGCGAGGGCGAGGATGAGTGCGCCTGTGCGTTTGGCTTTCAAGTGTTTACCCCCTTTCAAAGAGTAGGGGCGGCTTGCGCCGCCCCTCGGTCAATTACGCCACGGTATCCCACTCGATGACGAAGACGACGCTTGCAACGGTGGCGGCGGTGACGGCGCTGGAGAGCGGGGTCACGATGGCGTCGTAGTCGATGGCGACGCTGTTGCGGGAGCTGTCGCCCACGCCGGTCATGTAGCAACCGGCGACAGGCGCGGTGATGAGGCTCTGGGTGGCCTCGTCGGAAGCAGTGGCGACCTGAGCGCCGCCGCCGATGCTCAGAGCGAAGCCGAGCTTGTTGGAATCGACCTTCTCACCGGCGAGGGAAGCCTTATCGCCGAAGGCGGTGAGGTTCCAGCCCTCAGCGGCGCTGATGCTCACGGAGGCAACGCGGACAGCGCCGTAGGAGTTGTTGGTGATGCGGCAGTTGTCTGCGGTGAGGACATCGCCGTCCTGGCTCATGGTCATGGGCAGGGAGGTGGGGACGGTGACGTTCATGGCGGTGCCGGCGGGGTCTCCGCCGGAGCTGCCGTCGGTGGTGGAGCTGAGGCTTACAGGCGTGGTGCCGGAGCCGCCGCTGGCCGTGATGTTGTTGTCCGCGCAGGCGCTGACGGCAAGGGCAAAGACGAGGCAGAGGGCGAGGATGAGGGAAGCGGGCTTTTTGAACTTTTTCATGTGGGCATTTCTCCTTTTGAATAAAATATTTGACCGCCATGCGGCGAGGTCACAAAAGAAAAGACCGTCACTCAAGGACGGTGACGGTCACTACGGCCCCGGCGCAGCCGAGGTAGTCCCCGGTGTCGGGGTCAACGTTGTAGAACAGCGCTGTGCATTTGTATGTACCGGGGTCGAGGTCAACGCTGAGTTTCGCGGACTCCATCTTGCTGCCGACGGGTATGGCCCCGGATTTGTAGATGAGTTCGCCCGTGTCGTCGCGGCTTATCTCGACTACCTGCGGGTAGTTGTTGACTTCCTCGTTGACGATCATGAGGCTGCCCTTGGATGTGCCGTCCGCGAAAACGGGCGAGGTGTTCATCGAGATGTTGATCATGCCCGCCTCGACCTTCTCGTTGAGACCGGCGATGATCTCGTCGGTGTCGGCTTCATCCCAGCCGCCCTCGGTGGCCGAGGGGTCAAACTCGATGCCGCCGGGGTCGTTCGCGGGCGCGCCGCAGCTGCGCAGGAGCAGCAGAATGACGATAACGATGACAACCGCCACGGCTGATGCAATGGCAATAGCCTTGCCGGGGCCTGCGTCCTTTTTGGTTTTCTTGTTCATGATTTGCCTCCTTGTAATTTGTTCAGGGCCTGAGCGTTTAAGGGTTTATATGGCCTCACCTCCCTTGCCGTAGAGGTCGTGCTGGACTTGCGCCGCCATGCCGCTGCTCTCGGAGAAGTACGAGTTGTAGAGTGCCGTGAGCAGGTAGGCGCGTATGTTGCGCACCTCCGTAGTGTTCTTGCCCATGCACCAGAGGACGTATTCGAGGTGCCTGCGCTCCAGCTTCAGCAGCCGGGATTTCACAGCGGCGGCGGGCTTGTCCTCCTTGCCGACCCGGATATACCGGCGCGTCGAGCAGACGGTCTCGACCATCAGCTCAACGATGTCGTCCACTATGCCGGGGTCACAGCCGCTTTCTTCGCGGACTATGTCCGATTCAAGATTCTCAGTTATGATCTCGCGCCAAATCCCTTCATCTTCGCTTCCTTCGCGCGAAGCGCCGGAAGGAACAGAATCGATACTTGCTTGAGTCAGTTCTTGATTATTTCTTTTCTTGTTTATTTCTTTATTTATTTCCGTCGGGTTTTCCGAAGAAGGCTTAACCGTTTCCGGATTTTCCGTTTCTGGATATTCCGCCGCCGGCTCAGCCGCGTCAGGGACAAGCTCAGTCGGAAGCTCAAAGATGACGTACTCAACATCCGTAAAGCGCCCGTTGCGGTCGCGGATTTTGCGGCGAATAAGATAACCGTGCTGTTCAAGTTCCTTCAGCCCGGAAGCAATAGCGTCCCGGCCTTCGAGCAATATGGACTGAAGCCCATTGAGCGTATAGTCCCAATCGTCCGGCTTGGACAGCATGGTTATGAGCAGAGCTTTGGCCTTCAGGCTCATGGTTTTGTCCCGCAGCAATCCATTGCGGACAATGGTGAAGTCGTTTCTTTTTTCGATTCTAAAAATCTCAGACACCAGTTCCACCTTCTTCTTCACGCGCAAAGCGCTCGTCCAGCTCTGCAACGCTCCAGTTTTTCGTAAATCGTCCCAGCGGCGTACCGCCGAACTGGGCCAGGGCGCGGCTGTCCATATCCAGCAGCCGCGCCCAAAGCTCCGGGTGATGGCTTCGCAGCTTGCGGAGTTCGCCAATGCTCTGGAACGGGCAGCACCAGCAAGATGCCCTGTCGTATACTTCATAAAGCCCGCCAAAGCGAAAGCCCCGGTCATAGCAGATTTGCAGAGCCTCAGCCTCTGTGATGCCCCAGTCAACAAGCGGATAGCTCTTGCCATTATCTGTTTTGCAGCGCTTTGCCTCGTCCGCGGCAATGCCTATGTATTGCACACACGGCCGGTCACGGCGCAGGCGGTTCACCTCACGGGAAATGAGGTGCGTTTTGAGCTGCCCGGTGCACCAGCGGACGCGGATGCCGGGCCAGCCGTTGCCCTTGCACGGGACGCCGAGGCGCTGGCGGTTTGCAATGCAGGACGCCTTCTGCTTCGGCTCGTCGAACATCATGTACTCAAAGCTCTTGGGGCTTTTCAGGCGCTTTATGTGTATCCCGCGCTCGCGGTATAGGTGCTCGTCCACCTGCTTGAGATGCTTATACATCTCAGGAAACTCCATGCCCGTGTCTGCGTTAAGCACGGCGTCGATGGGCATATCTCGCTCAAGCATGAGCAGGAGCATGGCCGTAGAGTCCTTGCCTCCTGAGAGGCTGACGGCGTGAAAGGTGTCAGCCAGTGGAGCCACCGCCTGTTTTCAGCACGGCCGGGCCATAGTTGGCTATGAGCAGCGCGTTGACGATGAGGCGGAAGGCCTCGTCGTCTATGACCTCGGTGTCGGCAAGAAGCTCGACGGGCATTGCCTCGCCAGAGTCTGCGACGCCCAATATGGTCTTTGCAGCAGTAACAAGCGCGTAGTCATGGGGACTGATGCCGTGCAGCCAGATGTACTCGGGTATGAACCGTTGCGGCAGGCAGGCGTTCCATGCCCGTTTGAGCAGCTTGCGGTTGGAGCCGAACAGATAAAGGGCAGAAAAATAGCGTGGATCTCTCCACGCTCCGAAGCCAATGCTTTGCAGCAGCTGGCGGGTATTAAATTCATGCTCTGCGCTCAGCCAGAGCGAGCCGCTGAAGCTCTGCACCAGCTGGCCGCACCGCCTGACAATATCCACGTCTTTGACGTTCCTGCACAGCTTGAGGATAACAGTGGCATAGCTCACCGTCCCTGCCTCTATGCGCTCCGCCAGCCAAGGGCAGCCTGCCGCCTGGCATCGCCTGTGACGCCACTCGGCGCAGTATTTGCAGTCCACATCTTCAGGTTTGTACTGGTACATACGATTACCTCCAATGAAAAAAGCCGGGCAGTTTCATGCACTGTCCGGCTTAGGATATGTATTCAATCAGCGCTCCGCCTCGCGCTTTCTGCGCTTCTGCCACTGTTCCAGCAGCTTGATGATGGTCTCCTCCATCTGCTTCGGCGTGTAGGAGCGCGGGAAGTATTTGCGCAGCCTGTCGCCGGTGATGGTGATGCGGTCTATCTCCGGCTTCTTCTCCTCGGACAAGATGGCCCGCATGACAGCGGCAGTCAGCTCTCCGCGCTGGGAGAACTGCTTCAATCGCTGCGCTTGCGACAGCGACGGCGTAGCCTGCTCACTGTCCATGGCGTCGAGAAGGAGCCGCTGCTCGCTCTCGGATAAGTACGACAACTCTACCGCCGGGGTAAACGCTATCTTCTTGTTATCTACCATCTCTTGCAACTCCGGAGCAAGCTCCGTGAGGCGGATGTAACGCTGGATTTGATTGCGGCTTTCACCGAGTTCTTCAGCCATAATTTGATCCGAACGTTTTTGTGTCCCAACTTGGGACACATTTTCTTTTGAAGGACGACCAGCCTGCCGTTTCATAGCTTCCAGCTTCATTTTATACGCCTGAGCGCGTTCAGAAGGGAGGACGTTTTCGCGTTGAAGGTTGGAATCTACCATCACAATGGTGGCGGCATCATCGTCGAGGTCACGGACTATAGCTGGCATGGCGTCAATACCGGCCAGCTCACAGGCACGTTTGCGTCTGTGGCCGGAAATTATTTCATATCTGCCGCCGTCACAGGGCCTGACGATGATAGGCACGAGAACCCCAAAAGTCTTGACGCTTTCCGCTGTTTCACGCATGGATTCGTCGTCGCGCACCTTGTACGGATGACCGGAGAAGTCCCTCAGACTGCCTATGGGGAGCTTTACGACAACATCCGACTTGGAATCACTCTTTGCTGACATAATCCCTCCTAAAATGACGTCCCCGGATGCGAACACGGCGAGGGTACTGTGTTTGCATCCGGGGGCGAAAATGCGTTGTGTGACCCGCTTGGCAGC
>SKEU01000238.1_pt1 | contig 44413 bp, 39 predicted proteins | sample 4819571 | NCBI WGS metagenome assembly SKEU01 (sample SAMN11008801, study PRJNA524170) | human gut metagenome | biome: Human fecal sample; material: Feces; isolation source: fecal sample from pouch patient p8, p16 | host: Homo sapiens | place: Israel: Tel-Aviv | collected 2015-06-23
TGCCGAATATGTACCATGACTGTATTGTTACTGTTTTTGTAATACTTTTCTTTCCATACATTTTCAAACAATTCTTCCGAGCTGATAACCTTTCCACGGTTCTCACACAGCATCCACAAAAGATCAAATTCAATCGGTGTCAGTGTCAGCTGTTTCTCATTATAGACACACTCATGAGATTCTCTGTTTAGCTGAAGTCCTGCAAAATCAATGATATCTCCACTGTCAATCCTTGTTCCTTCATTATACTGTGTATATCTCCGAAGCTGCGCTTTCACTCTTGCGATTAGTTCCAGAGGATTAAACGGCTTCAAAATATAATCATCTGCACCAAGCGTCAGCCCAGTGATCTTATCAATATACTCCGTTTTTGCGGTAAGCATAATAACCGGAAATGTATACCTCTCTCGAATCTTCTTTAAAATTTCAAATCCATCAATCCCCGGAAGCATGACATCGAGGATTGCAAGATCGATCTTTGTCGTCTTCATACATTCCAACGCTTCTTCGCCGGTATAAAATGGATACACGGTATACTGATCACTCTGTAAATAGAGTGCAATCACATCCGCGATCTCCTTCTCATCATCTACAACTAAAATATTCATATTTCCTCCTCAATTCCCCTTACAATTTTAAAATGGCGAGGCAAAGTATACAAATACCCGCCCCGCCTTGGTTTCTTTCATTCTTTACAATTCACAGGTATTAACGGTTCTTGGGAACGGAATGACATCACGGATGTTTGCCATACCGGTAAGATACATAACGCATCTTTCAAATCCAAGTCCGAAGCCTGCATGTCTTGCAGAACCATATTTACGTAAATCAAGATAGAAGCTGTAATCTTCCTCTTTTAATCCAAGTTCATGGATTCTTTCTAATAATTTATCGTAGTCATCCTCTCTCTGGCTTCCTCCGATAATTTCTCCGATTCCTGGCACCAGACAGTCAACGGCTGCAACTGTCTTGCCATCTTCATTGAGTTTCATATAGAAGGCTTTGATTTCCTTTGGATAATCTGTTACGAATACCGGTCTCTTGAAAACCTGCTCGGTTAAGAAACGCTCATGCTCGGTCTGAAGGTCGCAGCCCCAGGATACCTTGTAATCAAATTTATCATTATTCTTCTCCAAAAGTTCAATGGCTTCTGTATAAGTCACTCTTGCAAAATCGGAATGTAATACATTATTCAGCCGCTCAATCAGTCCCTTGTCTACGAAGGAATTAAAGAACTGCATTTCTTCCGGTGCATGTTCCATAACATAGGAAATAATATATTTCAGCATACTCTCCGCCAGTACCATGTCATCTTCCAGATCTGCAAATGCGATTTCCGGCTCAATCATCCAGAACTCTGCAGCATGTCTTGTAGTATTGGAATTTTCCGCCCTGAAGGTTGGTCCAAAGGTATAAATATTTTTGAACGCCAGTGCAAAGGTCTCTCCGTTTAACTGTCCACTTACGGTAAGATTGGTTGGTTTTCCAAAGAAATCCTGTGTATAATCAATGCTTCCGTCTTCCTTGTGTGGAATGTTATTTAAGTCCATGGTAGTAACCTGGAACATTTCCCCGGCACCCTCACAGTCACTTCCGGTAATCAGCGGAGTGTGTACATAGACAAAGTCCCTCTCCTGGAAGAACTTATGAATTGCATATGCAATCAGGGAACGCACACGGAATACTGCCTCAAAGGTATTGGTACGTGGTCTTAAATGTGAAATGGTTCTTAAATATTCGAAGCTGTGGCGTTTCTTCTGTAACGGATAATCCGGTGCAGATGCGCCTTCAATTATGATTTCCTCTGCCTGAATTTCAAATGGCTGCTTTGCTTCCGGTGTAGCTTCCAGCACTCCGGTAACAACAATAGCTGCGCCCACATTAATTTTGGTAAGCTCCTGAAAATTCTCCAGTCCGTCTGCATATACTACCTGCAGTGGTTCAAAAAAAGTTCCGTCATTTACTACGATAAATCCGAAGTTTTTAGAATTACGGTTACTTCTTACCCAGCCTCCGACGGTAATTTTCTTACCTACATAATCTTCCTGATGGTGAAATAAATCTCTGATGTCAACAAGTTCCATTTTTCTATCCCCCTTAGATAAAAAATTTTCTAATCCTTTTTAGTTTTCTGTATTTAATTCAGTATCTGTAACATTTTCTGTTCCTGCCTCATCTTCAACAGTTGCACTGTCAACTACTTTCTGCAGTGCCAGATTGCATACATATACTTTCTTTAAATATTCTTTTCCACTGTCTGCGCTTAATCCATATGATTTGTATAATGTGGATTCATCGCTGTAGCTGTAATTGCTCATAAGATTTCCAACGTAGCTGTCAAAGCCATCCTGGTCAAACTCAATGCCTTCCTTTTCTGCAATTGCCTCTAAAATCATCTGTGTCTTAAGATCTGATGTCACTTCGTCAGTTACATTGCTTACAAATTCATCATAATCCTGATTTGCTGTATTTTCCACATAATCCTTAAGGCTGCTTCCATCGCTGCAGTAATAGGATTCATACTGTGCCATTACCTCTTCCATACGGGCATCCAGAAGTCCATCCGGAATTTCCTTTACGGTACATACCTCTCCTAACTTGTCCATTACTGCAGAACGGATTGCTGATTTCTTGGAGGATTCCTTAGAAGATTCCAGATAATTGCGTGCATCTGCCTTCATCTCATCTACCGTATCATAGCCAAGGCTGGCCTTAGCATTGACATATGCCACATATTCATCTGTCATATTGTCATAAGTAATATCCTGTTTCTCAACAATTTTATTGATGGTTACATTAAACACAACTGCCTGTCCTGCCAGGTCTGTATTTTTATAGCTTTCCGGGAATGTAAGATTCAAGGTTACTTTATCCCCTACTTTTGCACCAATCAGTCCTTCTTCGAAGCCGTCAATAAACGTATTGCTTCCAATCTCTAAGACCGTATCTGTTGCAGTTCCACCGCTGAATGCCACACCATCTTTTAATCCTTCATAATCGATATTGACAGCATCTCCATCCTCTACCACTGTTTTATCCGTATCTACATAGTATGGATAGTTGGTAATTACGCTATTCTCAATAAAAGTCTTCACATCATCATCACTTACGGAATAATCGTCTGTCAAAGCTACTGACAATCCCATATAATCGCCCAGTTCCACATAATCAAGCGGGTCAAAATCAATTGCCGCACTGGATACCACTTCTGTGCTCTCTGTATTCTCTACCGATTCACTTTTCTTGTCTTTTCCACAGCCAGTTACTGAAAATGCCAGTGTCAGGCATAACAATACTGCTACTATTTTCTTCTTCATATTTATTTCCCTTCTGTCTTTCATTCAAAGGCTGGATTTTTCCAGTCAGTCATACTTTCTAAAGATACCACATTTTCACCGAAAATAAAAGCATTTCATAGAATTTTTCGCATTTGCAGGTTGTCAATCCTGCCAATCAATGATACAATCATATTTGGATTTTACTTAAGGAGGTTTTCATCGTGCCAAAATTTGCGATTGTATTATTAACAATACTGATTATTATGATTATTGCCCTGATTGTTCTTTATTTTGTGGGCAAACGAGCTCAGAAAAAGAAAGAAGAACAGGATGCCCAGATTGCAGCAGCAGCACAGACCATTTCCATGCTGATTATCGATAAGAAGAAGATGCGGCTTAAAGATTCCGGTCTTCCGGCAAATGTCATTGCCCAGACTCCGAAAATGCTCCGCCGTTCCAAACTTCCAATCGTCAAAGCAAAGGTTGGTCCAAAGGTTATGACTTTAATCTGTGACGGACAGATTTTTGATTCCGTTCCGGTTAAGAAGGAAGTAAAAGCTACTGTCAGCGGGCTTTACATTACCGCTGTAAAAGGAATGCGTGGTCCTATCGAAGTGCCTGCCAAAAAGAAAAAAGGCTTTATGGCAAAATTAAAAGAAAAAGCTGGTAAATAAAATAACTTGAGCTGGGTTTTCACCCAGCTCTATTTTTATACATCCAGCTACGCAAGACTGAATCCGCCTTTTTCTTTTGATGCAATCTTCATCTTAATGGTACAGTCTGCCAGATGCTCATAGTTTACCTCCAATGCATAATCTATCTGCACATCAATACAATGTTCTGTCTCTTCCACTTTAATATCCTTTGCATCAATTCCAACCAGAAGATTTCCAAATGGCGTTCCATAATAAGACATATTTTTCCGGTTCTTTTCAAAGACCATGTGTACATTGGAAACTCCTTTTTTTGTAATATCAATACAGTTTTCCTGCATCTTGATTATATTCTTTGTGCTTCCTTCAAAACCTTCATTTACTTCTTCATACAGCACATAATGTTTTCCGTTTTTCTGGTAATAATCCCCTACTGTAATCACTTCAACCGGCTCAGCTTCTCCTTCTGCCGGCATCTGTAATCCGCTGATTGATACAATTACATCTTTTGTCATCTAATCCGCTCCTTCTATAGAAATCCAGGTCAGTATAGCACTATTTATCCCAGAAATCCAGCCATTTCCATGAAATCTTATAATTCTTCTCTTCCATCAGAGACTGATATTCCGTCTCACTTAAGGTATCCTTTAATACCTTTTCTGATTTACCATCCACAACCTCATAGACACTTCCTTCAAAGCACATATTCGGATACATGACACACCACCAGTTATGTCCCATGCCTGCTCCGATAATCACTTCCAGTGCCTGATAAGTTCCCGCCGGGAACGTATAACTGCCATAGGTCTTTACCGGGAACTCCACGGAAGATAATTTCACCTCTACCGGATAATCATAGCCCTCCTGCCGGATGACTTCTTTTGCAATATGTATAATTTCCGGGAAGTGTTCTCTTGCAATCCGGCTGCTTTCTTCGGCTGTCTTAGCATCCTGCAAAAGTTCTCCCATTTCTTTTCCAACAGCATCCCGCACCTTAAGCTTCAGTGCCTGATCTGCTTCCCCATCACTGTTTGCCCTGACATGAAAACGCAGAATCTTTTCTGCAATGTCCTCCTGCATTCTTCGCCCCTCATAAGCCTTTTTCGCACTGTCCACCGTAAATACCAACAGTAATAACAGCATGCCATAGAACAACGCCCTTTTTAAATACAATTTTTTTCGGTTATATTCTTTCATGGTAAAACTCCTTTTCATGTTTCTGATTTCTGATTTCTTCTTTTCCTTGCTACGCTTTCTTTAGCCATACCATTCTGACTTTCTATCTGGAATATAACCGAAAAAATTTTTTCTATACATTTTGATAACTTTTTGGGGGAGAAAATTTTATGTAGAAATGGGGTGGGGTTGTAAATTTTTCTTGGTGGGATGCGGCTGAGCTTGTAACTTTTCTTTTTAGGGACACGGTTGAGTTTGCGACTTTTCTCTCAAAAGTCGCTGGTGAAGTTGATTTGGGTATAATTTAAGAAAAATGACTCTTTTTTGCCCAATCTCCTCTGCTGTTATCTCCGAAGTTCTCTCGGTTTGGGTAAGATTCTAGAAAAATGAAGTCTTTTTACCCAATCAGAAGCAAATAACAAAGACTATGCTTCCTTCTGCAACTCATTTTGGGCAAAAAGTAATGTAATCTTTCTGTTTTTGCCCAATCTAAGTCAAATTAATAAATTAACTTAAGAAATAATAGGCTGCCGTCAACATCACAAGGACCAGACATCTTACAAAAATGTTACCAGTGTAACCGGGTGTCCAGCATCCTACGGAGATGTCACCAGCGTGACATCCCAATGATATTCCACTGTCAGGTTTTTCCGGTAACCGCTCCAATCCTTCTGAAACTGCAAATAAATATCCCTTGCATATGCCCCTAATTTATAATAACTGTTTGTTCCATCTGCATTCTGATTCTGTTGCAATTTTTCTGTCATGGCATCCATCTTTTCTTCCAAAGTCTGCTCTATTTCTGCTTCCACTTCCAGCAGTGCATTTTCATCCTGACTGTCTGTATGAAGGTCTTCCAATTTTTCATCTCTTTGCTTTGTTTTCTGCAGCAGTTCCCTGTTGCCCTGATACTTTCCATCCGCTTTAATTGTAACGGTTTCCGTCACCTGGCCATTCTGCTCCGTAAAAGCATAGCTGCAGCATAAATTACTAAGTGTTACACTTTCTGCATCTTCAAGTGAAATGCTGTAGCTTTTCATCTTCTGCTCTGAGAGCAAAGCCAGTTCTCCCGTTTCCCGGTCCACTTTGCCTGCTGCCATCCTGCCCTGCATCAGATAATATTTTTCCAGTATCATTTTATCTTCTGCACAGTTAATATAGGGAATCCACAGATTTTCGTTCTCATTTTCCCATATCCGGAACAGGCTGCCCAGGGTAACTGCCTCACTGTCCTTAAAACGTTCATCCGAGGCAATTCTTTCATTCAGATAAGTTCCTACCGGCTCTTTTAAAACTGTATCCATCTCCATCACCTGATCCGGTTCATCCTCCGTAACAAAAAGCAGCGTATTCCTCGAAAAAAGATTTTCCTCTTCCAGATACCCAAGAAATGCCCCCAGCCGCTTTTCATCCTCTAAAAGCGACCGGTTTAGAATCAATGCCTTTAAATGGTTATAATCCATCTCTCCAGGATTTTCCCCATCTGCATGCAAAAACAGCTCCATGCAGTCTTTTCCTTCCGCCAGAAGTACCGATGTATTCTCTTTTTCGCTTTTCTCATCTGCCACATCCTTAAGCTGCTCAAAGCCAAATGCCATCTGATAGTTCTCCTTTGTCAAAGTCACCGCTGCTGCCAATGGAAAATTCCGTTCTTCCAACTCTGTATTTCCACAGCCGCCAAGGCATAAGACTGCCAAAAATAACATGGAAACAATTGCCATGATTCTAGTTTTCATACTGCTGCTCCTTTCCACCATTTTTTCCGCTATCCTTTTTCACTATCCCTTTTCACTATCCCTTTTCCCGGCATTTACTTATCTCTCCAATGCACAGCGGAAGAATTACCGTCAACGGAAGAAATGCAATTGCCTGAATCCATATAAACATTATTTTCCACTCCGGTAGCCAGTAAAAAAGTAATGTGACTGCAAATGTAAGAACCATTACAATTGGTATTATCAATTTTTCTATACTTTTCGCATCGGCTTTTCCCTGAATCGCTTCATTTTTCCCATCCGCTTTTTGGTGCCCTTCCTTTTGCCATACAGCTTTCAGCAAATCCGAGGCATAAAACATTCCGGTATTGATAAATGCGTAAATTGTAAAGAACCAGATTGCTACCATAAAGGCATCCTGCCGTTCGAAGAAACCGCCTGGCAGTTTTATCATGCTCATTAATGTAATTGCCGGATATTTCATTTTCGGCAGCATGCCACTGCCAAAGATGCCAAGCGTAATCAGATAGATTGCAGCATTAAAAATCACTGTAACACAAAGGCTTTTCCGGCATGTTCGTCCTACACAGACATTTTCTGCAAGATAGGGCTGTAAAAACAAAACAAATGCCATTGTGCCATACAGAAGCACAACTGCCGCTGTCCCTTTAACAAAGTTTCCCCAGGAATGTACCATTACCGGAGTCCAGTAAATCGTATTGACATCCTTTGTTGCCAGAAGCAGCATTAAAATAAGTGGAAGAAATACAAACCAGAACAGGATTTCATACACCCGGGCACGCCCTTCGATGCCCTGCCAGATTCCATAGCCACATAAAAGCATTAGTAAAACTGCTGCCAGCACAAATGAACTATCCTTTAACAATTCACTCACCATCAGGTCACTTAAAAGAAATAAGCCATAGCCCGCCAGCAGAATCCCCTCGACTGTATAGACTACCAGTACAAAAATGCGAATAAAACCATTTCCTTGCTTCTTTAAAATCTCCGGATAACTTTTCCCGATATTACTGATATTGCTGGTGTTACTGCCATTTCTGGTATTACTGTTTTTCCGCTTTTCCTGTAGCAGCTCTGGAAGAAAGGTAAATAGATACACCGGCACTGCTCCCAGCAATATGGCAAATACGCCGTCTGTCCCAAGCATTTTTCCTAACAGTCCAGGAAGCAGCAACGTACTGATTCCGCACATATCAAAAATCAGGAGCCTTGCCATCTGCCTCTCTGATATTTTCTGATTTTCTGAAAACATAATTACTTTTTCCTCCTAAGCCGCAGACGATTGTGGCGTCTCGCAAAAACCGGTCTGTGCCGCAGTTGATACAACGGCAGACGCAGCAGACTGTCCCGCTCATCCTGATAATCCGTTACATCTGCGCCTACAAAGGGCATCAGATATGGAATGCCAAAACTCTTAAGATGCGACAGATGAATGAGTACCGCAAGTAAAGCCATCAAAAAGCCGAAAAAGCCCAGCCACGCACACATGGCAATAAAGAAAAATTTCAAGATGCGAAATGCTGTTGCAAATTCTTCATTGGGTACCGCAAAGGAACACAGTGCTGTAAATGCCACCACAATTACCACGATAGGACTGACCAGATTTGCTTCCACCGCCGCCTGTCCGATAATCAGCCCACCGACAATTCCTATGGTATTCCCCATAGCTCCCGGAAGGCGCACGCCTGCTTCCCGCAACAGTTCAAAGGATAACTCCATCAAAAGTACCTCCACCACCCCGGGAAACGGCACTCCCTGTCTTGCTGCTGCAAAGGATAACAGCAATTTCGTCGGCAGTATCTGTGTATGAAAATTACAGACCGCAAGATACAGTCCCGGTAATGTCATGGCAAAAAAAGAAGCCAGAAAACGTAAAATTCTTCCCAATGATGCAATTTCCCAGCGGTTGTAATAGTCATCACTGGTCTGTATGAAGGAGTTATAATCCGTCGGCAGAATCAGTGCAATTGGTGAATTATCCGCAATCAGCACTACCCTTCCCTCTAAAATTGCCATAGCTGCCCGGTCCGGCCGCTGTGTGGTCTGAAACTGCGGAAATGGAGAATACCATTTTTCTTCTGTAAGCTGTTCAATGATTCCACTGTCTAAGACTCCGTCAATTTCAAATCCGTCAAGCCGCTTTTCTACCTCCTCTAAAACTCCGGGATAAATCAAATCCTCCATATACATCAAATCCACATTGGTCTTACTGCGTAGCCCTATCTTTTTCTCTTTTACCTTTACTTTCGGAGAACGAATCCTTTTACGTACTAATGCCGTATTCGCTTTTACGGACTCGGTAAATCCTTCATTAGAGCCCCTGATTACCTTTTCTGAATTTACTTCTGAAATTCCCATAGAAGGGTATCCCTTATCCGGAATCTTTAACGCTTTATCATAGCCATCTATAAATAGAATGGTATCTCCGGTCAAAAGACCTGCTGCTGCATCCGAAAAAGTATCAAAGGGCGTAACATCCGATAAGCCAAGGGCATTCTGCGACAGCCGCTCATAGACTTCTTTTTCATTATAATGACACAATTCGTTTAAAAGCCTGCCAACAAGAGATTTCTCAAAAATTGCTCCACCACCGGTTACCTCTATGTATGCTGCCATACACTCAATCTGCTGCTTCTGTCCAATCTTCATGGTTCGCATTTTAATATCCGCACACCCGGAAAATATCTTCTGAAAACGTGCAGCATTTTCCTGCAAACTGGTTGTAATTTCATCATTGTATTCTGCATTACGTTTTGTTGTATGTTCTGCGGTGTATCCTGCGATATGCTTTGCAGTGTGCCCTGCGATTTTCTCTTCTTTCTGCTGCATAAATCAACTCCTTGGCATAATTTTTATAGTATCGGATGTCCGCCAGCTCTGCATATAAGCATGCGGTTTTCCAGTCACCTGTGCATATGCAAAAAGGACAGACCCTGTGCGGTCTGTCCTTAGTGTTTCCGTATTTTGCTTTTTTATTCCTGTTTCTTTATGCTATTGGTCTTGTTCCTGCTGACGGATCATATCTTTGACTGCTTCTGCCTGATTCTTCACATGCTCCCGCATGGTTTCTGAAGCACGAAACTTGTCCTTCCTGCGAAGACTCTCTGCAATATCCTTATGTTCCTTTAATAATCTCGGATAAATCGTCTCGTCCTTTAAATATTCTACACGATAACGATACATCTGCTCCCGCAGATTGTTCAGCATGGATACCAGTTTTGCATTTCCGGTAGCATTATAAATTGCATCATGAAATGCTACATCTGCCTGTGCAATTTCTTTTACATCATCACTTTTTAAAGAATTTTCAAAATTCTGTCTTGCCTGTTCTAATGCATCAAACTGTTCATCTGTAATCTGTTCTGTTGCAAGCTGCACTGCCAGTTCATCTAAAGCTGCCCGGATCTGTAACACATCTTCCATGTCCTTTTCTGTCATGCGGGCAACCTCGGCTCCTCTTCTCGGTACGGTTACAGCAAGCCCCTCCTGCTCTAACATCCGGATGGCCTCACGAATCGGAGTCCGGCTGACTCCAAGCTTTGATGCCAGCTGCAGCTCCATCAGTCTTTCACCCGGTTTTAATTCGCCTTTTAATATTGCCTCACGAAGTGTATTAAATACAACATCTCGCAAAGGAAGATATGCATTCATATTTAATTCCAGATTATCTGTCATATATTAACCCTCCAACCCTTTTTTATAAAGAGCATGTTCTTATCTTCTATTATTATAAATATCTGTTACAAAGACCTGCCTTGCGAGCCCGCTCTGACGTACAATCGCTGCTGCCATTTTTGCCGTTTCCAATTCATCAAAAAGTCCAAATACTGTCGGGCCACTTCCACTCATCATGGCATTCAATGCACCATTTTCCCGCATCAGTTCTTTTATCTTCTCTATCTCCGGATACTTTTTTGCAGTAACCGTTTCTAAAAGATTTCCCATACTACCTGCAATTGCCGGCAAATCCTTTGTGCGGATATTCTGTATTAAGGCATCAATGTCAGGATGCTGTGTATGCTCATCCAGTTTCAGATTCTCATAGACATATTTAGTAGATACACTGACCTGCGGTTTGGCAATCACTACCGGACACTTCACCATCGGTGGCAGTGAAGTTAATTTTTCTCCAATGCCTTCTGCCAAAGCTGTACCACGCATGATGCAATACGGTACGTCAGCCCCAATCTGAACGCCCAGCTCCATCAGTTCTTTCCGCTTTATTCCAAGATTGAATAATTCATTGATTCCATAAAGCACACCTGCGGCATCCGTGCTTCCACCTGCCATCCCGGCAGCAACAGGAATCCGCTTATTCAGCCGGATATCAATGCCTTCTTCAATCTGATATTTTTCTTTCATAAGTCTCGCTGCCCGGTAAGCCAGATTACTTTCATCTACCGGAAGAAATCCAAGATTTGTCTCTAAATGTATGCCAGACTCTATTTTCTTAAGATGAAGCTGGTCATATAAATGAATGGTCTGCATAACCATCTTTACTTCATGATACCCATCTTCTCTCCGACGTAATACGTCCAATCCAAGATTTATTTTTGCCAGTGCTTTTATTGCAAGTTCGTCCATTGTTTTTCTCCTGTATTTTGTATACATGATACAAATTTATGTTATCATTTTTTCTAAAAAAGGTCAATTCTTCCTCTTATATTTTGTCCCATTCTTACCGATAAAATATATGAATAAGACTAAGAATGGATACTTAGTAAGCATTTGACCAAGGAGGGTTAAGATTATGGCAATTAATTCTATTAACAATTATGTATCTGCTGCATCCACTGTTGCCACAGATTCCAAAGTTTCTTCTAAGAAGACCGAATCTTCGAAGAATGACACCTCTACCGGTGTTATCTATGAAAAAGGCTCCAGTGACAAGAGCAGTTCTTCCCAAAAGACACAGAACTCTGCTCTCATTGCAAAGATGAAAGCTGATTCTGACAGCCGTATTTCACAGCTTCGCGGAATTGTAGAACAGATGATGAGCAAACAGGGCGCAGCCATTGGCAAAGCCGATGATATGTGGTCTTTCCTTGCAGGCGGTAACTTCACCGTTTCTGCTGATGTAAAGGCACAGGCACAGGCTGATATTGCAGAAGACGGATACTGGGGTGTAAACCAGACCTCTGACCGTATTTTAGATTTTGCAAAAGCATTATCCGGTAATGATAAGTCCAAAGCCCAGGAATTAGCAGATGCTTTTAAAAAGGGCTTCGATCAGGCTACCAAAGCCTGGGGTGGAAAGCTTCCTGATATTTCCCAGCAGACCTATGATAAAGTATTAGAAAAATTCGATAGCTGGATGAATGGTGAAGACGATTAAATCATTTTTAAGCCACTTGCAACTACGAGAAACACGCTTTGCGAGTTTCTCGAGTTATCGCGGTGCTCGCCAAATCTGCACGCAAGCATGCGATTTTTCTCGCTACTTGCGTAAAAAAGAAGCTGCCAAACTGTACCGACCCCCAAAAGTTAGACCTAAAAATCTAACGATTGGAGGTCGGTATTTTTATGGCTAAATATTCTTTTGAATTCAAGAAAAAAGTAGTTCTAGAATACATAAATGGAGAAGGTGGCACACAGTATCTTTCTACAAAGTATGGGCTTGGATCAAATTCTCAGCTCAGGAAATGGCTTGCTGCGTATAAAGAATTCGGAGATGAAGGATTAAAACGTTCTCGAAAAAAAGAGAACTACTCTTTCAAAAAGAAGCTTTCTGTTGTAGAGTTATATTTATCAAGTGAAATCTCGTATCAAGATTTGGCTCTACAAGAAGGAATTACTAATCCGTCAATGATTGTCAATTGGGTTAATCGCTTTCGAGTGGCGGGTCCTGATGCGCTGAGACCACGTAAAAAAGGACGAAAGAAAACATTGAACACATCTGATGACAATACACAAAACAAACTCGTTGAAGAATCTTCTGTTGATACAAGTGCAGAGCATGTAAAAGAACTAGAAGAAGAACTTCTTAAATTAAGAATCGAGAATGCGTTTTTAAAAGAACTGAGGAGACTGCGTTTAGAGGACGAAGCAAAAATGAGAGAACGGCAAGAATCATCAGCAGCCTCCGAAGACAGTTCAAATTAAAAGACCTTCTCTCATATACTGGAATGCCAAAAGCCACATATATGTATTGGCAAAAGCGTTTTGATAGAAAAAATCCGGATCAGGAAATTGAGGAAAAGATACTCGAAATTCGTAAAGAACATAAGGATTATGGATATCGTAGGATTCTCGGAGAACTTCGTAATCAAGGATATTCCATAAATAAAAAGAAAGTTCAACGTATTGTTCAAAAGCTCGGATTACAGGTGATATCCTATACTCGTAAAAGCAGGAAGTATAGTTCTTATAGAGGTAAGATTGGCACCGTTGCACCGAATAGGATTCGCAGACGTTTTGATACACATATACCTCATCAGAAAATCACTACAGATACCAGTGAGTTCAAGTATTATGAAATTGATGAGAAAGGACATGTGACTATGCATAAGCTTTATCTCGATCCGTTTATGGATATGTGTAATGGTGAAATACTTAGCTACGGGATAGATCAGAGACCTTCTGCCAAAAACGTAATGGATGCTTTAGATAAAGCAATTGAAACTACTGCGGACTGCCCATACAGAAGAACTTTTCACTCAGATCAGGGATGGGCTTACCAGATGAAGGCATATTCCCATAGACTAAAAGAAGAACGGATATTTCAAAGCATGTCCAGAAAAGGAAACTGTCTGGACAATTCCGTAATGGAAAATTTCTTTGGACTGCTCAAACAAGAAATTTACTACGGTGTTGTTTATTACAGCTACGAGGAATTAAAATCAGAGATAGAACGTTTTATAAAATACTACAACGAGAAACGAATAAAAGAAAAGTTGGGATGGATGAGTCCTGTTCAATACAGGCTCCATCTTTTAGCTGCATAAAGAAAAACGAGACGACCGAAGTCGCCTCGTAAAAGTCTAACTTTGAGGGGTCACCTCAAACCGGCAGCTTCTTTTATTTTTCTTTATCCGCTCTATCTTTTTCTTCCCGCAAAAGCTCCGCTTCCTGTGCTGCCTTTGCCTCTAGAATTGCTTCGTTCAAGGATAACATCTTTGCATCCAGCATAGAAACAATTTCTGCACACTCCCGTAAATCTTTACTGATATATTCCGGTGCATTTCCTTCGAATTTGTAATATATCTTATGTTCAAGACTCGCCCAGAAATCCATGGCAATGGTCCGTATCTGAATCTCAACCTTTGTATCCACTACACGGTCTGATAAGAAAATCGGCACCGTAACCAACATATGATAACTCTTATAGCCGCTTTCCTTCGGATGCTTGATATAATCCTTTACCGATACCACGGTAAGGTCATTCTGTTTTCCAATCATCTCTGCCATACGATAAATATCAGAAGTAAAGGAACATACAATACGGATTCCTGCAATGTCATTTACATAATTGACCATATTATCAATGGTGCTCTCGTAACCATATCGTTTCAGCTTCTTTACGATACTCTCCGGCGTCTTAATCCGCCGCTTTATATATTCTATCGGATTGTACTGATGTACATGCTGAAATTCATCATTCAATATTTCAAGCTTGGTTCCAACTTCTTTTAATGCAGAATTATAAAGAAAGATTATGGTATTCCAACCATCTACACCTTCTGTCACTTCAATTGGTGATTCCATTTTCTACTCCTCCATGCATCTACTGCGGAAAATAACCTTTTTATATTTTCGAAATTTTCCTCGTAAGTTATAATATATGCAAGAACAATCTAACTTTAGTATAGCACATCTTTGTATAATATGCTTGTTATTAGTTAAATTTTTATCAATTTTTAATAATTATGCACAAGAGGTATTGCTTTTGTTTTCTTATGGTATAACTTTTATCTATATTTTCTTAAATCTTTCTTATAAATCAAGCTTCAAATCATTTTCTTTGATCCAGCCAATCTTACGGAAGAACAGACCGAATGCCCAGGTTAAAACACCCGGTAAAATGAAGCATACTAACAGCATTCCAATCCAGTCCATTGGTGTAATGGCTGCCTTGGTGCCGGATGCAATATCATTAATCCAGCCGGTATAAATACCAATCTGACCAACCAGTCCACAGGTTCCCATTCCGGATGCTACAGCTGCACCGTTCATCTGAAGATGGAATACACAGGTTGCTATTGGGCCTGTTATGGCGGAGCTTAAAATTGCCGGAAGCCAGATTCTTGGATTCCGCACGATATTTCCCATCTGTAACATGGAAGTTCCGATTCCCTGTGCGAAAAGTCCACCCCATTTATTTTCCCGGAAGCTCAGTACTGCAAAACCTACCATGTTGGCACAGCATCCTGCTACTGCAGCTCCTCCTGCCAGTCCGGTCAGTCCCAAAGCTGCACAGATTGCAGCACTGCTGATTGGCAGCGTCAGTGCGATACCTACAATTACAGAGACTAAAATTCCCATAAAGAACGGCTGCAACTCGGTTGCCCACATAATGGCATTTCCTACTGCACTGGCTGCGGCTCCGATTGCCGGTGCCCACCAGATGGATAAGCCTGCTCCGATGAAAATGGTTACAAACGGAGTAACAATAATATCAATTTTGGTTTCTTTGGATACTGCTTTACCGAATTCGGCTGCAAAGATGGTGACAATCAATACTGCCAGCGGTCCGCCTGCTCCACCCAGGGTATTTGCGGCCACACCGACGGCTGCCAGTGAAAAAAGCACCAGTGGCGGACACTGCAAAGCAAAACCAATGGAGATTGCCATTGCCGGACCGGTTGCTGCTTTGGCATATCCACCGATGTCCACCAGAAGCTGGATGCCAGCCTGCTCACCAATTGTACTGATAATTGTTCCAATTAAAAGAGAAGCAAAAAGACCTTGTGCCATTGCACCTAAGGCATCAATGCCATATCTTTTTGCTGAGATAATAATATTTTTGCGTTTTAAGAACGCTTTTATCTTTTCCATTTTTCTTCCTCCTTGACTTTAACTGTCTTGTCAGTTGTCTTGTCAGTCAAGGAGTAGTTTACCATATCGAGAAAAAAAGTCAAGCTGTTATCTTGCGTAGCCTTTTTCCCGTAATTTTTCTTCTATGATGTCAAGTAATTGTTCTGAATCTGCTTCTACGGTATGAAAGTGTTTATTTCCGGTCAGTGTCTTAAGCGGCTTTGCCTTGCTCTTTGCAACCTTTGCAATAAATTCGTCCACATCCTGACGGCTTTTTAAAATCAGATCCACCGTTATCTGTCCGTAAATATCATGCTCGATTACGACGTCTAAGACTTTTCCACCGAAATCCACGATGGTATAAAGCTCATCCTGTGTCTGTTCATCACTGTGGCTTACAGCAATGGTTCTTCTTGCTTTCTGTGTCTCTTCCGAAGGGTCATAAAGCACATAGCCTTTGTTGGTGCTTAAAATATTCTTATTTACTGCACGAAGCAATGCAATATCCTGTACAATCACCTGACGGCTGACTCCTAATTCTTTTGCCAATTCTGTTCCGGACAAAGGTTTTCCCTTCTCCCCCAGCATCTTAATGATGGTATCCCGGCGCATCTGCCCTTCCATTTTCTTTCCTCCTGACACAGTTACTTAATCCTCTTCAATCACATGAATTTCCAAAAAATCAAATTCAATTTCTTCCACAAAATTATCCTGATAAAACCTGGTCTTCGCATGCCGCTTAAATTCATCCACATTGCGGTCTAACCAGATTGGTTTTCCCAAATCAAAGGTATAACACACCTCATCTAATGCCCGGAACACCTTATGGGTTCTGGTATCCCCGGAGTCATCACAGATGGTGGTATCCTTTAACATATGATTGTCTTTAAATTCTTTTGCCCATAACCGGAACATCCCTTACCTCCTCTGGCGTGCTGCCTCATACATCAGCAGTGTTGCCGCAATTGCTGCATTCAGTGATTCTACTTTTCCTGCCATTGGAATGTGGATATAGGTATCTGCCATTCTGGCAATCTCATCCGATAATCCATTTCCTTCATTTCCAATTAAAAAGCCTGTGGGTTCTTTATAATCCGGCTCCTCATAAGAAACACTGCCCTGCAGATGGGCACTGTAAAGCTTTATTTTCCGGGACTTTAACTGCATCAATATATCCTGCAGGTTTTCCGTCACGAAAAATGGTACGCGAAAGATACTGCCCATAGTGGAGCGGATGGTCTTTGGATTAAAAACATCTACAGTGGTGCGGTTCATGATAATTCCGCTGATTCCCGCTCCCTCTCCGGTCCGGAACATCGTGCCTAAATTGCCCGGATCCTGAATACTTTCAAGAATCAGAAGATGGGCATTTTCCTTTGGTATTACTTCTTCTAGGGTATAATCCGGCATTTTCACAAGACAAAGGATTCCCTGCGGTGTCTTGGTATCGGACACACTTTCAAACACATGATTGGCAAGTACTTCATAATTTTTCCCCTGCAGAACTTTTACATGGGATTCCTCTTCCATGAAATGCTCGGAAACATAAATTCTATCAAGCCAGCCTTCCGGGATTTCCCGGAACATACGGATTCCTTCCACAACAAAAAGCCTCTGTTCATTGCGAACTTTGGCTTTTTTTACTAACTGAATTAAATTTTTTACCTGCGGATTTGCTGTACTGGTAATCATAATAACATCCTATCTGGAAAGATTTCTACAGATTTCATACTGATATTCCGGAATGGATTTGGTCATTGCCAGTGCCTCGTCAATATCATAATCTACGAATTCACCATTTTTATATGCTACAAGACGGTTTGATTTGCCTTCGCACAGCAAATCTACGGCAATGCATCCCATGGTAGATGCATAAACACGGTCTTTACAGGTCGGGCTTCCACCACGCTGCATGTGTCCTAAGATGGTCGCTCTGGTTTCAACTCCGGTTGCTGCTTCAATTCTCTTTGCCATGCTTGCGGAATGACCGATACCTTCTGCATTTACAATAATATGATGCTGCTTTCCACGTTTTCTGTTCTCTATAATATTATTTACAAGCTTCTGCTCGTCATAATCATATTTCTCCGGAAGCAGGATATCCTCTGCTCCATTGGCAATACCACACCACAGTGCAATGTAGCCTGCGCCTCTGCCCATTACTTCAATGATGGAGCAGCGTTCATGGGAGGTTGAGGTATCACGTACCTTATCAATGGCTTCCATGGCAGTATTTACTGCGGTATCAAAACCGATGGTATAATCGGTACAGGAAATATCAAGGTCAATGGTTCCCGGTAATCCGATGGTGTTGATTCCAAGTGCTGCCAGCTTCTGTGCGCCCTTAAAGGAACCGTCTCCACCGATTACGATAATTCCATCAATGCCATGTTTTCTGCAGATTTCAGCACCCTTCTGCTGTCCTTCCGGTGTTACGAATTCCTGACAACGTGCAGTCTGTAAAATTGTTCCACCTCTCTGGATAATGTCTGCTACATCTTTTGCTTCCATATCAATAATCTCTTCCTGCAAAAGACCTGCATAACCTCTCTTAATTCCTTTTACTTTCTTTCCCTTTGCAATAGCTTCCCTTACTACCGCACGGATAGCAGCGTTCATGCCCGGAGCATCCCCGCCACTGGTTAAAACACCAATTGTCTGAATTTCTTTTGACATTCCCTGTTACCTCCTATATGTAAACACTTCTCTTTGTTCTTTATCCAATCATTTTTATTCTAATCCTTAAACTGTGGTTTTGCAATGGCTACAATGACTTTTCTACAACTTTTACATTGTCTTTACCTAAGAAATTCCCAAGTTCTTCTAAAAGTTCTTTTGTAATTGCAACATTTCTGTTTTCCGGCAGACGCTTCATCTGTTTTTCTGCTGCAAGATAAATAACGACATGCTCTGAGCCATCGGCATCCATCATTTTTCCATAAAGAGCACCTTCTTTTTCTTCGAAATCGCTCTTACTTGGAAACTGCAGCCACAGCTCCCGTTTCACTTCATCAAAGGAAATGATTTTCTCACAAATAAGCTTGCCGTTACGGTCTTCTTCTGCAGTTACACGGCCTTCCACAAATACTTTGGCATCATTTTCAAGATATTTTGCATAACGCTCATAATCCTTCGGGAAAATGATGATTTCCACTGTTCCCACCAGATCTTCTAACGTAATAAATGCCATTGCCTTATTACTCTTGGTATACTTGATGACTTTATCGGTAATCATTCCACCGATACGCACCCTTGCGCCATCCGATACCTTAAGGGTTCCGGTCTCTTCATCCAGTACAAAGTCTGTGGTAACGGCATTGGTATTCTTCTTTAAACGCTCCATATATTCTTCCAGCGGATGTCCGCTGATATATATGCCCAGGACTTCCTTTTCAAAGCCAAGAAGCACTTCTTTGTCATACTCTTCTACATTCGGAAGCTTGATTTCGTACTCTGCCTTGTCCTCTTCCGGTGCAATATCAAAAAGTGTCATCTGACCAGCCATTGTGGTCTTCTTTTCCTGATTCAGTGCATCCAAAAGAGAACCGTATATCATCATCTTCTGACGGCGGTTTCCTTCCAGTCCGTCTAAGGCTCCCGCTTTGATAAAGTTTTCTATGGTCCGTTTATTCACTTCTCTTCCGGAAAGTCTTGTAATAAAATCCTTTAACGTGGTAAACGGCCCACGGATTTTACGCTCCTCCACAATGGCATCAATCACCGGTCTTCCGATACTCTTAATGGCAGAAAGTCCATAGCGGATTGCTTGTCCGGATACGGAGAAACCACCCTCGCCTTCATTGATATCCGGCGGCAGAATTGCGATTCCCATCTGGCGGCAGGTGTAGATATATTCTGAGACTTTGGAAGTATTGTCTAAGACTGATGTCATTAATGCTGCCATAAACTCTACCGGATAATAGCATTTCAAATATGCGGTCTGATATGCAACCACTGCATAAGCTGCCGCATGGGATTTATTAAATGCGTATTTGGCAAAGTCAATCATGTTATCATAAATCTTGTTTGCCACTTTCTCATCGATTCCTCTTGCAATACAGCCCGGAACATTTTCTTCCGGATTACCATAGACAAAGTTCTTCCGCTCCTGCTCCATTACCTTGCCCTTTTTCTTAGACATGGCACGGCGCACCAGGTCAGATCTGCCCCATGTATAACCGGCGAGGTCACGTACAATCTGCATAACCTGTTCCTGATATACGATACAGCCATAGGTCGGCGCCAGAATCGGCTCCAATTCCGGGCAGTCATAGGTAATGCTTTCCGGGTGGTCTTTTCCCTTGATATAAGCCGGAATAAAGTCCATTGGACCCGGACGGTAAAGAGAAATGCCTGCGATAACATCCTCTAAGCTCTGTGGCTTTAACTCCTTCATGAAGTTCTTCATTCCGGCACTTTCCAACTGGAAGACACCATCGGTTTTGCCGGTTCCAAGAGAGTCTAGCACTTTCTTATCGTTATAGTCGATGGCATTCATATCAATTTTTTTACCGCTGCTCTTTTCTGCAAGACGGACTGCATTCTGGATTACAGTCAGTGTCCGGAGTCCTAAGAAATCCATTTTCAGAAGTCCTAATTCTTCAATGGTAGTCATGGTAAACTGTGTGGTTATGGTGCCATCGGATGCTCTTGACAACGGAACATATTCATCCATTGGTTTCTGGCTGATTACCACGCCTGCTGCATGCATGGACGTATGCCTCGGCAGACCTTCTAATCTTCTTGACATATCGATAAGTTTCTTTACCGACTCGTCGGATTCATACATGCCCCGGAGCTCCGGGTTCATCATCAGTGCCTTATCAATGGTAATTCCCAGTTCATTTGGAATTGCCTTGGCAATCGTATCCACAAAATTATAAGGCAAATCCATGACACGTCCCACATCACGGATTACTCCACGGGCTGCCAGCGTACCAAAGGTTACAATCTGTGTCACACAGTCCTTGCCATATTTTTCTACCACATAATCAATAACTTCCTGTCTTCGTTCAAAGCAGAAGTCCACATCAATATCGGGCATAGATACACGTTCCGGATTTAAGAAACGCTCAAAAATCAGATTGTAACGAACCGGGTCAATATCTGTAATTCCGGTGGTGTAAGAAACAAGGCTTCCTGCGGCACTGCCTCGTCCCGGTCCCACCATAATATCATGCTCTCTCGCATAATGGATAAAGTCCCACACAATCAGGAAATAGTCCACATATCCCATATTTTTAATAACGGCAAGCTCGTCATCTAATTTCTGTAAATATTTTGGTGCATCGGCTCCATACCGCTTATCCAGTCCTTCATGACACAATTTATTTAAATAAGTCCAGGAATCATAGCCTTCCGGCACCTCAAAATGCGGTACCTTGGTATGTCCGAATTCGATTTCCACATGACAGCGGTCTGCAATCTTCTGGGTATTTTCCAGTGCCTGCAGTGCATATGGAAAAAGTGATTTCATTTCCTCTTCGGATTTGACATAATACTGTCCGCCTTCATAACGCATTCTGTCTTCGTCCGCTAATTTTTTTCCGGTCTGAAGGCAGAGCAGGATGTCATGAGGCTCTGCATCCTCTGCATTGGTGTAATGCACGTCATTGGTTGCTACCAGCTCAATTCCGGTCTCCTGACTCATGCGGAGAAGCTGCTGGTTTACCAGCTTCTGCTCCGGAATTCCATGATCCTGCAGCTCTAAAAAGAAATTACCTTTTCCAAAACAGCGTTCATAGCGGTAAGCTACTTCTTTTGCTTCTTCATACATTCCACGCACCAGATTGCGCTGTACTTCACCTGCCAGACAGGCACTTAAGGCAATGATTCCCTCATGGTATTTTTCTAACACTTCCATGTCCACACGCGGCTTATAATAGTATCCCTCCACAAAGCCTTTGGATACAATTTTCATCAGATTGCTATAGCCTGTGTTATTCTCTGCCAGAAGCACAAGATGATAGTATCTGTCCTCTCCATGTACCATCTCGCGGTCTAATCTGGAGCCGGGAGCCACATAGACTTCACAGCCAAGAACCGGGTTAATTCCCGCCTCCCTGGCTGCCTTATAGAAATCAATGACACCATACATAACACCATGGTCGGTAATCGCCCCTGCTGTCATGCCAAGTGCCTTGATTTTCTCCACATATTCTTTTATTTTATTTGAACCGTCTAACAGACTGTATTCTGTATGTACATGTAAATGGGCAAATGCCATTCCCGTTTCCTCTCTTCCGCTGTTTCTATTCTTCGCCTTTTATCACTGTCTCATATTATAACGTTTTTTGCGGAAGGTTTCAACGACCGGAAGGAGATTCTGTGTGGATTATTCCGGGGAAATTATATCAATTTGCGGCATTCGTGCTGCTCCCCATATATTAACGAAATTGTTTAGAGACTCTTAGAATTTCTCACCAAAACTGGCAATGCTGGCACATGGACGTGCCAGCAAGGCACAGATGAACATGGATGTGAATTTGTGCCGGTTGCCGGAACTTTTTTTATATTTCATGAAATTCTTAGAGACTCTTAACAATGCAGTGACATATGGGTAGCAGCCCGAATGCCGCAAACTCTTATATTTTCCTGGAATATACATACAATAAAAAATGTATTTTGACTTTCTTCTTCAATGTGCTAAACTATATGTGAAAAAATTAACGAAGTATATCTCAAGAGGTGATATCATGGAAAAGTCTGGATTGATTGTAGAAGGCGGCGGTATGAAATGCGCTTACAGTGCCGGAATTCTGGATGCCTTCTTAGACGACAATGTTACATTTGATTATTGTATGGGGGTATCTGCCGGTGCGGCAAATACTGCTTCTTACCTTGCCGGGCAGCATGGCCGTAATCTGCGTTTCTATATAGAGCATGTAAAGGACCCCCGCTACATCAGTATCAAAAATCTGATTAAAACCGGTTCTCTCTTCGGACTTCAATATATTTACGGAACCTTAACCAATTCCACAGGAAACGACCCGCTGGATTATGATGCCTTAGTAGCAAATCCAAGTGAATTTCATTTTCCGGCAACCAATGCTGCCACCGGAAAGGCAGAATATTTTTCCAAAGAAGATTTAGGCCGTGATGATTACCGCGGCATTATGGCAACCTGTGCCCTTCCGGGCTTCTGCAAACCGATTTCTTTTCACGGCAATTATTACTATGATGGCGGTGTTGCAGATTCCATTCCGGTTGAACGTGCCATTGCAGATGGCTGCGACAAGGTAGTAATTATCTACTGCCGTCCACTTGGCTATGTCAAGCAGCCGGAGAGTTACCGTTTTCTTTACAAAAAGATGTTACGGAAATTTCCAAATACGATTACTGCAATTGATAACAGACACTTAAATTACCGGCACTCGGTAGAAGTTGCTGCAAAATTACAAAAAGAAGGACGGGCATTTCTCTTTGCACCGTCCCATCAGGTTAAGATTGGCACTTTTACCACTGACCCGAAAATCATGCAGGAGCTTTATGATTTAGGAATCAGTGATTATGAAGCACAAAAGGATGCGCTGCGTGCCTTCTTAAACAATTAACAATATTTCTTTCTGCCTGCAGCTGCCACAACCAGTAATCCGGCTGCGGAAAACATCAGAAGCAGTATTCTTCCAACCGGTGTTTCATCACCAGTTTTTATGGTTGCCGTCTTCTGTGTTGTTCCCGTCAGGGCTGCCGTATTGGAACCGGTTGCATCAGTGCCACTTCCATTTGAAGTTCCCGCTACTGTGCCGGAACCGTTCGTTCCAGTGCTGCCTGACCTGCCTTCTCTATCATAAATTGCAGATGTGCTGCTTCATGATACACTCCAATACCTGTTATTGTTACCTCTGCACTTCCTGCATTTTTGTTATCCGAATAAGCAACGGTGTAATCCGTATCCTTTGTCAGTGTCTGTCCGTCATATACCACAAGTACTTCCGGTTCCTTTGCTGTTCCATCATAAATATAGGTCGTTGGATTCAGCGTTGCCGATAAATCTGCATCTGTCATCTTACGATAACGAAGTTCCACATTCTGGGCAATCTGACCATCTGCATCCACAATGGTATTTCTGTAATCAACATCTGCCGGATTTCTCTTCCTATTTGCGATAGAAAAATCTTTTGGCAGGAATCCCCGGATTGTTCCCAGGCTTTCTTCCAGTGCAACATTAGCATAATTCGAAATACCCTGGCTTACATTCTTTAATACCAGCCTTGAATCTTCATCCATTGTAAGCTTCTCTAACCAGCACTGTCCAGAACCGTTATTTCCAGATACTGTAACTTCACTTCCCTCAAGCTTTACTCCACTGTTCGTCATCCACTGTAAATCATTCAGTGCTGCTTTTGCATTTTTAAAGGTCAGTTCCTTTGTAAGTCCGACACCGCTATTGGTAATCTTTCCCTTATAGTTACCATTTGCAATGGTAAAATTATTCTCTGCGGAAATCGTATCCAGAATCAATGTATGTCCGTTCAGGTCAAGGGTTACGGCTTTACTGTCTCCGATTGCTGCGGTTCTTCCATTTCCATAAATATCCTTCACAAATTTGATGGTATCTCCATCTTCCAGGTATCTGAAATCATTATGTGCTCCGGTTCCACCGAAGTCTCCATTCAGCATTCTCTTAGTCGTTCCATCCGTTCCAATCAGCTCTGCATATTCTATGTCACTTGCTCCACAGACCATACATCTGCCGGAATATCCTGCTAAAATCGGATGTTCACAGTTATCTGCATCATATGTCTCGCCGGTTGCCATTATCTGTACCCATTTCCCCACCATCGCTATATTTTACGATATCATTCTGCGTCTGCAATGTTCCTCCCAGAAGTGTAATGTCATTTTGTGCCTGAAGGTCTGCATCCCCTGCAATTGCTGCATTGTTCGCACTCTGCATGGATATTCTATTTGCATTTATCTTTGCATTTCCTTCGATTATGGCAGCATCTCCATTTGCCTGCAGCATAACAAATAATGAAGGTGCCGTAATCTCTGTACTTCCGGTTGATACCGCTCCCCCCTTCACTGGTTATCTCAACACCATATCCATTTTCTGCATTAACAGCAAGATTTCCTTTTACCGCAGTCTTCTTTGCGCGGATTGTTACATCTTTTACTGTTTCTAATTCAAGATTGCCCTCTGCTATTGTTTCACCCACAAGAACTATCCTGCCACTCGAACTGCTCGAATTACTGTTTCCATTGGATGACAGAAATGTATCTTTTGCTTTAAAAAATGCCTCTGTTACATTTATATTATTTCCATTATCCAGATCAAACGAATTCAGGGAACCAGTCTTTTTTAGGCTGATTTCTCCGTTCTGCTCATCCGTTGCCTCTATCAAATACTTCACCGCTCCACCTGATAAATAGATGTCCAACTGATCCGCCTCAAGCTTAACTGAACCAGCAGAGATAAATGCATCACCAGTAACATCGTCTGCATCTAAAGTTATCTCCCCGGCGGTTTTTAAGTCCACCAGAGATGTTCTTTTTCCCACTCCTGTCTGTATGCCTTATTGCATATTTTATTACGGTCCGCCTGAGCAATCTAAAGCTCTGGTATTTATATTTATGTGCCACCGCAGCCCTTTCCTTTGGCTGCATTGCCAACGATTATATCATTGCTTATACCGTCCCTGCTTCCAATGCAGATGATAGCTCTGTTCCAGGACTGCTCTTACAATACGCCATGCTATAATTCTCTCTAGTAATCATTGATAACTACTCTACTCCAATCGTAATTTTGCATCCGTTTCTTCCTGTATAAATTTCTTTATCTTATCTGCACTTTTTCGTCTTTTAGCATACCTGAACATCTGACTCTCATCCACAACATAAGAATTAAATGCTGTTTCATATATTGCTGGATACTCTGATTCACTAAACATTGCTTTTATCAGCTTCTCCGAAAAAATGTCTACCAGCAATTTTTCTAAACCTGTATGCCAGACCTCCTTTTTCCCTTTTGGTGATTCCGTCAAAAGATTTCTTACAACAATCATATCTTCTCGTCTATAATTAAAAAAATCTTCTTCCGTTGGATTTATAAGTATGTTGCCTTCATACTCTTTTTTCAATCTTTCAAAGGCAGAAATACACAATTCTTTCTCTACGAAGACAAAAATAACATTATGTGCAATTTGATGATTCAAAAAACGATTCATTTGATACAGCTCTGAAATTCTGAAATCTAAATCGTAAAAATCCTCCTTCAATATTTTCGCTATATGAACTGCTATATCAGAATAATCATATTCATAATCTTTTAGTTTTCCTCTGGCACAATACGCATTTCTTCCAATACGCACTATTTCACCAGATTCCAAATACTTTTTCAAATATTTTTCCAAAGTACTTTTGCTCAATACACCAACATTATCTGTAATTGTATCAAAAAATGTCTTCTTGTTAAAAACTGCTGCAAGTCCATTCGACCATTCTTCTGAAATAAAAAGAGGACCAAACCAGCTGATGGAATATTCCATCACAAGTGCTGATTTAGTCCTATTTTAACATCTGATTTAATTACTGAAGATCCTCATCTCTTAATCCATTGGAACCATCCGCATGCTCAAATGCTGCAAGTTCCGGATGTTCTCTCTTTTCTTCCGTATAGTTCTCATAAGGTGCCTTCTTATGTTTCTGTTCTGCCCAGATACGGTCTGCAACCGGTCCCCACTCTTCTGCATAGTGGTCACACTTAGAGCAAAGATGCTCAACAGTCTCTTCTGCCTCAGCGTTTGTTCCCTTCGCACCAGTCTTGTTTACCATTTCTCTTAAGAGCTTTGGATTCTCAAGCATCGGACATGGACGCAGGTGGTTTCTGTTAAATGGCTGTCCTTCATGATATGCCTTAAACAATGGACTCTGTAGCATCTCAAGGATTGACTTATCATGGATATTCGAATCCGAAAAATGGATAAATACGCACGGTTCTGCGTCTCCCTGTGCATTAATATGGAAGTAGTTACGTCCACCGGCAATACATCCGCCAACAAATTCTCCGTCATTCTGGAAGTCCATTGGGAAAAATCCGATATCATTGTCTCCGGTACGAACCCAGCGAATCTTCTTAATAATTTCTTCCCGCTGTTCCAATGTCGGCATCAGCTCCGGAGCTGCGTTCTGTCCTACCGGCATATAATGGAAGTAGAAACCGAAACGTGCGCCCTTATCAGCAATGAAACGTAAGAATTTCTCATCGGTAACAGCCTCAACATTGGCTCTGGTATAGCAGATAGAAGTTCCGAATATGATACCATATTGTTTCAGCAAATCCATTGCCTTCATAACGGCTGCATAATGTCCGTCACCACGACGTCCGTCATTTGTCTCAGGTGTTCCCTCAATGGAAAGAAGGAATGTAATATTTCCAAGTTCTACAATCTTCTTACATAACTCCTCATCAATCAGAGTAGAGTTGGAGAAAAGACCGAACATACAATCATTATGCTTCTCAGCAAGTTTTAAAATATCATTCTTACGAACAGTCGGTTCTCCACCTGTCATAAAGTAAAGATAAGTTCCAAGTTCCTTACCCTGTGTAACAATCTTATCCATATCCTCATAGGACATGTTATTCTTGTGGCCATATGTGCCAGACCAGCATCCTACACAATGCATATTACATGCGTCTGTCGGGTCAAAAAGAATCAGCCATGGAATATTACAGTTGTACTTCTCACGGTTTGCCCTGATTGTCTTTGTTCCACGGAAAAATGCTTCATATCCTAAATTCAGAAGGAATTTCTTAGCATAATTTGGATTTGTCTCATCCAGAACACGGTTTACAAACTTCACCCATCTGTTCTCCGGATTCTTTACATACTCTCTGACCTTATCCAATGTTGCCTTGTCTGCGCCATTTCCCCAGAAAGTCTCTGCCTTGTCAATAAGTTCAAGGAATGTTTCCTGTCTTTTCGCGATATCATCTGTCTTAGTCAACTTACCTACGATGCTATTGGTCATTATCTCAAAAGCTTTTCTTTCTACTTTGTGCTGTGTGTTTTCAACGAATGAAGCCATGCTAACTTCCTCCCTCTTTTTTCTTCTATGTATTTTATCATTTATTAGTATAAGAAACAATGCGATTTTTTGACATATACAATAAATTTTTTTTGTATGGTCAAGTTATACTTTTTCGATAATTTGTATATCTGACAGCACAAATTGTCCATTTTGTTTATAACTGCTCATCATAGACAAGTCCTTTGATATCGTCCTCGGCAAGTTTATGCTCCGCAACCTTTTTCTCTGCTTCACTCTTTAAAAGGCTGCTCTGGGTCTCCTTATCTAATTTTGTATCAGTCTTCTTATCCTCTTTCTTGTCTGCATCCTTCTTATCCGTATCTTTCTCATTTTCTTTGATGGTCTCATCGACGTGGTCTACTGCTTCCCCAATCAGTCCTAATGTTGCTTCATCGGATGCCTTGTCTAATATTTCTTCCGCTTCCTTCTGGCTGTCTATCATATCATGATGCTTTAACCGTTCCGTATGTACTGCCCGGAGGTATCCGTTATCCTCGGCTCTTTCCTTTCCAAGGTCTTTTATCTTGCTTCTGTATTCTGACTCCATTTTATAGTAGTCCATGGACTCTTTCTGATAGTCTGTCATTCCGCCTTTCTTTAATTCTGAGACATGCTCTAATTCTTCTTTGGAAAGCATGCTTCTTCCTTCTGCTGTACTGGCTTTCTTTAAAAGGTCAAGGTCTGCCTCTTCCTGGCTGCCATCCGCTACCTGGTAACGTCCCTTTAATTCAGCTTCCTTATTCTGTAAGTCGCGGATTTCACTCTGATAATCTTTTATCTCGCTGTCAATTTCCTTAATGTGGGCACGCCGCTCGTCCATCTCTTCATCCACTGCATGCTCACCGGAAAATGTATCCATAATCTTCTTTAATGCTTCTTTCTGGGCATTTGCCATCTTCTGTCCAATCAGATCTGTCTGATTCAGGTTAAGACCGGCACCTTTTATTACATTGCTGTCATTCTTATTATCCTGCTTCTTATCATCTGACTTTGCACTTCCCTGTGTCCCGTCATTCTGATATAAGCTCTGTGTCCCAAAGCTGGTATTGATTCCATTCATATACGCTTCCCTTGCCTTTCTGCAACGCTTATCCGGTTATCGGATATTTCTTTCGCTGTTGTATACACTTTTATAAATAATATATCGGTTTTCCACTGCGTTTTCCTAAGGGTTTTGGTCTTATTTTTCCTTTACAATGGCTTTCGTCAGAATCCATTCTGCCCACTGGGCATAATATTTTCCTAGAGGATGGGCATCATCACTGGTATACTGGGCATCGAGGTTTCCTGCCCCATCATCAAAGATTTCATTCACATCAATATAATAGGTCTGCTTCTGGTCACATAAGGACTCCACCACACCATTGAGCCAGTCAATATTGGCATTGTTATAAAGGCTGTCCGAATCGGATTTTGCCTTGGAAACATGAAGACTCGCCTCTAAGAATAAAATGACATCCGGCTGCATTTCCCGTATTTTCTCTACCACTTCACGATATTGCTTTTCTATGCTTGCATGTGGATATCCCAGTTCATTGATACCTAGCATCAGATAAATCTTTCCGTAATTTTTCCGGCTTAACACTTCATCCAAAGTTTCTTTTCCATAGCCCGGCATATCTACCTCTGTTTCAAACAGCTTAAAGGAACTTAAGCCAATCGTTGCAAATACATCCGCATCCCCAAGGTCTGCATACTCCGATAATCCTACTGTTCTGGAATCTCCAATAAATAAGGCATCGGAAAAATAGCTGATATCCTCTGTTGTAAAGGTTCCCTCCTGCTCCGTATCTGCCACCGTTTCATTATCCTTGGTACCTGTTTTATCTTCTGTATTTTCTGTACTATCAATATCTGCTTGTCCTGTACCAGCTTTATCTGTGCTGTTTTCTTCCGTTCCGGCAACTGCTTCCGCCGGCTCTTTTTCTGTGTCTGTCACCTGTGCCAGTTCTTCCTGCCTTGCCTTCTTCTCCTGCTCCGCAGTTACAAGCTTTACGGTAATCACCGGGAATGCTATCACAAATGTCAGCAGTAAAAGTATAGTAAATTTATATTTTTTCATCGTATTTCCTCACTAGAATCTGAAGTATAAGAATGGATCATCCATTCCAAGATACATACAATATACGCTCGCCCAGAATAATGCCAGCAACAGTAAGATCACCCAGAGGCGGTTCTTATTCTTCTTAAGGAGCTTCTCCTGAACGCCTGTTGCAAACAGGATACCAAGCACCAGATAAATGCCATAGGTCTTACCATATTTCAGATAATCTCCCTGAAACAATACCGTTCCGGTACTGCCAAAGAATGGAAATAATTTCTGTAAATAAATGCCAAGCTGGCTTAAATCCGTAATCACAAAGACCAGCCAGGAAAGCGGTATCCAGAGTATCATATAAATATGACCAAGCGCCTTATGCCGTTCCAGCACTTTTCCAAGTCCGGCTTTTTCCACGAATAATAAGACAAAAAGCAAAAGTCCCCACAGTACAAAGTTCCAGCTTGCGCCATGCCAGAGCCCTGTCAGAAGCCATACCACAAACATATTGCGGACGGTCTTTGCAAAACCACCGCGGTTGCCGCCCAGCGGAATGTATACATATTCCCGGAACCAGCCACCCAGTGTCATATGCCAGCGGCGCCAGAAATCCGTCATGGACACTGCCATATACGGATTGTTAAAGTTCTGTGGGAAGTCAAAGCCCATCATCCGCCCCAGTCCGATTGCCATCAGGGAATACCCATAGAAGTCAAAATATAACTGCAGGCTGTATGCCACAATGCTCATCCATGCCAGCGGTGTGGAAATGCTCTCATAACCGATTGCTGTCACCTCTGTCCAAAGATGTCCCACCCGGTTTGCCAGCAATACTTTATAAGCAAGTCCCAGTGCAAATACCTTAAGTCCGGATTCCACCTTTACCATGGAATGTTTTCTCTTATGAAGCTGTTCCTGAATCAGATGGTAATTGACAATTGGTCCTGCAATTAACTGCGGGAACATGCAAAGATACGTTCCCAGTGAAATCAACGATTTTTCCGCTTTCGTTTCCCTCCGGTACACGTCCACCAGATAGGAAATAATCTGGAACGTATAAAAGCTGATTCCAATCGGCAGAATCAGATTCCATGTTTCCAGCTGTACCTTAACGTGCATTGCACCAAAAAGGGCATTCAGATTCTCTATAAGAAAGCCCAGATATTTAAACAGAATGAGCCATCCTAAATCATAGACGATTCCAACCACAAGCCAGGCTTTCCTCGCCCGCTTCGTCTTCTGTGCTTCAATCAGTTTTCCAGCCACGAAATTGACCACCACAGACATAATCATAAGTAAAAGATAACCCGGATTTCCCCTGACACCATAGTAATAAAAACCAAGGCTGGCAAGGAAAAGCCAGGCATTCTTATAAGAAGCCGGCAGGATATAATAAACCAGAAAAAATACCGGCATAAAATACATGATAAATGCTATGCTGCTAAAAACCATCTTTCGTATCCTCTCTTTACTATCTTAAAATAGTATTATCCATTCATTCTTTACCATTCATTATACTCTTTATAGATTAGACGTTCCAGATAAAAAAAAAGTTTCTTAAATTCCGTATTTCGATAAATTTCTTCTCTGACAGTAAAAAGAAAGTCCTGATGTCACAAATTCTGCCACCGGAACTGCCAGCCAGACTCCCTTTAATCCGATAATTTGCGGCAGAATCAGTAAAGAGGCCAGAATACAGACAAAGGTTCTGCTGAAGGATACCAGTGCAGATGTTTTTCCATCAGAAAGTGCCGTGAACAGCGAAGATGTAAATACGTTATAGCCGCTGAAAAGATAGTTGATGCCAAACAATGCAAATCCCGTAACTGTCATTGCAAAGGTATGACTGCTTTCTGAGACAAATACTGATGTAATCGGCTTCGCCAGAAGGATGGATGCCACCGCCATAAAACCGGAAGATATTTTTACAAACCGGTTACTGATATGGTAAACGTTACTTAATTTTTCACTGTTCTTTGCTCCGTACTGGAAGCTGATAACCGGTGCCACACCCATGGAAAATCCAAGATACAGCGCATTGAATAAAAACTGTCCGTATAAAATAATGGTAATTGCAGCTACCCCGTCTGCTCCAACCATACGCATCAGAATAATATTAAAAAGGTATGTAATTACTGCATTGGAAAGGTTCGTTACCATCTCGGAAGAACCGTTGGTGCAGGACTGCCACAATGCTTTTCCATCCCAATGGAAGCGGGTAAAATGAAGTCCTTTTCTTTTCACAAGGAAATAGATGACTCCCACTACCGCAGGAATCATCTGTCCGATGCCTGTTGCAATAGCTGCTCCGGCAATGCCAAGCTGCATTGGTCCCATAAAGACATAATCTAAGATTGCATTGGCTACACCTCCGGCAGTAATCAGTCCGAGTCCATATGCAGGTTTTCCTGCAGTCACAAAGAAGCACTGAAATAAACTCTGCAAAATACAGCACGGTCCAAAATACATCATATCAATAAGATATGTTTTCCCATTTTCGAATAAAGAGTCGTCTGCTCCTAATGCATATACAATCGGTTTATGAAAAAGTAATACAATAACCAGCAGCACCAGGCTTACAGCAACTCCTACCACTGCAAGAAAAGTAAAGTTCTCACACGCTCCCTTTTCATCTCCCTCACCCATTTTTCTTGCTACCACTGCACTTCCACCGGTTGCTAACATAACACCGATTGCAATGAGAATACAAATAACCGGCCATACAATATTGACTGCAGAAAGAGCGCTTTCTCCTACCAGTCTTGACACAAAGATTCCATCTATGATTGTATACAATGACATAAATACCATCATAATCATAGATGGCAATGCAAATTTCAATAAGGATAATGTTTTAAAGTTCTGATTTAATGAATTCGACATGATAACCTCCTTGTCTTATGAATCACTATTTGCTATCATAAACTATATGGTAACCATATAGTCAAGGAGATTTTTTTTAATGAGTAGAAATGAATATCTGACCACCGGAGAAGTTGCCCGGATGATGGGCACTACAAAAAATACACTGTTTCACTACGACCAGCTTGGCATTTTTTCACCCGAAGCAAGAGGGGACAATGACTACCGCTACTACACCGTCCGCCAGATGGATGTGTTAGATGCCATTATCACGCTGCGGGAACTTGGCATGCCTCTGCCGGAAATTAAAGAATACATGGAACACCGAAGCCCGGAAAATTATGCCACACTTCTTACGAAAGAAAATGCTGTCATCGAACAGCAGATTCGTGCATTAAAAGAAAAACAGAAGTGGATTCAAAGACAGCAGAAACGAATTAAAACCAGCCTGACTATAAATCCGGATATCATTGAAGAAGTCTCTCTGCCAGGATTTTATATTGCAGCACACCCTATCAGTTCTTCCGATGATAAGACCATCTCCGTAAAAGTCAGTGAGCTTCTGAACTCCTATTATGAAAGCAAGGAAACTACCGGTTTTACAGTGCTTTATATCCAGATGGAGCATGACCTTGCCCGGGGTGCCCATAATCTTTATCACGAGGTATGCCTTGCCATGCAGACCCCTCCCAAGAAAATGCCTTACCGGATTCTTCCGGCTTCTAAATGTCTCGCCGCCTATCACCTGGGAGACTGGGATGATATTTCACTTGCCTATGACAGGCTGCGCAGCTACATGAAGCAGCACCAGATTACTTCATCCGATGGCAGATTCTATGAAGAAGAATTGATTAACGCTACCATGACAGATAAACGAAGTGAATATCTTACCCGCATTATCGTCAGAATCTAAAAAGCAGCATTACAGTTTCATTTTCCTCTACATTTGCTTATCTATTTTACAGTGCCCCGAGAATCTCTTTTGCCCGGTCTATCTGCTCCTTTGTAGGCGGGTCTACGCCTTCTAACTGGTATGGAATTCCAAGTTCCTTCCATTTAAAGACGCCTAAGGTATGATATGGCAGCACTTCCACCCGCTCTACTGTCTTAAGGGTATCAAGAAAACTTCTTAAGCGGTAAAGCTCGTCCTCTTCTGTTGTAATACCCGGCACCAGCACATGGCGGATCCACATTGCTTTGCCATGGTCTGATAAATAAGCTGCCATTTCCAAAATATTCTGATTCGTCTGTCCGGTGAGTTTCCGGTGTGCCGCATCATCTATATGCTTAATGTCTAACATAAAGAGGTCTGTATATTTCATCAGCTCATCAAATTTACTTTTAAATGGTTCTTCCAAGGAAAATGGATTGCCGGAGGTATCGAGACAGGTATTTACCCCTTTTTCTTTTGCCAGCCGGAACAGTTCTGTTACGAAATCTATCTGTAAAAGAGCCTCTCCACCGCTTACGGTGATTCCGCCCTTTTCTTTCCAATATGTTTTATAGCGAAGTGCCTTTTTTAACACTTCTTCCGGTGTCATCAGCTCTCCGCCATCTTTCGCCCAGGTATCCGGGTTATGGCAGTACTGACATCTCATATTACAGCCTTTTAAAAATACAATATATCTTACACCCGGCCCGTCTGCCGAGCCAAAGCTTTCTACGGAATGGATGCGTCCTTTTATTTCACTCATATTGCCTCCTATACACCAAAATACTTACGGATGTTTAACAACCTATGATAAAAATGTGCAGGCTTTTTTTCATTAAGCCTGCACATTCTGCTTTACCTGAATCGCGGAAAAATCGTATGCTCCCCGCAGTTCGGTTACTGTCTTAAATTACATACGCTCATGACAGGTACGGGCAATAACATCAAGCTGCTGCTCTTTTGTCAGGTCGATGAACTTAACTGCATAGCCGGATACACGGATTGTGAAGTTTGCATACTCTTCTTTCTCCGGATGCTCCATTGCATCAATAAGCTTTTCTTTGCCAAATACATTAACATTCAGATGATGTGCACCCTGATCAAAGTATCCGTCCATTACATTTACAAGGTTATCGATTCTTTCCTGCTCGTTGTTTCCAAGTGCGCCAGGATTGATGGTCTGTGTATTGGAAATACCATCTAATGCCCACTCATATGGAAGCTTGGTCAGAGAGTTTAAGGAAGCTAAAAGTCCGTTCTGCTCTGCACCGTAAGATGGGTTAGCTCCCGGTGAAAGTGGTTCGCCGGCTTTACGTCCATCCGGCATAGCTCCGGTTGCTTTACCATATACTACGTTAGAAGTAATGGTAAGGATAGAAGTTGTAGGCTCAGAATCACGATAAGTATGATGTTTCTTTAATTTATCCATGAAAGTCTTAAGCAGCCATACTCCGATTTCATCTGCACGGTCATCATCATTTCCGTACTTCGGGAAGTCTCCTTCGATTTCGAAGTCTTTTGCAAGTCCGTTCTCATCACGTACGACTTTTACTTTTGCATATTTGATTGCAGAAAGAGAATCGATAACATGTGAAAATCCTGCAATACCGGTTGCAAAGGTTCTCTTTAAGTCGGTATCCATCAGAGAAAGCTCTGCTGCTTCATAGTAATATTTATCATGCATATACTGAATCAGGTTCAGTGTATTTACATAGATGTCTACTAACCAGTCCATCATCTTGTCATATTTTGCCATTACTTCATCATAGTCAAGATATTCAGCTGTAATTGGTGCGTAGTTTGGTCCTACCTGCTCGCCTGATTTTTCATCAACACCACCGTTGATTGCGTAAAGCAGACATTTTGCAAGGTTTGCACGAGCGCCGAAGAACTGCATCTCTTTACCTGTCTGTGTAGCAGATACACAGCAGCAGATTGCGTAATCATCGCCCCATACCGGTTTCATTGCATCATCGTTCTCATACTGGATTGAGCTTGTTTCAATCGAGATACGTGCTGCATAATCACGGAAGGTCTGTGGCAGTCTGGATGAATAGAATACAGTAAGATTTGGTTCCGGTGCCGGTCCCATATTCTCTAAAGTATGAAGGAAACGGAAGTCTGTCCTGGTTACCATGGAACGTCCGTCTACACCTGTTCCTGCTACATCAAGGGTTGCCCATACAGGGTCACCGGAGAATAACTGGTTATAAGAAGGAATACGTGCGAATTTAACCATACGAAGTTTCATTGTGAAATGGTCAATCAGCTCCTGAGCCTGCTGCTCGGTAAGAATTCCCTTATCCATATCTCTCTTAATATAAATATCAAGGAAAGTAGAAACACGTCCTACTGACATTGCTGCACCGTTCTGTGTCTTGATTGCTGCAAGGTATCCGAAGTATAACCACTGAACAGCCTCTTTTGCATTGGTTGCAGGTCTTGAAATATCATATCCGTAAATCTCAGCCAGTTTCTTCATGTCTTCCAGACATTTAATCTGCTCTGCAATTTCTTCTCTTAAACGGATGACGTCATCTGTCATCTGTCCGCATCCGCAGTTGGCTTTGTCTTTCTTCTTCTCAGCGATTAAGTAATCCAGTCCGTATAATGCTACACGGCGGTAATCACCTACAATACGTCCACGACCGTAGGTATCCGGAAGACCTGTTAAAATCTTAGCATGACGAACCTTCATCATTTCCGGTGTATAAGCATCAAATACAGCTGTATTGTGTGTCTTATGATACTTGGTGAAAATTTCTTTTAATTTATCATTTACTTCATAACCGTAGGTCTCACATGCCTGAACAGCCATCTTGATTCCACCATATGGCATGAAAGCTCTCTTTAATGGTTTATCAGTCTGAAGACCAACTACCTGCTCTAAATCTTTTAAATTTTCATCAATATATCCCGGACCATAAGCTGTAATTCCGGTTACAACCTCTGTCTCCATATCAAGAACGCCGCCCTTGGCACGCTCTTCTTTCTGTAATTTCTGAAGTGCCCCCCATAGCTTGTTGGTTGCATCTGTCGGCTCAGCTAAAAAGCTCTCATCTCCATCATATGGAGTGTAGTTGTCCTGAATAAACTGACGAACATTGATTTCTTCTTTCCAGAGACGTCCTTCGAATCCATCCCACTCTTTCATTTCAATCATTACGATATCCTCCTAAAAAATGTATTCAGTATGAACACTGAATGGTTACTAAATTTACTGTCAACAGACTTTTTATTCATCGGCTTGAATTAGTCTTATTTAACTGTAGTTAGTATATACTGACCGTTATTTTTTTGTCAATATCTTTTGATGTTCAAAATAACATACACAAAAGAAAACGAGCCAGTCCTCCAGGTTCATCGCCCAGACGGTCGGCTCGTTTTCGTTATACTTCATGTGGTTTTTCCACTTATCCGTCAGTCATATAACGGTTTTATCATAGACTATTTCTTTTCTGATTGCAATAGCTTATGAAAACTTTTTATCAACTATTTTTTCCGTTTTATCTGTTCTTTCGCTACAATACTTTGGAAAGGAAGTCGCAAAGACGCGGATTCTGTGGATTGGCGAAGAATTCTGCCGGTGTATTCTCTTCCTGAATCTGTCCTTCATTGATAAACATGACACGGCTTGCCACTTCTCTTGCAAATCCCATTTCGTGCGTTACCACTACCATGGTCATTCCGTCCTGTGCCAGTTCTTTCATAATTTCAAGAACTTCTCCTACCATTTCCGGATCCAGTGCGGAAGTCGGCTCGTCAAATAACATGACATCCGGATTCATTGCCAGTGCTCTTGCAATTGCAATACGCTGTTTCTGTCCACCGGAAAGCATTGCCGGATAGGTATCTGCTTTATCGGAAAGACCAACTCTCATCAAAAGCTCGTCCGCACGCTTAGATGCCTCTTCCTTATTCATAAGTCCGGTCTGAACCGGTGCCAGCATGATATTTCCTTTTACGGTATAATTTGGAAACAGATTGAACTGCTGGAATACCATTCCAATCTTCTGACGCATCTTGTTGATGTCTACGGATTTATCCGTGATATCTGTTCCTTCAAAAGTAATCACACCGGAAGTCGGTTCCTCTAAAAGATTTAAGGAACGTAAGAATGTGGATTTACCACAACCGGATGGTCCGATGATGGCAACCACCTCTCCCTGGGCGATTTCTGTGGAGATACCATTTAATACATTTACATTTCCAAAGGATTTACACAAATCCTTTACTTCAATCAATACCTTCTTATCGCTCATTTGTTCTCAACCTCGTTTCCAGTTTATGTACACCAGCCGTTAAAATCATAACGATTATCAGGTAGATAATTGCAACACCGAACAATGGTAAGAACGGGTCATAGGTCTGGCTACGGATGATATCGCCACCCTTTGTCAGATCCGGGATTGCAATATATCCACTGATGGAAGTCTCTTTCAGTAAGGTAATAAACTCATTTGCCAGTGCCGGAAGTACATTCTTAAATGCCTGTGGCAGTATAATCAGACGCATGGTCTGCGAATAATTCAATCCGAGGCTTCGTCCAGCTTCAAACTGTCCTTCGTCTACAGACATGATTCCGGAACGTACAATCTCTGCTACATAGGCAGCCGAATTCAAACCAAAAGCGATTACAGCCACTGCAATCTTATTATCGAGTGCAACCAGAATAATATAGTACATAATCAAAAGCTGTACCATCGTAGGGGTTCCACGCCATATGGTAAGATACATTTTACATATAAAATTCAAAACATTTAATCCACCATGTTTATCATGGGTGGAACGGATAATTGCGACTAAAAATCCAACCACAATACCCAGAAGTACTGCAAGCACTGCAATAAGCAGTGTATTGCCAAGACCACGTAACAGATAAAGATATCTGTCTTTCTCTATAAAATCCTGTTGAAAGCTGCTTAAAAAATCGCTCAAGGTCTTTCCTCCTATACCGATTATTTATTTCTTACTACAATAACCTGGCTTGCTGTTGCATAAGTATCTGTAAAGTCAATGTTCTTAAGACGGTCTTCTGTTACAGTCATTCCTGCTGCACCAAAATCTGCTTTACCGGAAGATACTGCTGCGATGATTGCATCAAATTCCATATCTTCAATCTCTAAATCATAACCAAGCTTGTCACAGATTGCTTTTGCGATATCTGCATCGATACCAACTACGTTGTCACCATCATAATATTCGTATGGCTCAAACTGCGCATTGGTTGCCATGGTAAGTTTTCCGTTTGGATATTCTGTTCCCTCCGGAGTCTCATATGGATGCTCTCCTGCTTCATCACCAATATAGTTGCTGATGATAGTATCGATTGTTCCGTCTGCTTTTAACTCTTCGATTGCTTTGTTGAATTCGTCTGTTAAATCTGTGTTATCTTTTGCGATACAGATTGCATATTCCTCTGCGTCAAAGGTATCATCTAAAATTTTCAAGTCATCATTCTTCTCAACAAATGCCTCTGCAGGCTGCTTGTCGATGATTACACAATCAATTTTACCGGTCTTTAATGCCTGAATTGCATCAGAACCTTTGTTGTAACGCTCTACGGTGCTTCCTTCGTCCTCATATGCTGTTGCATCGGCATCTCCGGTTGTTCCAAGCTGAACACCGATTTTCTTTCCCGGAAGGTCATCCTTGGAATTTACTGTGTTTGCAGCTACAGATGAGCCACATCCTACCATTGCTACTGTCATTGCTGCAGTTAATAAAAGTGCTGCAAATTTCTTCATGTTCTTCATATTTATTCCTCCTCTGATTATAATTATGTGAATTTATATTTCATACAACATCATAAAATATATCAACATAACGCCTAGTATAGCATGATTCCGCCTATTTCACAAGTACCCGGAGAGTATTTATCTGCATTTAAAAATACATTTTTCCATGTATTTTTAAACAGGCGGTACCTCAGTAGTTTGCATATTCGCTTCATAATTGTTATAATGTGCCAAGAAAAGTGATGATACTTGAGGAGGTTTTTCATGAAGCGATTTGGCAGAATTATGTTCTGTTTTCTTCCGGCTCTGCTGGCATTTGGCCTGCAGCAGCTTATCTCCATTCCGGCAGTAGGGCTTGCTCTGCTGGGTGGTTTTTATACCAAAGGGGCAACTTCTATCGATGACTGTATGGATGCATTTTTAAATATTATTTCCACCGCCAATTTTAATGCCGGTGTCAGTGCAGCCTACGGTACTGTTGCCCTTGTGGTATTTGCCTACTGGTATTATAAAAAGTTCCGGCAGACAGAACCGGAAAATGTACGGAAACCATTTAATATTCCGGTTATCTTCGGCATTCTTATTACTGCAGTAGGATTACAGTATATTACCAATTACATTGTATCTTTTACTGCAGCCATTAACCCGCACTGGCTGGAATATTACAGTAACCTGGTAGAATCGGTGGGACTGGATGAGCCTTCCCTGATTCTGGTTCTCTATTCCGTTCTGATTGGACCTGTCTGTGAAGAACTGATTTTCCGTGGACTGACTTTGAAATATGCAAAAAGAGCAATGCCTTTCTGGGTTGCTAACTTCTTGCAGGCACTGCTCTTTGGTGTGTTCCATATGAATATGATTCAGGGTGTTTATGCTTTTGTGGTAGGAATTGTTCTTGGATTTATCTGCGAGAAAAGCCGCAGCATTTATCCTTCCATGCTTTTCCATATCCTCTTTAACATCTGGGGAACCTTCTCTCCGGACTGGTTTATGTATAAAGCAGATACCGTTCCGTTCTTCTTCCTGTGGTTCTTTGTTGGTGCCGGACTACTGGTTGCAGGACTGCTCCTCTTTTTCTTTGGAGTAAATAAAAAATATCCCAAAATTGAAAATTCTTATTATTCTTAATATCCTTTTGCAATTTTCTTTCCCTGCAAAAGGCTCTGGTTTTGATTTACAAAGGAGCGTGTCCGCTCTTTTAATAATAATTTTCGTCCTTCCGGGGTTCTTGTATATACCACATGGTATGGTCCAAGAGCCCTTTTCATATGCTTTTCAAAAATCAGGGCACGCTCCTTTTGTCTTCCGAATATTTCCGGGACACTGTAACACTCTCTTGATGTGCCAAAGATTTTTTCCCGGATAAGAAGATACCTTGGGTTATCAATAACACCCCACAATTCTTCCATGCAGGCAGAATAGGTTGTCTTATCTCTGGTGGTTCCACCTTTAAGCCAGGTACCTACCACAAATCCATTAAAGGATTCTACTTCTGTCCTGCAATGGGCACCATCCTCTAATTCCCCGCATTCCCTCAATGCATCTAGCATTGCTTTGCTAAGCTGTTTCATCCGTCTTGCCGGGGTGCTGAATTTAAACAGACGTATCCCCTGATAGACAATTCCGGCAAATGCGGCTAACAGCGCAATTCCAAGTAACAGGAAAGCCGGATGATTACCAAGCTTCTGTGCCATCATCCTTCCACTCATTAAGAGTATTGCAAGTATCACCTGTATGATTTCTATACAGACCGCATTAATAAAGATATATCCGGTTTCTATTTCTTTTGCTGCAATTTCATCTATCTGTTCTATTTCCATCTGATTTCGCACTTCCTGTAAGGACTGGTTCCATCGCTGCCTCAATGCATTTCTGTCCTTTGCACGCTCAAGCATCATGCGGTTTGCTTTATCTACCTCATATTTTGATGTTATCTTTGGAATGTCCAGCCGACCGATTCCGCTTTCGATTACATCTTCCCTGCAGGATACTCCTAAAAATGATTCAAACCGGCGTTCCAGCATTTCATAATCGCCCTCTGCATCAGTATTACTCTGCTGTCCCCGCTCTTTTGGAAAAATGCAGGCAAGATGCCAGATGTTTCCGGTCTTATCCGGCTGCTCTCTGTCGGTACGGATTGCTCTTCCACGCATCTGGTTACTCAGCATAAAAGACCCTACATAGGTTGCCAGTATCAGAGAATTGATGCACGGTGCATCCCAGCCTTCTCCCAGCAATGACTTGGTTCCAATCAATGTATGAATCTCTCCCTGACGGAATAACTCCGTCACAACAGCTACGGTGTGGGTGCTCTTTCCCTTTATCATAAGCTGTCCGTATCCGGTATCTCCCAGTGGATTTAACGTTCCGCTGCAGCCATACTGTGCCAGCAATTCCGGCAGTTTTGCTTCGACTTCCATTGGAACGATTATCACTGTCCCACTCAGCACACCAAGACGGATTCCAGCCATGTTCTGCCGCCTTAAATATTCAAAAATCGGCACTGCACCAAGCTCTGTAACCAGTGTATCTTTACTTCCAATCTCCGGCAATTTGTCTTTCTTAATATAATCGCAGAGAACCAGAAGACGTAAATCATTTTCCAGTGCCTCATACTCAGCCTGCACAATGGCATAGATGCTCTCCATCTTTCCCTGGCTTTTCATAAGTACCTTTTTAATGGCTTCATTATCCCGCAGTGCAACCTTGTTCCGGTAGATGGCTCCTGCCTCTTTTAATTCCTGCAGCAGGCCTTCCCGCTCTGCTTCCATCATGGTATAGGACTCTCTGTCCTCATAAAGAACACCCTGCAGTAACACTTCCATCCAGTGTGCATCCATTCCCGGCAGCTTTCCCTTTGTTCCGATGAGCTTCCTTAAATAACCGGAAAATGGAATCCCTTTTGCCTGGCAGTATACCAGCAGCGCTGTAAAATACTCCGGTTTATCTAAGAACCGCTCACTGTATTCTTCCGGATGCATAAGCCCCTGATGGGAAGATACGATTCTTCGCAAAGTCTCATCTGCCATCATTTTCTGCACCTGCATCTGCATCCGCTTCTGATGTTCCCTGACATATGCTTCCTCTTCTCTTGTCGGCCAGTTAAAATAAACATAGTCCTGATGCGGGCAGAGACTTCCTTCTCTTACCAGTTCCGGTGTAAAGATTTCTTCATCAATCGGTCCGCACATATCGATATAACGCTTCCACTGTGCCGGTGTACTGTCATAAGGCGGTGTTGCTGTCAATGCAATGATTTTCACATCCGGCAGCTTGTCTAAGAAAGTCTCCAGTGCCTTCCACCACTCACTGCGAAGGTGATGCGCCTCATCCAGACAAATTGTTGTAATACCAGCTTCCTTTACTGCCTTAAAAATATCGAAATCCCGGTAGTCAACCTGCTCCGTTTCCTTCTCTCCATCTGCTTCTTCTGTCACTCCGCCGGCTGCCACTTTACTGTCTGCCGCATCTACTCCATCCACCGCTTCACTGGCTGCTGCATCTTCCTCTGCCGCTTCCCCGCTGTCCTCTTCCAGTGTGCCCTGCTCCCGCTTCATAGCACTGTACAATGCCTGATAAGTCGTTGCAGTCATCTGTTTCATCTGTTTCAAATTATTGGATAATATTTCCTGCGGATCTGCCTGCTCGGTTAAGAAGCCCTCCTGTATACGCATCAGCCATTGCTGGCGGATGGTAATGCTGGGTGAAAAAATAAGGCAGGGTGCTCCCAGCCTCCGAATCAGTTCTATTCCAAGTGTAGTCTTGCCGGAACCCGGCGCTGCCACAATATGTATCTTTCCATCCTTCAAATACTGCTGCGCATGTAAGAGTACTCTTTCCTGATAATCTCTCCACTTTCCCCGAAATTGCAGGATTCCCTCATATCCTGTGTTCATAAATTTCCCTCCATCAACATTTTAATAAATGCAGTATCGCGATATATCCACGGTTCCTTCGAAAATGGCTCATTTGCTTTTACAATCTCTTCCGGTGTCATCCATTCCAGATGATAGCCTTTTGCCTTCTCGCTTTCTGTCATATGCGGTTCTGTTGTTCTCTCCTCAACTGTGCAGGCAAAGAAATAGGTGTGACAGTGATATATTTTATCTGTTTCAAATAAATCACGGCGTTTTTCTTCTATCTCGCCCAACAGCTGCATACTTCCCGGGCATAATATCAATCCGCCTTCTTCTAATACTTCTCTGGAAAGTGCCGTTTCAAAATCTTCCTCACCATCCATGCCGCCGCCTAATATTTTGCAGTCCCCTGCCCTGCCGCGCTGGACTGCAATTTTTCCATTCTTTTCTATGATTGCCCGGACGCACTTTCTTTCAAATACCGGCATGCCATCCTCATAATCTTTTTTATCTAATACCAGAAGTATCTTACTTTTCGTCATTTTCGTTTCCTCGCTCTTGTCAAAGTTACCTAATCTGCCCACCGAAAACTGTTTACCATGGTCTCTGCTGCTTTTATTCCCCCGGTGTCATCCCCACTGTATACGGTAAGATGTATCAGACAATATTCATAATCTCCTACAATGTAATACTGCTTCGTAGTGCATCATAAGCTGTGAAAGACTAGTCCTTTGTATTAATTTCTCATCATAATATGTAATGTCGGTTGAAATCGCATTACTAATAGCTAGTATACCATAAACATACTGTTTTGGGGAAGAAATGTCCTATTTCATCCAATAAACAGCTATCTTGTCGCTTTCTACTCTCCAAAGTCATAGTAAGCAGTTGGTTTATCACCAAAGATACCTCCTCTTACTGCCAGCACAAAGTTTCGCTTAGCAAGCACTTGATGTGTTTCTTCTACGTATGCATATTGTCAAGTGTATGTGTCATATTTTATATTCAAAATAAAAAAGGCTGCTACTCTGAGGTGACCCCTCAAAGTTAGACTTTTACGAGGCGACTTCGGTCGTCTCGTTTTTCTTTATGCAGCTAAAAGATGGAGCCTGTATTGAACAGGACTCATCCATCCCAA
>SKEU01000241.1_pt1 | contig 44325 bp, 63 predicted proteins | sample 4819571 | NCBI WGS metagenome assembly SKEU01 (sample SAMN11008801, study PRJNA524170) | human gut metagenome | biome: Human fecal sample; material: Feces; isolation source: fecal sample from pouch patient p8, p16 | host: Homo sapiens | place: Israel: Tel-Aviv | collected 2015-06-23
GGGACAAAATGTCCCCCAACTTTGGGACAAAATGTCCCCCAACTTTGGGACAAAATGTCCCCCAACTTTGGGACAAAATGTCCCCTAAAAATTTGAAAGGAGCGGGACAAAATGTTGAATGTAAAAGCGACGCCGTGCGAAAAAAGCAAAGCATTAGTTCTTGTAGGTAAAGGACACTTTGGCTTCAGCAACAAATTTGCGGACGATTTAGAAGAAGCAAAGCCAGATGCTTTCGACTTATTCTTTGAGCTTATCAAGGGAGCAGCTGGACTTCATCTTCTTTCTATGTATTCGTATAGAAAGAGCAATCCGAAACGCTGGTATAGATTTTTGAAGTTCTGCAAGAAGGACGGAAGAATCAAGGTATACCGGAAGAACAATAAAATGGTGTACGAAGTACCTACATACTTTGAGGAGTAAAACATGGCTGGCAGGTATTATTGGTTAAAGCTCAACGAAAACTTCTTTGAAAGTGATGTCGTTGAGTGGCTAGAGGACCAGGAAAACGGCGAAAAATACGTACTCTTGTACCTTAAACTGTGCTTAAAGTCATTGAAAACTGACGGCGTACTTGTTCGGCAGGTCGGCAAAATGACTATTCAGCATACTGCTGAATCAATCGCTAAACAGACGCAATTTGATATTGAAATCGTCGAAAGTGCGCTTGCTTTGTTTGAACAAATTGGCCTTATTGAGAAGAACGATAAAGGCGAAAGCTACTTGCCGGAGGTTGCTAACATGACCGGCAGCGGTAGTGCGTCAGAATCAGCGACGAAGAAAAAGACGCAACGTCAAAATAAAAAGGGACAAAATGTCCCCGAAAAGGGGGACAAATTGTCCCCAGAAAAAGGGACAAAATGTCCGACAGAGATTAGAGATAAGAGTATAGAGTATAGAGATAAAGAAAAGGATGATTATCATCATCCTAAAAGAAATGACGATGACGAGGAAAAAACACATACTGAAATTTTTGCCTTGTGGGAGAAAAACATGATGCCGCTTACTCCAATCGTCGGAGAAAAACTGCAAGCCTTGTTAGGTGAGGTTGGCGAAGCTGCCGTTGAGCAAGGAATACTAGCGGCGGTAGAGCACGGCGCAAGAAACTTTGCGTATGTGCAGACCGTAGCAAGAAACTATGCCAGCGGCAACAGCAAGAAGCAAGGCAGGAATGATTATACAGGCATGGACCTAGTGAACGAATTGTACGGAGGCGAAGAAGATGCTGCAACAGCAGAGAATAGCCCAAACGATTGTTAAACTGCAACAGGCAGGAAAACGGATGCCGCAGGATATACGCCCCGGCTTTGACCGCCTGGAAGAAGCGAAACGAATCTTGTCGGAAACAGTAAACCTTTGGGCAGAAATTTTTAATCAGCAAAATATAGGCCTTGACCGGTGGGAGAAGGCAGAGCAGATAGCGCTTACCCTGACCGGTGCGAACGGCCTTAACGTGAATATAATCAGCCCGGCGCTGATGCAGGCTGCTTTGAAGCAGGCAGAAGAAGCTCATGTGCAGGAGAATATAAACCGCTGCAACATGGAGAAGCTGAGCGACGGCAAGCCGCTTGCTGATAGACTGAACAGTATGTTACTCAAATGGACAACGGCAAAGCTGACGGAACACCGGCTCATTATGCCGTATATGCCGCAGGATAAAGCAGTGTTTGAATACGGCCGCCAAATTGGCTTGAATGATAACGCTATTGACAATCAATTCCGTATCCTGCAATGCTACATGAATGACTTCGCGTACAGCCGCAAGCATCATGAACCTTGTAAAAGTAAGTTGCTGAAATGTGGCGATGAGCTTACTTTGGAGGTGCTGGCGTGAGGAATTGGGCGGCATGGGTCGGCATGAAGTACGGCACGTTGACCATTGAAAAGTTTTTAGGTTATGAGGACGCACGAAACACTTATTTTTTAGTGCGGTGCGATTGCGGAAAGACAAAAAAAGTTAAAACCGGCGAATTCCTGCGAGGGAAAGCGAAATCTTGCGGCTTGCTGAATTGCAAACGCAAAGTCGCTAGACTGTTAGACTTGCCGCAACCGCCGAAAAGCGACCCGGAGCCGAATAGAGAAATAACAAGCGCGATTGAAGCGCGCATAAAACCTAAATACTTCTGCAAGGCTGTTGCCCCAGAGTGCGTGATAAGTACACTCTTACACATCTGCTGCTGTGAGTGCGATAGGCCTTGCAAGCGGTGTGAAAATACGCCGCAGAAGTGCGGAGCGAGAAGGAGGGTACAATGAAGAAGCCATTGAAAAGGCTTATGATAATGTTAGTATTGATAACTATTGTGGTAACGGTGGGACAGATAAGCTTATAGGCGTTTGTGATACTGATGAAGCAACAGCAAGTATTTATGCTTACAGTGAACTTGACTATGTAGAAGTAGAAGAAATTGAATAAATAAAGGAGTGATAAAATGGCAGAATTATTATTGACCGCTGGCACTGACGAAGAATTTTTCGCCATTATCAGCCTTACGATGTTTATGGTGTTTTTAGTATACATAGGTTTTGAGGTTTACGACGAACACTGCGAAAAGAAATGGAGGAAAGAAGATGAGCAAAAATCTCATCCCTGAAATCGCTAAGATGCTCGGCGTAGAGATAGGGGAAGAATTTAAAGTTGATAGGTACGAGTATAACGGGTTGACTTTTAAATTTGCTGAAAATATGTTGATGTCAAGAAGCGATTTAAAAGGGGCAGAGTGGGGAATTACCTACGTAATTTTAAGCGAATTACTGGGAGGCGATGCCGAAATCGTCAAGATTCCGTGGAAGCCGAAGAAAGGCGATGTTTATTATACCTTTGAGCTTTTGGGCGGTAAGTGGGTTGTTCGCTCGTTTTGGTGGGGCGGTTTTCCGAATGAGTATGCTTTACTTGACAAAGGCTGGATTTACCGCACGTGCGAAGAAGCACAAGCTGCACTCCCTGCCGTGGCAAAGGAAATTGGCGTGGAGTATGAGTTATAATTGCAAGCTGGATGATGTGTACGGCGTGTACACTAATGGCTGCATAGGACCAAAGGAGGAAAAGTAATGACACGTTTTAAAAATCGAGAATTGGAAAAAACCAACAATGAGATTAAGAGATTGGTAGAAGAAAACAACATTAAAGGTTTAGCATACTTTTCAGCCAGACTGCAGGCTGAAATAATTGAAAAACAAGATCTGATTGAAAAGATAGAAGATACGCTGTTTGAATGTTTGTCTAAAGAAGATGCAATGGTAATTTTTTCACAGGCATTAAATCGGCATATGCTTGGTAATCAATATATGGCAAAACTCGTTGGCAAGGAAAATGATGTGCCAGAAAAAGACAGAAAGCAATGGGAAGAAGTCAGCGAATTTGTTAACGAGTGGAGCAAAGGCGCGCAACACGAGCTTTAAAAGAGAAAACTGCAACATGTTGCAAAAATCTCTTGTAAAACTCCCTTGAAAAAATTGTAGCAGAGGGCAAAAACTCCCTTGAAAAAGTTGAGGTGAGATTTATGAAAAGAACCATTGGCAATAAGCTAAACGACTACAAACATTTGAAACCGCCCGGAAGTGAATTCTTGCCACGATTAGTAATGATTAGACGTGCCGTAAATGTTGTTTTTAGAAGAAATAGATATGCGTGGCTCAGTTTAAAAAAATTGTTTGTGCAAAGAATGAAAGCAAAGCATCCGGAAGCCGTCAAAAAATGGCCGAAAAATCGTAGACAGTAAGAAGGTGAAAAAATGCTGATAAAGATTGGCGAAACGCAATGGATTAAAGCAAAGAAAATAAATGCGGTGAAATTATCTCAAATAGGCATCAAAAAACAGTGGGAAATTAGCGTGCATACAGACAATAACACATATATCCATGGCACGTATGATACTAAGGATGAGGCCTTGCAGAATCTCAATTACTTGGCTGTAACCATCAACCATAAAATAGAGGGTAAATACTAGCCCTAGGGTGCGGCGGCTGGGTTGCCGAATGGCAGTAGATGTTAGTTGCGAATAGGAATTGATGAATATTCGTAGCGAAGCCGTATAGCTGATGTCAAGAATTCCCACGCCGCCGCTTTTTATAAAAAGGAGGACATAAAGAATGAAACAATATTGCAGATACTGTGTACATCTCATAACTGGCAACGGCACATACTGCGAAGCTCATAAAAAGGAACTGTCCGACAACTATGCTAAACGAGCTAATACCTGCAAAGATTTTAGTATTTGCAGAATTGATGCTTATGGAGAAAAAGTTTACAAAGACGATATGCGATTGAATGCGAAATTAACCTGCGACATATGCAAGCGTGAAAGCACAAGCTGTAATCGCTATCTCACCGAAGACGGCAGAACAATTACAATCTGTCCACCATGCTTAATTAACAGTGATAGTTATCTTGCGAGACTTGCTCGACAGGCTCATGAGCAGGGACGTAAGATTTAATAATAACAAGCAAATAGGAGCAAAAAATGAAAAAAATAAAAGCTATAGAAGCTGCCCGGCTCATCAAAGAAATGTGCAGCAAGCGGAAGCACTGCAAAGGATGTATCTTTCGCAATGTTGACGATACCGCTCCCCTATGCGAATTGACAAATTGGCCTGATAGGTGGAATGTTGATGGGGTGCAGCAATGATTGACGATGATGAATATTATCCTTGCGATAATTGCGACAACCTTTGCGACGAATGGGACCGGCAATACTGCTGTGAACTGTGCCGCTATTACGGCGGTGGGGACGAAATGGAATGTGCCCATTGCGACCCGATGAATATTTAAGGAGGGCGGACAATGAATGACGAAAAATTAATCGTGATGCTTTATGCCTTTCGGTATGCCGTACACAGGATAGCCACGCAGAGTTTAGCAGCTATCCAAGGCGAACTGGTGACAAGCCTTCACCGCTTCCCGGATTGGATGCTGGCGCAGATGGAACGTGACCTTGAATGGAACTTCAAGGTAATGGCCATGCGCAAGGAAGAACGTGGTACGGTTGGACTTAATGATGACTGCGAGTTCCAAAGACCTTTCTTGGAAGCAGTTAAACAGGAAAGGGAAGCGAGAAAATGAAGTATCTTGTAACCTGGAAGAGTATCGCTTTCCCCGATATGGACTTGCAAACCTGCGTTGAGGCAGATAACGCTGATGCAGCGCAGGTTAAGGCAGAAGCGGAAGCGCCGGAAGATTTTAAGGAAGTCTATTATGTTGACGATGTGAAGGAGGTACAGAAATATGAGTAAAGGTTTAAGCGAATTTATGTATGGCCAGCTTGACGAATTGGAGGCGCTGTTCAAGAAAAAGCATGAGCAGTATTCCTCCGGCACAGATGAGCTTGCTAATTTCCGGCGCGGCGCGCTTCTGAACGGACGCGGCGACGATGCAGAGGGAATGTTTGAAGAGCTGAAAGCGTATATGGCAAAGCATATCGCTTTTGTTTATACTCATGATATTCATGGCGATAAAATCACCGAAAGTCTGAAAGACATTGCCGTATATAGTCTGATTGGCTTATATATGGCGGAGCTGGCGAAGGAAGAAAACGAAATGCTGCAAGCACACAGAGATTGCATTAATCTTTTGTGTCGCTGCCGCGCTGATGAGGATATAGCGAAATGAATTTAACATTTACGATTCCAGGCGAACCAACGGCGCAGGGGCGGCCCCGCTTCTCTACTCATGACGGTTTTATAAAAGCATACGACCCGGAGAAAAGCCGCAACTATAAAGCCTATGTCAAATTGCTTGCTAGTGAAGCAATGCAAAGAATAGGGCTGACGCTCACGGAATTGCCGTTGGGAGTAGAGATAATAGCTGACGTGGGTATTCCTGCCAGCAAGTCAAAAAAATTCAAAGAGCAGGCTTTAAACGGCTTACAGTTACCGATAAAAAAACCCGATGTTGATAACGTCGCAAAGATTATTCTTGATTCTATATCTGGTATTGTCTATAAGGATGATAAACAGATTGTTAAACTTACAGTTTCTAAAAAATATAGTGATACGCCAAAAGTTGAGGTGAAAATTTATAATGTTGAATAATTGTTTGATACTTGGCTGGGTGAAATTTGAACCGGATGCAAAAGTTATGAAGAACGGCAAAGAGGTATGCACTTTGGAAATACAGTGTGCGCGCCAATATCGGGATAAAGATAATAAGCGCGTTTACGATTACATTTCTTGTCGCTGCTTTGTGCCTGGACTGATTAAATATATCAGCAATTTTGTTACAAAAGGCTCGCAAGTTATTGTGGGCGGCCGCTTCCAGACTGATTTATACGTGGATAGGAACGGCAAAAATTCTAAAGCAAGCTACTTGCTGATGGAGCATTTGGAATGTGTCCGGATTGCGGAAAACACAGCGCCGTATCCTCCGAAAGAGGAACGGAAAGACCCGCTCGATGATGTGGACTGGTAAAGAAAATGGATTACGCAGAAGCAGCAGACCACGCAGAGAGTTTGTTCTTTGCCAAAAATGCGATTGGTAAAGCGGTTGTTTCCGCCAGGATGCAGCAGAGGGCGGAACGCTTGGAATTTGATATGAGGACCGGCGGCGATTCTACGGCACGCCTTGCGATTCAAGCAGTAACGCCGCTTGCTGCGGTTCGGTGTATTTATCTTGGGCAGGCGTTTTTGGTTTACCAGCCGGAAAAATGGCTGGATGTTATGGAACGTTCGCTTCTTCTGTTTCGGCAGCGGTTTGGTGACAAGTCTTATAAGGCGATTCAGCACCGGTATGTATACCATTGGACGGTCCGCAAAATCTCCGTTATGGATGAGATTAGCCCGCAGGTGTACGCGCTCCGCCGCCGCTCATTCATTGACGGCCTACTCATGCTGGCGATTCAAGAAGGGCTGCTCCGGATTGACATAAACGCGAACAGCTTCCAAAAGGCCAGGGCAGAACAGAAGCAAGAAAAGTAAAGGCAGGCGCACGGCGCTGCCGCTTCCAAACATTAAGAAAACGCTTGCTATTGGTTGGGCGTTATACTATAATAGCCTTGTCGATAAGCGCAAGCGCCTTTTAAGTATTGTGCTTGTCGGTCCGGCTCTAAAGGCGTAAAGCTGGCACGGATTGAAGAAATTATATTTTTACGTATCACACAACAAACAAAAAAGCCGGGGCTTTCGCCTCGGCCTTTTTGTTTTTTTTCGCTTCCCTAAAGTATGCGCTGCACGCACAGAAAAGGGCCGCCACGCGTTCCAATCATGGCAGCCCTAGGATTATACCTGTAAAAGATTTCGACTTCAAAAATATATAGCCTGCTCGCGTTTGCAGGATACAGAAAAGCCCCGGGGCGTTTGCCTCGGGGCTTGTTTTTTGAATAGTTTAAAATGCTGATTCAACGTTCTAAACAAAAATTGCTTACGCTGGTTCCGCATACTTCCGCTTTATATATGCGGCCGGGGTTGCCAGCAAGGAACCAGCAAACAAAGAACACTTTCGGCCCGTAAATTGCAACGTTGCAATTATTCGCAAGGTCAATAATAAGATTATGACTATTACGATAAACGCCGTCAAGCTGATAAAATTTCTTTCGCTTCACTTTAAAGCCTCCTTGATTTCTGCGGTCCATTCGTTGCGGCTTTTAAAGCCGCCTGCTTCTGCAACCATAGCGGCGATGATGCGACATGTTATGTCGCGTTCTGCCTCGTGCATTGCAGGGGTTTTGCGGTACGCTTCAATTTGACGCAATAGCTTTAACGCTTCTTCTCGTTTCATTTTCAGCCCTCCTTAATAAGCGTTAACCTTCCAATCATTCCAATCATCAAAAGTGACGGCCTGCAGCATTTTCCGTAAAACAAGAATATTCTGCTTGTACGCCTCTTGCTGCTTTTTCAACATCAGCCAGGCAGCGGCTGCCGCTTCTGCGTCGCTTATGATTTCGGCCGGCGTCTTTCCGCTGGCTTCGTTCTCCAGGCGCTTCAGCTCGTCGCGCAGGTAGTCCCCGTTTAGTATACGGTTTCGCCAGTCGCCGGACTGGCCCCACGGGCCAACGGTAAAGCTTACACAAACGTGCTCACGCTTGCCAACGTCATAACTTAAAGAGGTGGGGTCGTACCCGTTCGAATAGCCAGCGGCGCGGATGGCGTCGCGGATGGGGTCAAGCCGCGTGCTTTTCTCGCGCGTTTCCGCTTTAAAAATATCAGTGTAGGCGATATAGCAACGGCAAACGCCTTGCGCCTCTGCGTTCAGCGCTTCGGCCGCGAAAAACGCGGCGGCAAAATGATTTGCCAGGTCTGTAACGGTGTGCGCCGGGGTGATTCGTGCCACGTGTTCGCGGCATAAGCGCCAACATAACGCGCGGCGCGGTTCCACGGCTGCAAGGCTCGTTTCTATAGCTTTCGCTAATTGTTCGGCTTTGTTCATGGTTCTTTCCTCCTTTGGTGGCCTGCCTCATCAGTACCGGGGCGGCCGGTCCCCGGTATACGCCGCACGGGGCGGCGTTTCGGCTATTGTAACAAGGGCGTTTCCGGGCGGTACTTCAAAAACTCGCTGCCGTGCAGGTCGCGGATTTGTTCCATAGTCAACGCGCGGCGGACCTTCTTCACCCATTCGCCTGCATGCCAGTACCAAAGTTTTTTCTTGCTGGCCCATCTGCAGCCGGCACCTTTCAAGGCGTCTTTGTTCTCTTTCGTTTCGCCTCCTATCCATAACCAGCTACCGCATATCTCGATTTCAAGGCCTTTCAAGCCCATGAGAACGGCCAAAATTTCGGCGAATTCCGCTTGTTCGGCTAGGATTTCGGCGGCGGTTTTGTAGGTGCCGTCCGCTTTTTTGTTGCGCTGCCACTCCTGGCGGCTTTCGGTTTCGGCAAGTTCAGCGGCGCGCTTGTCGTGCGCTGCGCTCATTGCCTTGAATTCGGCGGCGCTGCCGCCTTTGTCCGGGTGGCAGCTCATGCAGGCCTTTTTAAACGCCTTTTTCAGTTCCTCAATTGTTTCGCAAGCGGCAAAAATCTTTTTCCAGTCCATTTTCTTTTCCTCCTTTTTAGGTTCCGGGTTGTATTTGGCTTTTAATTCGGCGAATTTCTCGCGGCTGACTTTGGCAACCAGCTTTACAAAACGGCGGCTGCTGTCCCATGTATCATAGATAACGCCGTTAACAACGGCTACGGCGTGTTTAGCTACAAAAACAACGTAGCTGGCGCCGGTATCACAATGCTTTGTAAAGCTGTTGACTGTTTCGCGGCTGGCGGCTTTAACTTCAATTCCCAGGTCAGCCAGGGCGGCGGTGATGTTCTTCACGGTGTTCCATGCGGCGCCGCTTTCAAATACCTTTGTTTCCAGCAGCTTTTTAGCCTGCTGGTAGGTTAACGGGGTTGCCGTGCAGATTGCTCTAATTGAGCAATCACCGATATTCTTGTTTTCGGGGTTAGCGTTGTACTTTTCAAAAGTCATAATGTTTTTACTCTCCTTTCGGCTGTTGGCTAGGGCTTCGGACCTTCTGCCTGGCAGCTTTACGGCCCCCAACGGGGCCGCCGTCAGCTTTAGTATTTGTAAACGGTTGCTTCACCGGTAACATCGAAAAAGACGTTATAGAAATGGCCTTTGACTACCGTGTAGAGTGCTTCAACGTGCCCCGGGAATTCGTCAAAGTCGCGGGTGTTCAAAATTTTAATGTCCTTCAAGCACGGCTGGAAGCCGTATTCACGGAAAAGCGCCAGCTGAACCATTTTAGCGTTTTGAGTTTGTTCCATGCGTTTAGTCATTTTTTGTTCCTCCTTGAATGTATACCGCTATTCGGTATCTGTATCTTGATTACAGTTATATTATAACGTCGTTGATTATGCTTGTCAATACCTTTTTTGATTATTTTTTTATTTTTTTTGGTGACAATCACACCGCTATGCGGTATAATGTAGACAACGGATAATGGAGGTGTAAAACATGGATAACAGTAAAGCTATAATCAAGGGGCTAATTGCTATGCGCTGCATGAGTTCGCAGGCATTGGCTGACGGCCTGGGGATTACGGTCCCCGCCGTGCGGAACAAATTGAGCCGTAACAGCTGGTCTATTAATGATTTGGTTAAGCTGGCGCAGGCCTGCGGCGTTCGCCTGGCGTTTGTAGATGATGCCGGGCGCGCCGTTCTGACGTTCCCCGCGCCGCCAGCAGATGACGGCAGCCCCGCAGATGATGCAGAGGGTTAAAACAACATTATAAGAGTAGCAACGGCCGCACGCTGGCAGATGTTCAGCGTGCGGCCGTTCTTCTTTATTCAGCAACATTTATTATAGATTAATGACGTTCACAAAGATTTAAAAAAGTATCATTGACTTAATAGCATTTTTTAAGGCATATAATTTATAGCAAGATAATTAAATAAAAATTATTGATGATTGTCAGATAAGTTCTTTCAATCATTTTTTTTATTGTCTTTTTTTGGTAAATAATGATTATCTTTTCAATATGTATTGTTAATGTATTGTTTAGTGATTGTCATTATTGATAATATTAATTGTATATACAGTTACAGAGTTTGCAACAAGAATGTGATGAAAATGTTTAAGATTAAAAGTTTATTAGCTAACACAAATACACCAACAAGAGGCAGGCCGCCGACAATAGCGACAACGCCGCAGACGTTAGAGGACTGTGCGGCGCTGCTAAAGCAGCAGGGGGCGGCCGTAGCCGTCCTGGCTGTGCAGGACCTGCAGGCCTATTGGTTAAAAATCATGACTGATAACAAGGCCAGCAATAAGGACCGGCTGGCAGCCTCTAAAATGTATGCTGATAGTATTGGCGCGTTTGACAAGCAGACGCACGCCAACAAGGGCCCGGCTGTGTATCATTGGGGCGCGGCTGATGATGCTGTGATATTAAACGATTGTTCGGAAGATGCTACTAAAACACAAACATAGATAGAGCTTTTAACATAATCCTTATTATCGGACGTAAAATATTATCCTGCTGCTGCGGCTGTGCTGATGATTCCAAATGCTGGCGGCGTGGCTGATGATGTTGGCGGCAGGCATTCGACTGGCATATGTTGCGGCCGTTCCTGCGTGGCTCATGCGGCAGTCCTACCACGTTTTTGTTTTTGTTTGGCGTTGGTTCCGGTTGATTGGGTGGCGGCGCTGGCGTTGGTGATTTCCCTGGGTTTTCACAAAAAATGATTTTGGTTCTTGCCTTTTCCTCTGGCGTTGAGTGGGGGTGGGTCCCAAAAATTTCGCAGCCGCCGGGGGAGGTAAATACCAAAAATTACCAAAACGATTTTTTCAAGGGGGTAAACATGGAAAACGTAATACAGATACCATATACTCCACGACCTGCATGGGCGAAGGTACTGCATAAGGAATTAAGCAGGCACCGCTTTGCAGTAATCGTAGCACACCGCCGCTTTGGTAAGACCATCGGAATGGTGAATCATCTTATAAGGGATGCTTTACAGAGTGACTTAATCAGCCCGCAGTATGCTTTGGTAGGTCCGTTCAGTGCACAGATGGAAATTATTGCATGGGGCCCATTGAAGTATTACACAAGCGTCATAGAAGGCATTAAGGTGAACGAAACTAAAAAGTATGTTGAATTCCCTAGTAAAGTACCTGGGGCACAGGGTGCGAGGATATATATCGTTGGTGCGAACAATCCCGACGCATTGCGTGGTACATATTGGGACGGCGTAATACTTGACGAGTATTCGGATATGAAGCCGGAGATGTGGACGCAGATAATCAGACCTGCGATAGAGAACGGCGACAGAAAAGGCTATTGCTATTTCATCGGTACACCTAAGGGGCAGAACAACTTCTATGAGATGTACAAGAAGGCCAAGACGAATAAGCGTTACTTTGCGTATTTGTCGAACGTATATGACAGCGGCATTATAGATGCAAAGAGCATAGAAGAACTGAAAGAGGATATGCCGGAGGTAGAATTCAGACAAGAGTATTTGTGTGACTTTAGCGTATCGGCAATTAATGAGCTTTTCAGTCTGGAAGAATTAGACAGGGCTTTCAATAGAGAGTTGACGGAAAAGGATATTCCCTATGATATGCCGCTGGTGCAAGGCGCAGATATAGCACGTTTTGGCGATGACAGAACGTGTATATGGCAGCGTAAGGGCTTAATGGTATATCCACGGCCGAGAGTGTATAAGAAGCTGAATACGATGCAGACGGCAGATTATATTGCTTTGGCAATGGATGAAAATAAAGCAGATATGACCTTTATAGACGTTGGCAACATGGGCGCTGGCGTAGTCGACAGATTGAGGCAGATGGGGTACACGGCACTAAGAGAGATACCATTTCAAGGCGCGGCGATTGAGAATAAGCGCTATGAGAACATCAGAGCAGAGATGTACTTCAAACTGAAAGAGTGGATAGAGGCTGGCGGTGCTTTGCCGGAAGAACCGGGGCTAAGAGAAGAACTTGCAGTCATTCACTATAAGTATTCTAAGAATGGGCGTTTAATGTTAACGCCTAAAGAAGAAATAAAAGAAAAGCTAGGACGTTCCCCGGACCTTGCAGACGGCCTAGTATTAACATTTGCAAGGAACGTTCCGTTAAGACAGTTAGGGCTTGATGATAGAAAGCCTAAAAAACTAATGTGCAACACGGAGTATTCGATTATGGAGGCGGTTTAAAAATGGGTGGTATTGCAAAATTATTCGGTGGCGGCAACATGCCGACTATTGAAAAGGTGGACCCGGCCCCGACTACCGTTGCGACAAGCAGCGAAGTTGCGACCGGCAGCGACAGTAACAAGAAGAAGCGTAAAGGCTTTGCATCTACGCAGACAAGCACTATTGCTAGTGGCGGCGAGGGCGGCCGTAATACTTTAGGCTAAGAGGTAACAGCTTATGAACTTTCAAACGATAGCGGCGAGCAAGCCACCGGGAACACTTCCTAGTGACGGGGTGCCGCTGAAAAAGAACTTGCCGGACCGCCAACGTTTGGTGCGTAAGCTTAAAAGCATGTACGAAGATAGGCGAGATTGGGAGGACAGATGGAAAGAGATAAGAGATTATCAGCTTCCGTTTGTCGGTGAGTTTGACAATACGGCAGACAAGACCAATCCCGCACGCAGACGTGACTTAAAGATTGTGCACGGGGTAGCTTGGAGAGCGGCGCAGGTATTCGCCGCAGGCGTTATGAGCGGACTTACACCGCCGAGCCGTCAGTGGTTCAGATTTGCATATAGACGGCCGGAACTGAATACGAATGTTGAGGCTATGAAGGTGCTTGACACAAGACAAGAGATTGTATCAAGCGTGCTTGCAAAGAGCAACTTCTATAACAGCATCCATACTGTATATCTGGAATTGCCTTTTGGACAGTGCCCGATGGCTATATTCTACGACGCAGAAAACGGCGTGCGGTTCCAGACAATGACAATCGGTACTTATGCACTTGAAGCAGACGGCTTCGGCAAGGTAACTACTTTTGCAAGAAAGTACGATATGACTTTGCAGCAGCTAGCGGACTGCTTCGGCGTAGACGCTTTGCCCGACAATCTGAAAGGACTGTTAGACAATCAGACCAATCTTACTAAGAAGTATAAAGTCTGCTGGATGGTAGAGCCTAACAGCGATAAACTGCCTGGCTACATGGACAGACTGAACATGCCGTATAGAAGCGTGTACTGGTTGGAAAAGTCAGAGAGTGACGAATACTTGTATGTTGGCGGCTTTGAAGAAGAAGCAGTACCGGTAGCGCGTTATCTTGTCAGCGGCAATGAGGCATACGCAAGAGGTCCTGCGTGGTTTGCAGAAGGCGACAGCAAAATGCTGCAACTGCTGAAAAAAGATTATCTGACAGCAATAGAGTTAAAGATAAAGCCGCCGATGCAGGGCAGTCCAAGCCTTATGAATAACGGCGGTATTAACTTGATGCCTGGCGGTCTAACAGCCGTAGATGACCAGACGCAAGATATGGTTAAGCCTTTGTTCGCGGTTGACCTTGACTTAAAGGACGCGCAGGAAGAAATTATTCGCGTTGAGGATGCTATAAAGAGAGCATACAGTGCTGATTTGTTCTTGATGTTAGATAACCTTGATAATAGCCGTATGACTGCTAGGGAGGTTATGGAGAGAACGCAGGAAAAACTGCAACAGCTAGGCCCGGTGGTTGAGCGATTGCAGGATGAATTCTTAACACTGATTCTTCAACGTGTGTATAACATCATCGACAGAAGCGGCGGATTTCCTCCGGTGCCGGAAGAACTGCAAGACCTTTTGAGTGAAGAAGATGTAGAAGTGGACTATATTTCACCGTTGGCGCAGGCGCAGAAGATGAGCGGGCTTGTGAATATCGAACAGGCGATAGCACAGACCGGACAGATGGCGCAAGTATGGCCAGAAGTTACGAAGAAGATTAACCCGTTGGGTGCTATTACAAAATACTTTGAAATGCTTGGCGTGCCTGCAATGGCATTGCGTAGCGATGAAGAAGTACAAGAGATGCTTAAACAAGAGCAACAGGAAATGCAACGCCAGCAGGAAATGCAGGAAGGCTTGGCAATGGCACAGGCTGCGGCTCCTGCGGCTGAGGCGGCCAAAAATCTTACTGCGGCGGCTAATGATTCCAACCCGGCTATTACAAGCTGGCTAGGCGTGCCGGGAGGTTGGGCATAATGAGCGAGCAGTTTAAATATAAATCCAATACCGGCGAGGATAGAAAGCAAGCACTGCTGACAGAGTACATGGTAAGAGAACAGGCAAGAAGGGATAAAGAGGCCCTACTTGACCTGCTGGGGAGCGAAAGCGGACGCTGGTTCTTGATGCGTATGCTTGATGTGACCAAAGTAAACTCTATGTGCTTTACCGGCAACAGCAAGACTTTCTACAACGAAGGCCGCCGCGACGTAGGCTTAGGCATTATCAAAAGCATTTTAGCACTTGGGCTGCAAGGCATAGAGCTTAAACAGCAGGCTGAAATGGAGTATGCAGAATTCCAACTAAAGCTGCAAGAGCTGGCAGTGGAATATGTGGATAACAACAAGGAGGAATAACTAATGGGTGAGAACGGCGAAAATGCAGTTGTAAACGGCGAAGGCGCACAGCAGCAACCCGATACCACAGTGCAACAGCAGCAAACAGACCCGACTACTAATGCAACTAATAATACAAGTGCTTCCGGCACTATTGCAGGGAATGGAAGTAATGGGCAAGGCGCACAACAGCAGCCCGGCACAGTGAATTATGACTTTGCAGGAGTAGAGATGCCAGAAGGCTATGAGCTTAGTGCTGATGAGCAAGGACGCTTTGTGGATGTTATTAAGGGCATGAACCTTAGCAATGACCAGGCAAGAGCACTTGCAAAGTACGGCACAGAGTATGCAAGCCGTGTAGTACAAGGCGTGGAACAGCTTCGCGCGCAGGAAATCGCTAAATGGGGCGATGAGGCTAAAACAGCACTGGGCGCAGACTTGGGCAAAGTACAGGGCCTTTGCGATACTGCCTGCCGTAAATTGGAGGCAATGTATCCAGGCTTGAACGTGCGTGAAGCATTGGAAGTTACCGGCGCAGGCAATCAAATTGCTATCGTGAGAGCATTTGCGAAACTTGGCGAACTGCTTGGCGAGGACCCCGGCTTGGCTGCACAAAACGGCGCACAAGGCTTAAACGCTGCGCAAGGCATTGCAGCAAACATGTACCCGAAAACCGACTGGAGCAGGTACAAATAATTTATTAACTTTTAATTAAAAAACAGGAAGGATGATGAAATTATGGCTACTATTGGTTACTCCCAAACTATGAGTGACTTACGAAAGTACTTAACTCCGCAAGGCGCTATTGACCGCGTTATGGAAGTACTTAACGAATCTAATCCTATTATGGAAGATATTCGGTGGATGGAAGGCGATTTGCCGATTGGTACTAAAACTACTATTCGTGCGAGCCTGCCTTCTCCGTCTATCCGTCGTATTAACCGCGGTACTTCTCCGACTAAAGGCACTGTAAAGCAGCGCATTGATGTATGTATGCACTTGGAGGACCGTTCCTGCGTGGACGTTGAATTGCTTTCCGGCAAACCGAATCCGCAGGTTTTCCGTATGGCAGAGGATGATGCACACGTAGAAGGCATGGGCCAATACGTTGCACGTCAATTCTTGTACGGCAACTTAGATGAAGACCCGGACACTTTCAATGGTATTGCGGTACGCTACAATACTTTGACCGACGGCGGCAAAGGTACTCCGGGCCACCAGGTGATTTCCGCGGGTACCCCTGGTACCAACACCAACGCTTCTATCTACTTCGTAGATTGGGGTGACAGACGTGTAATGGGTGTATATCCTAAAGGCACCCAGGCAGGCTTGAAGACTGAGGACTTGGGCGAAAGTGATGTATACGACGAGAACAACAAGCCGTTCCGTGCATTGCAGACCTTGTACTCTTGGAAGTGTGGCTTGGCGGTACAAAATGTTCGTTCTATTGTGCGCGTGTGCAACATTGATGTCCAAAAGCTTAACTCTTTGACTGACAGTGCGCAACGCGAACTGATGAATAAATTCATCTTCGCAAAGAACCGTCTGCAAGACCCGAAAGCGCCGGTTGCGTATGTATCTGACGGCGTATACTCTTGGCTGGAGTGCTATCTGAACAACAAAAACAATGTTCATGTTACCCGTCAAGACTTCATGGACGCGCCGCCTAAACTGTACCTTGCAGGTATTCAGATTAAGAAACTTGACTGCCAGAGCGAAACCGAAGCGGCAGTCGTGTAACCGGAAGGAGTGAATAACAATGATTTTTGACCAGCAAAATATGTACATGGACAATTCCTTGACCAGCAATGTAATTGCGAACGTTGGCGGCGGTGATGCGGCCGACCCGTTATTTCTTGTTATCACTGCGCCGACCGCCTTAGCTACTAGCGGCACTATCACTGCGGCGCTGGAAACTTCTGACAGCGAAAGCTTCGACACTAAAACTGTTGTGGCGACTTATACTCTTGCTGCCAGCAAAAAGGGTATTTTGGTTGCAGCAAAACTGCCGTATGGCATGAAGGCTTTTTCCAGACTGACTGTTACCGGCGCAAGCGGCGGCAAACTGACTGCTGGCTTGACTGAAACTGTTCCGAACTGGCCGGGCTGATTTAGTACTTTAAGGGGAGGGCGAAAGCTCTTCCCTTTTTTAATAATCAAGGAGGAATAGTTAAAATGCTTAACATTACCGATGTATGTAATATGGCGCTGGCTCATATCGCCAAAGGCCGTATAAGCAATATAGATGAGCAGTCGGAGTTGGCCAGACAGTGCAAACTGTTTTATGAGCCTACCCGCAAAGAGTTATTAAGAAGCTACACTTGGGGATTTGCAAAGCGCGTGAGCAAACTAGCAGAACTTAGTATCGAATCTCCGTACTGGTCCCACGTTTACGCCTACCCCGAAAAGTGCCTTGCTGTGCGCAAGATATTTGACGCTGACACCGGCGCAATGATAAGGGCAGGCGAACAGCAGCAGGAAGAATGGGACTTGTATATGGCAAGCGACAACGTGCTTGGCATAGGGTGCAACATTCCTGCTGCATGGCTTGAATATACCTATGACGTTGACGATGTAGAAATGTTTTCGAGTGATTTTTTGAGTGCGTTTACTCATATGTTGGCGTTTAATATCTGCGTACAACTGACCGGCAACAGCGGCTTGCAACAGACACAGTATCAGCTTGCAATGGCGGCATTGCAGAAAGCAAAGCATACCACGGCAAGCGAAAAGAAAGAGTTGCCGGACTACCCGAGTAAATACTTTGACGGGAGGGCGTAATTATGGCTAGTGGGTTGACACCTTATTATTTATTGCAGCCTGCATTTACCGGCGGGGAAATCAGCGCCGAAGTTGCAAACCGCGTCGATTTAGATAAATATCAGTTTGCGGTACTGCAAGCCTATAACTGCCTTATCAAGCCGCACGGCCCTATTTATCGCAGACCGGGCATGAAGTATATGGCACGAACGAAACATAGCGATAAAGCGTGCATCCTGGTACCGTTCAACGGCGCAGATAACACCGACTATCTTTTGGAGATTGGCGAGAAATATATAAGGGTGCATAAGAACGGATTTTATATAAACATAGAAGTTGTGACACCGTACACGGCAGATATGCTGCAAGATTTGAGATTTGTACAAAGCGCAGATACTATGTTTATTGCCAGCGGCAAATATCCCGTGAAACAGCTTGCAAGATATTCGGACACCGAATGGCGTTTTGCTGACTTTGAAATTACTGATATGTATTTCGATGAATCGACCTCACTTGAAAATTATAGCGGCATAAGCTATACCGTGCCCGGTTCCTACACATTCCAACCAACTGTTACCGGTGAATACCAAATTGACATTTCGGGTGCAGGCGGCGGTGGCGGCGGTGCCGTTACATGGAAAAGGCACGGAGAACATCAGACCTATAATTATGCAGTCAAAGGCGGCGACGGCGGCAGCGGTGAACGCATTATAAAAACTGTAACGCTGGATAAAGGCACAAGTTATACGATTACGGTCGGTAGCGGCGGCAGTGGCGGCGCGTATGCTTATAGTGCAGACAACTACGAAGATACAACAGCTACTAGCGGCACTAAAGGCGCAGACAGTACGGCGTGTGGACTAACAGGCAGAGGCGGCGGAGCAGGTGGTGCTGCCAGTCGCAGGTATGGTAATGATGGCTATTATTCTAATGTTGGCACGCAAGGCGTAACATATGGCGCAGGCGGCGGTGCGGCAGGCGGTGCCGGCGGTATAAAGGGTAGCCCAAACGGCAAAGCGGGCGCTAATGGCTGGGTAAAGATTTTATATACCGGCAATAAAGAATTGACACCTTCGGGAACGCAAGGTGATATTACCTTGACGAGCAACAAGAATATTTTCGCTAGCAGCAAGCCGGACGCGTATATCAAACTTAAACAAGAGATTGCAAGCAAGACTGTATCCGCCAGCAACGGCACGACAGAAAGAGTACGTGTGGGCGAAAATTGGAAGGTTATCAGTCACGGAACCTGGGAAGGCAGTTTTACCATAGAAAAGAGTGACGATGGCGAAAGTTGGAAGGAATACAGAAAATATACATCTAAGAGTGACTATAATCCGTCTGAAAGCGGCAGTGTAACAGAGCCGGTATTTTTAAGGGCGGTATGCACTATAACTAGCGGTACTTGCACTGTTGATTTAACAGCAATGGCCTACAATGCAGAAGGCGTTGTAAAGCTTACTGAAATCACCAGCGACAGCACGGCAAAAGCTCATGTTGAAAAAGAGCTAGGCTCAACAGATATGACTACTAATTTCTTGTGGGGCGCATGGAGTGAAGAATTCGGGTACCCGCAAACACTTTGCTTTTTCCAGGACAGATTATGTTTTGGCGGCACGAAGAAGCAGCCTTATATGGTGTGGATGAGCAGGACCGGCGACTACGGCAATTTCAGCGTAGAGAAAGCCAGCGGCACTGTTACCGATGATAGCGCAGTAGCACTTGCCTTTGTGAGCCGCAAGCAGTTTAAGATTTTACACTTGATAGCAAGTACCGATTTAATCGTCTTGACTGCCGGTAACGAATGGACAGTAAGTGGCAGCGATACTGTAACACCATCTAAAGCCGTTCCCAAAATGCAGACTGCACGCGGATGCAGCACTGTTGAGCCGTTGATGATTGGCGGCAGAATCGTGTTTGTACAAGGACGTGGAAGCACTGTAAGGGATATGGCATATAGTTATGAAACAGACAGCTACGGCGGCAATGACTTAACATTGCTAGCAAAGCATATCATAGAGAATGTACAGATTGTCGACAGTGCATATAAGCAGGAACCCGACAACACTATATATTTTGTGAGAAGTGACGGGACTATGGCTTGCTTATCCTACGTCATGGAACAGAAAGTATATGCTTGGTCGACGATAGAAACGCAAGGCAAGATTGAAGCAGTGGCGGCAGTGCAGGAAGGCGACGAAGATATTATTTATCTTGTAGTAAAGCGAGAGATAAACGGCGTGACAGTACGCAACATTGAGTATCTGGCAAAGAATCCTGCAAAAAGCAATAACCCCGATGATTATATTATGCTTGATAATGCTATTGAGTATAGCACTGCTGAAAAGAGCAGTGGGGAAACGGAGATTGATGCAGCAGAGCTGACAGGCGAAAAAGTTACTGTTATCGGTGACGGAAGAATGTATAGTGGACTGACAGTAAGTCAAGACGGCACTGTGACGCTCCCAGCAGCCGTACAACACGCTTTTATTGGCTTGCCCTATAGAAGTATCGTGGAACTGCCAAACGTCGAAATTAGGACGGGCGACGGCACTATGCAAGGACGCAAAAAGCAGATTAGTAATTGCATCCTGCGCTTAAGTAATTCTCTTGGCGGTATGGTCGGTCCGGATATAAATACTATGGACTTGATGAACTTTGACGAACAGAACGCAGTGAGCGATATTAAATTATTTACCGGCGACAAGCATATGACTTTGCCTATTGGCGGCTTTAACAACGAAGGCAGAGTGATTATCGTTACGGATGAGCCATATCCTTTTAACTTGCTGGCGGTAGTGCGGGAGGTGTCTTTCGGTGGCTAAGAAGTGGACAGTTGAAATACTTGATAATAAGTCAAAAGAAAATGTTGTGCCGTTGATTGAAGAACTTATGCAGGATATACGGCCGCATGATAAGGAAGATTTGGAAGCAAGCAGTGACCCGGTATTTGTGCTTATTGGCAGTATCAAGCTTGACGAAGAAACAAGGGTGTACCGTGGTGAGGACGGAAAACTGCTTGCGATATTCGGCAAGGGCACTATGGAATGGGGCGCGCCAGGGCGCGGAATCTGGATGGTAGGCACGAACGAACTTTACAATGGTTACACAAAGAGCCTGCTTTTCAAGGAAGCGAAAAGAGTGCTGAATGAATGGGTACGCAAGCATGGACTGCTGCATAATATCGTCTACGAGAAGAACCGCACTAGCATTAACTATTTAAGACACTTGGGAGCGGTATTTTTGGTAGAGCCTAAAACAGGTTGGGACGGCAAAAAGTTTTATCAGTTTTATATTCCATATAGAGGGGAGTGAGCGTAATGGGTACACTTGGAATCTTAATGGGTCTGCAAACTGTTATGCAGTTAAGCGGACAACATCAGCAGGCCAAACAGCAGGAGCAGGCATATAAAGCGCAGGCGCAGGCTGCACAGCAGAACGCGGCTATTATGAGCCGCCAACGTGAGCAGCAGGCAGAAGCGTATGCGCAGAAGCAAAGCCAACTCAACGATAGAATGAGGCTTGCAAGAGGGCAGGCACTGGCGGCGGCCGGCAGCAGCGGGCTAACCGGCAGCGGCAGTGTCAGCGATATTCTTTCAAGCAGTGAGGACGCTTACAAAAAAGACAGTATGAATCTGTTGCAGAATCAGCGTAATGATGCGTGGAGCACTTATGTAAACGAGGTTAATTATCGCAACCAGGCAAGCGCATATAATGCGGCGGCGAAGAACGCTAAAGCCAACGGCAAAATGCAGATGTTTAGTACGCTTGTAGGTGCGGCGGCGAACGCTTACTCTAAAGGCATGATTGGCGGCAGCAAGGGAACAACTACAGTAAGCGGTGATGAATGGTACGATGCTAACAGTGATTTCAATCTTCCTGCTAGCAATATGAACGGCTTCAATCTTTACAACCAGGCAAAGAAGAATAACCCGTTCATGGATAATACAGGCTTTACTAAATGGAACTGGTAAGGGAGGTGCAGTATGAAGATTGCAGGTTATCAAGGCAGCGTCAATTTAGGTGCCGGCGGCGGTGCGACTGTCAAGGTATCGAGTGACCTTAACGCTTATGGCAGCGGCGGCAAAGGACTTGCCGCTATTGCCGGTGCCGCCAACAAATGGGCGGTAGCAGTAGAAGCACAGCAAGAGGATGAGGACAAACAGTCTATCCTTAACGCTATGGATATATTTAATAAGAGCCGCTATAACATCATGTACAACGATGAAAGCGGCCTTATGAATACGAAATTAGAAGGCACTGCCGGCGCAGGCGCAAGCTACACAGAGCAGATAAATAAGGCAAGGCAGGATGTATTAAGTAATACCAAACTGCACAGCCAAAAGAATCAGCTTGCATTAGACCATTTAATGTATCAGAGCGCACAGCAAGGCTTCCAGACTGTCGACCAATACGAGCAGAAGCAAAAAGAAGCAGTCACTGATTTACGCTATGACAATAATATTCAGAACTCCTGCGAGTTTGTACAGAAGAACTGGAATAATCCGCAGGCACTGCAAGATGAGATTATTCGTACACAGTTGCTGACAAGTGCTATATATGGCAAGCGTGGCGCAGAGTTTATCGAATCTAAGAGCAGAGCCAACATTGGGCAGGTGGTAGCAAGTGCCGTCGGTGCAAGCATCACCAACGAAGATTATGGCACTATGCGTAACATCATAGATAAGTACGGTAGTTATCTGACTGCCAATCAGCGAGCTGCTTTTGAGAAGGTAGCATACGATAAAGAGAGCAGCGCTTTTGAAAGAAATACCGCTAAAGATTTGTATGCTAAATATGGCGACAATGAAGAAGCGGTACGCAAAGAACTTGAAGGCATGAAAGGATTTAGCGGCGGCGAAAGCGGTAATGATTTTGAGAATTTGCTAACTTCTTTCGGTATTCAAGAGAGCGGCGGCAATTATAACGCCAAGAATGGCCGTACAGGCGCAAGCGGCAAATATCAGATTTTGCCTAGTAACTGGCCTAGCTGGAGCCAAGAAGCAGGCTTGCCAGCAGGTGCAGAAATGACACCGGAAAATCAAGAGATTGTAGCACGCTTTAAGTTAAAACAATACTATGATAAATACGGTGCAGCAGGTGCAGCGGTAGCATGGTATAGCGGAGAAACTAATGCACAACGCTGGGTGAGCGGTAAAACAACGGATGTATGGGGGAATACCTGGGACACACCGCAGCATGGGAATGAGCCTAGTATCAAAGAATATGCAGAGAGTGTTACCAATAGGGCAGGGAACGTGCGCAGCACCCACAACATGAGCCAGGATGAGCAAGACCGCATTATGAAGCAGTACCGCACTATTAAAGCAGACCATGACAGAATAGAAACTTATAAGAAAAACAAACTTTTTGAAGGAATAAAGAATGAGATATTTGCTATGTTTAATAACGGTACAAGCTACAGTGAAGCTATGACGTGGGCTACTAGTCAAGCAGGCAGTGACCCCGATAAGTATGTAACATACAGAAATGCAGTGACGGCGATATATGGACCGCAAGGCAGAAGCGGAAGCAGTGGTGGCGGTAACGGAAAACTTGATGACGATGCAATAGGCGTACTGGAAGATATGCTGCAAGAAGGCAAGTTTTCTAGCATTGACCAATTCTTGGCATACGCTGCTAACAAAGGTGCATCGTCTGCACAGCGCGGGAAGTTAGAAAAAATATACAACAATTGGTATAGCGGTACAGGCGAATTTGCTTTTGATATGGAAGGCCTTGTACAACAAGTCGCAGGTAAAAATGCTGATGCACTGTACAAGAAGAAAATCCGAAACTACGGGCGGCAATGGGTGCGCGCTTATCGCGTAAAAAATCACGGCATGAATCCGGGTGAAACGGAGTTGTTGGAAGCCTTGCAAAACTGCGTAACTACTAAGGTTTACGGCAGCTATGTTACCGAAAAACATTCATTCTGGTTTGACAGTACAGAAGATATAAAAGCAAGTGACGCAGATTTGATTGCACGTGGTATCGCAAGCGTATACAAAACCGGTGATGATTGGTACGATGTTAAATGGCTGGATGGCACATCGGGCAAAATAAACGGCGCATATCTTGCAAAGTTACTGAAAGGAGATTACTAAATGGCTAATGAACCTTTAGACGAATTCGACCGCAGATTAAAAGCAAAAAAGGAATATGCTAATTATGGCTTTATTGCTGATATTGACAGCGGCTTGTCACCTGTTGAAACTCTAGGTTATTATGACCTGCAAAAAATGAGTGACGATGAGTACAATAAGTTTTTGCAGGCAGTAAAGAGTAATAGCTCACCGACGATTGATACTAGCAGCATCATCACCGACGATAAGCCGGGCATAGGCACTGCCGTAATGAACGGCCTTAAAGGTTCTGTGCGTGGCTTATTCGGTGCTGCTAAAGCGGCCGTTGACGCTAATATTGAAGCTCATAAGGGTGACAAGAATGTTGTTAAAGAGTATGACCAATCAGAGAACATCAGCAAGGCTTTAGGCTATGTCACCGATGAGATTTTGAAGCGCGAAGAAGTTAAGGCTGATACGGCGGCTGGGCAACTTGGTTATGATTTGGCTGAAAACGGTATTCAGCTTTTAGCGCAACTTGCACTGACTAAAGGTGTAGGCGCTGCCGGTGCAGGTGCAAAAACTGTACACGCTATCAGTATGCTTTACAATGGTGCCAACATCAGCGGCGAACAATACCTGCGACTACGTAAAGAGGGCGTAAACGCAAGCAGAGCAGCAGAGGCAGGCTTGATGAATGCAATCCCGCAGACAGTATTAGAAGAACTGCCGCTTGGCAGACTGCTTAAAAAGATGCCTGCCGGTAGCGGACTGAAAGCTAAGATATGGGAAGTTACCAAACGTGGCCTTGAAGAAGGTGTTACCGAAGCATTGCAGGAATTCCCGGAGCAAGCTACAGACTTATGGGCAAAGAACCCCGGCGCAAGCACTGCCAAACTTTCGGAGATGTGGGGCGAGAACTGGCAGCAGAACTTGAAGGAAGCAGGATATAGCGGCCTTATCGGTGCTATTCTTGGCGGCAGTGTTAGCGGCGTAAGCGTTGCAGTTGACAGCGTTGTTGAGCACGTCGCATTAAATGCCAACGAAGAACGTAAGGCGAAGTTAGTAGCAGATGCTGAACGAATCAAAGAAACAGGCATTAACCCGGAGCGTGCGGCGGCTACAATCGAAGCGAACAATCCAAACTTTGAGGACGATACTGTTACTGTATCAGCGCAGGACTTGGAAGGCTACAAGCAGACCAGCAGTAACAACAAACTTTTTGAGGAATTAGGAATTACCGAAGAAGAAGTCGGAACGGCTGCGGAGCTTGGGCAGGATATAGACATTAGCCGCGGCAAGTTTACGGCGGCAATGGCTAAAGATAATGCGCTGTTTGAAGCTACGAAAGACAATATGTATTTTGACAGCAACGGCGAATTGTCGGACGGCGGCGCAAAGACACGTAAAGAACTTCGAGAAGGCTATAACTTAACCAGGCAGGCAAGCACGGAGCTTGACACAGAACTTGACGCTATTGTCGATAGTGCGACTAAAGCAGGCATGAACAAATCTCATGCAGGTAATTTGCGTTTAGTATTGGAGAGCCGCGCACTTATTGCAGACCCCGAAAATCCTGCTGCGTGGCTACAAAAGAATAAGCTGCGCTTTGAAGATGGCGGCAAAGCTAAACAAAAGAATGGCTGGTTTAGCAAGGGAGGAGTGCTTAAAAAAGAGCAATTCTATACTACTAATATTACCGGAAATGAGATGGGACACTATTCAGATTTGAAGAGCTTGCAGAAAAAGGCTTTTGCATGGTATAGGGACAACTTGCAAGGCACGAGCGTTCATAATGGTGTATTGGGTGATATTAGAATAGATAAAGGGTATCAAGAAAATAATATTAAATTTGGCACAAGTGGCAGAAAGAAAATGGAACACACTTCCGCTAAAAAAGAAAAACTTTTTGCATTGCGCTATTTACGTGAAATTATGGAGAATGGTAATTTCGTTACAGAATCTGCGCCGCAAAAAGAAAAACATTCAGACGAGAATTTTTATTATATTCATTCTGCGCTGAATGTTAATGGTGAAAAACGTTATGTAGTTGTTACAGTAAGAGAACATAATGATAAATCATTATCATATTATAATCATAATGTTTTTAACGAAAGTGAGTATAAAAAAATAGAGGACGCGTTCAAGCCCTCGGGTTCCGAGCAATTCAAGGCTCAGCCCAGTATCTCAAACAAAACGTCCTCTTTTGCTGATAGTGTATCACAAAAAGCAGATAATTACAAGCAACAAAAAATTGTCAATGGTACACTGAAAGATAAAGGCATGTTTTCCCCAGCGGAAGATGGTTCTTATATTATTACACTTTTCAAAGGTGCAGACGCAAGCACAGTTATCCATGAAACAGGACACTACTTTGCAGAAACTATGATTAACGAAGCACTTGCAGACCCCAGCAATGCAAGACTAAATGCTGATGCAAAAAAACTCATGGAGTATGCAGGCATTGATGCTGAAACATGGGCAAGCGGTGACGTTGAAGCAAAGAGAGCCGGGCATGAAAAGCTGGCAGAAGCATTTGAAACCTACATCATGGAAGGCAAAGCACCTAGTGTTGGCCTGCGTGGAGCGTTCCAGAGATTCGCTAATTGGTTATCAGCTATTTATAGTAAGATAGCAAGAAGCGAAAATGCGACAGAATTGACACCGGAAGTACGGCAGGTATTCGACAGAATGTTGGCGTGCCGTGAAGAAATTGAAGTTATGTCGCGCATGGAAGGTATGTTTGGTGGCTTGCCGGAGAATATAACATCCAAGTTATCAGACCAAAATAAAAAAGCCTTGCAAGATAAAATCTTGAAGGCTAAAGACAAGGCCGTGGATATTCTGACAAGACGTGCAATGGCTGATTTCAGCGCAAAACGCAGAGCTGAAAAGGCTGCTTTCATCGAAGAAATACGGCCGCAGATTGAGCAGGCAGTAGCGCAAGAACTTGTCAATCGTGCAAGAGTGCAAGTCGGGCAGGAATTTGGGCAAGAATCAAAACTTGCTAATCCCGCGATTATTGCGAGAAAATATAGGCACGTTTTAGGAAACGTACTGCCAAACTATAATGATATGCTGAACGATACCAACGCCAGCATTGACGATATACTTAATCCGATAGTTGAGTATCTTCAAGCAGAAGTCGACGCATATGGCACACTTTCTAAAGAGCGTGTTGCAAACGCTGAAGATATGCTGATTGCTATGTTCAGCAAGTCAAGACAGAAAACTGTTACCAATCCTACCTTCGTTGTTGATGAACACGGCATGGCTCACGCTAACTTTAGGCAGAAAATCAACGAATGGGAAACAATCGAAGCTAATCCGCGTAGGCTTGCAAGAAAATACATTTATGGCAATGAGCGCATAAACTACAACGAATTATTAAAAGACACAAACAGAGCTATTGATGATATTTTAAATCCTATTGCTGACAGAATAGAAAGCGAGCTTGCGGAATATCAAGATACAGTCAAGAGTGAGCGTGCGTTTTTCATCAATGGTAAGTGGGGCTACTTTGCCGCAACCAATAGAACAGAAGGCAAGTATGCAAATGACTTTGCAGGCATACCGGACCAAAGCGCAGTCTTGGTTGATTTTGGTGAGATAGGCAAGGACGGAAAACGTCATTGGACTAAGCGAGCTTTAGAGCAAGCGGATATTGAAGGCCTTGTATTCCATGAAGCAGGTGACAGTATTCGTAATGTCAACTGGGTATCAAGATACGTTCATGACTACGGCGGCAGCGTAAGCGACTTGACCAGTAAAAAAGGACGCAGAAGAATTGCTGAAAAGATTGCAAGAGGCGAAAATATAGCGGATTACTACGATTTGCGTAGCACCGGTTTAGATTATGGCGACGCTGAAATTAAGGCAGACTTTAAGCATATTGTAGATGAGCTGGACAGACTGCAAGCCTTGAAACATAGACTTGAAACAGACCCCGAAGGTGTCGACCTGGTAAAAGAAAGTAAGCGCAACCAATTATCGCAGGAGCAAAAAGAACTCTTTGACCAGATATCAGAGGAAAACGGCTATGCCAGCGGCTACGAAATGGCAAGGGAGATTGTCGAAGGTTACACCGTCAATGAGAATGAAGGCAGCGACGTACAGGACAACTGGGCAAGTAACTATATTCGTAACGGCGGTGACAGAGCGAAACTAAAGAATGAGGAAGGCTTGAAGGAGATTGCCGAAACTTTGGTAGAGGGTGAGCAGCTTACAGAGCTTAACGAGCTTAAAGCCTTGAAGCGCGAGCTTGAAACTAACCCGGATAAAGTCGACCTTGTGGAGATGAGCAAAAAGCGTGCCTTGTCTAACGAGCAGAGAGAACTGTTTGACTGGGTGGCTGACAGCTTAGGCTATGACAGTGGCGATGCTATGGCGCAGGATATTTTGACTTCACCGAGCGAAAGAGCTATGGTACGTCAAGAGATTGACAAGGCTGTGAACCGCAGATTCCCCGACTTCATGCAGGAGCGTGAGCAGGCAAGAGAAGCGGCAAGGGAAGCACTCTACAATGACGAAAGCGGCGAAGTAGTTGCACTTGAACAGCAGCTTATTGATGAGGCACTCAATGAAATAAGTGACAAGGATATTAAGCAAAAAGAGCGTGAGAATATTGCTAAAGTGCGTAAGCAGAACGCAGATAATTTTGCTAAACGCTATATCCAGACTTTGCCCGCAGGCGAGGTTATGAAGCCGAGAAGATTTGCTATGGCGGAACGCAGAGCGGCGGCTAATGCAAATAAGGCTGCTAAAGCTGGTCTTTTGGAAGAAGCGGCTATGTATAAGCAACAGCAGATGATTAATCACGCTTTGTATCGTGAAGCAGTCAAGGCCAAACATCAGATTGAAAGCGCAAGAAAGTACGTCAAAAAGCAGATGCACAGTAAGAAAGAAGTATGGGGAACAGAACAGCACTTCTTCCAAATGTGCGCTTTGCTGGAGCGTATGGGCTATCACCGCAAGGACTTTAACACCAATGGCAGAGAAGTGCAGCCGCTTAGCGATTACATTGCAGAGATGCAGGCAAAGTACGGTGATGAAATTATTTCTATGCCGGAGTTTGTTTTGAACCCGAATAATGATTTGACCAACGCGCCGCAACTTAGCCTTGCAAACTATATGGACGTTATCGACGCACTGAAAAACATTCGTGCTATTGCAAAGCAAGATACGAAGATGAATAAGATTGCCGCCGGTGAAGCTTTTGAACAGGTTAAGGCTGATACGATAGCACACCTGCAAGAATTGCCGGTAGAGTATGAAGCGGAGATTGGCAGCGACAGTAAAAAGAGCCTGCGTAAGCGAATCCTTGATTGGCCTAAAAATATCATAGCTACGCTGCGTAACGCTGATAACTTTTTCTTGATGATGGATAATTGGACGGAAGAAGGTTATTTCACCAGGGAGTTTTACAACAAAATCAACCATTGTGCAGATACGGAAAGCACGATGCTTGAAAGTTACCAGAACGAGCTTATAGATGCTTTGCAGAAATGGGAGCCAGACAAGAAAACAGGCATTGCACACAATCAGAGAATTTATTACGAAGAGCTTGGCGGTAGCGCAGATAAGCATGCTTTGATTACTATGCTTTGCAACCTGGGCAGTGATAGTAATGCTGCAAGGCTTTGTTCACAAAAACCGGTAGGCGTAAAGAATTCTGATATATGGGTGGAAGAATCGGAGCTTATAGGCAGAGAAGAAGCAATGCTGCAAACCAAACAAAACCTTATAGAGTTTTTGTGTAAGCATCTGACTAAAGAAGATATTGCCTATGCGCAGGCACGTATCAATGCAGCAAGTAAATTCTGGCCTATGCTGGCAGAAGTCAATCGCAGAACAAAAGGCTTTGAGCCGCCGAAGATTGAAGCGTCACCGCTGGTGCTGAAGCTTGCAAGCGGTGAAAGCGTGGTATTTGAAGGTGGTTACTTCCCGTTGGAACGTGATACACGCACCGGCAGTATGCCCGGAAAATTTGACAGAATCGACAGTACCGAAGAAGGTAGCAGACCGCCGCAACGGACTTTGACTACGGATACTAGCGCAAGTAAAGCACGTACCGGCGGCAAATATCCCGTAGACTTATCGCGCGGCAGTGAGGTTACGGCGGTAAAAAAATACATTCATGATATTTGTTATCGCGAAACAATGCTTGATTTCAGAAAGATACTGAACGATGAGGATATTTACCGCAACATGGTTGAGCGTTTAGGCGATACCAACGTAAGACTTTTTAGAGAGTTTTTGCAGGCTTGCGCTAACCCATATGGCAATAAGACAGCATATATGGCTGAGAATCTGTTTACGAAAGCTGCCAACGCTTTACGTAATATTGTAACAAATACCGCTATTATACTTAACTTCAAAACGGCAATGCAGAACTTTTCTAACATCCTGCTATACGGAAATAGCGTAGAAGGCTTTACTTATGCTGACGCTTTCAGAGCCTTGTACCGTGGCTTTACAGGTGAAGGCAGGGCAGAAGTAGATGCGATTTGCGCAAAAAGCGTGTTTATGCGTGAACGCATGGAAGTACCAGACGTTACATTGAGAGATATTCAGAATCGTTCCGACCTTAACTCAATTGAGAAAAAGACGCTGAAATATGGTGCAATGCTGTTAGGCTACACTGATATGATGACTGCAAAGCCGGTATTTGCAGAAGCATACATGAAGAAAATCAATGAAGGCAAGACGGAGCAGGAAGCACTAGACTTTGCGAACGCTGTTATTCGTCGCACGTTAGGCAGTAGCCGTATTCATGATGTGTCAAGCCTGCAACGTGGCAGTGGCCTATTCAGACTGTTTACGATGTTCCAGGGATTCTTCAATACGCAGTTTAACCAATGGGACAGAGAAGCTCATATTGCTAAAAGGTTATGGAATAGCGGTGAAAAAAAAGAAATGGTTGAACGGCTGATTGCTTTCGTTGCTGCTAAATGGTTAGGCGTATGCTTGTTGAACGTGGCTATCGGAGAACTTTCTTTGACCGCTCCTTTTGAGAAAGATAAAAAAGACGATTGGAATAATCTTGCAAAAGAGCTTATCAACTACCCGTTGTCTATGGGCGGCCCCGTTGTGCAAGCGGCGAATGTTGGCGTGCAAACCTTGCTAGGTATGAGAAACTACGGCTACAGATTGACAGCGGTGCAAGGCTTGATGGACAAAGGCTTTACAGTTATAAGACGTGCAGGCAAAGTTGCCCGAGGCGAAGAAGGTCCGGGTGAACTAGCAGAGCAGGCGGCGTATGTTTTTGGCGCATGGCGCGGCGTTCCTGCTGGTATCGTCAATATCCTATTCAATAGCCTAGATATTGCTGAGGATAATATGGACTTTGAACTGCAAGACTTGATTAAGCGTCGCCCGCGTTCCGAACGTAAACACGAGCAGTAGCTTATGGTAAAGAAGTAGTAAAATAAAAAAATCTGGCAGTGTAAAAACTGCCAGATTTAAAATGAATATGCTGGTTTATTTTCTTTTGCGTGATATTGATTCGGCTATTTCTGAGCCTGCGCCAAAAACGAGCGTCGCGATTACAGAGAGAATGGCGAGCATTGCTTCAAGCGTGAGATATTGCAGCACAGTTGTGTACCACGTTTCAGCGAAGATGAACCCTGCTATAATGGCGATAGGCACGCAGACCACGAGTGGAAAGCCCATAAACAATGATAAAGAAAAAATGAATGTGGCTATGCCGTTATCGCGAAACAGAAACGCTGCTCCCGGCGCTACGCTCGTGATGATTGCAGCGAGTAAGTGAAAGCCAAACCAAATTAGTACAAGCATGATAAGCATAAAAAGTATAGGCATATAAAGCACTCCTTTCTTTGCATTATAGTATATCGCAATCGCTATAAAATGTACATAAGAATTTCACAAATGCTCATTGCTAAAGTTAGCAAAATTGTGTGCTAAAATTAAAGAAAGTAAATCATTTAATGTCTATCTAATTTTTAGATAGACATTTTCTTTTTATGAATAAACGAAAGGGGGAGCTATTATGATTGCTCATGTCGATAACAGAATCACATATAACGGCAATGGGAATGCAACAGAGTTTGCGTATCAGTTTAAAATTTTAGACTGGACGGACATAAAAGTTTTATTGACTGACGCAGACGGCAAAGAAAAGCTGCTGACTAAAGATTATTACGTTGATGTTGAAAAGAATGTTGTACGTTATCCAGGTTATGCAGTCGGCGCAGAAGTGCCGGAGAGTGAACGGCCGCCGGTGTTGCCGACAGGTTGGAAACTGACGATTTATAGGGAAGTGCCGGTAACGCAGGAAACGGATTTGCCAGACCAATATCCTTTTAACCAGGTTGAAAATATTGGCGATAAACTGACGATGATTGCGCAACAGCTTACCGACGTTACCGGTAGAAGTTTGAAAATCGGTGTAAGTACAAGCGCTGATATTGATACTACAATTCCGTGGGAGAACGGCAAAAGCTTTAGAATTAGTGACGATGGAAAAACTCTTGAATTGTCGGAAGACCCGGCAAAGGTTTTGCCATTGGCGCAAGGTGTTTACGCGCAGACTCAAGCACAAGCACAGAGTGCCGCTGCAAGCGCAACTGCGGCAGCAAAGAGTGAAGATAGTGCATTCGAATCAGCAGGCGTAGCAGGTAACAGCGCACAGTATGCGAGTGCATCTGCTGCAAGCGCTGCTGAAAATGCGGAGCTGACGAGTGGTTATAAGCAGGAGGCATTAACCGCCAAGGCTGACGCTACGGCATCTGCAACCAACGCAAAGGCAAGCGAAGCCAATGCCAAAATTAGCGAAAACAACGCAGAAGCCAGCAAGGAAGCGGCACAGTCTGCTGCTACTACTGCTAGTAACTTTGCAAACGCTTCAAGAAGTAGTGCAAACGAAGCACGAACTTACAGGGACAATGCTAAGAATTATAGTGAAAATGTTAATGTATTTATTCCTAGTGTGTCCTCTGCTGGTGTGTTAAGCTGGACGAATAAAGCTGGTCTGACCAATCCTGCAAGTGTGAACATCAAGGGTGCAAAAGGTGATACAGGTACTGCTGCGTCTATCACGATTGGTAGCGTGACTACAGGGGCAGCAGGTAGTAATGCAAGCGTTACCAATAGTGGTACTGCTAGTAATGCTGTGTTGAACTTTATGTTGCCCAGAGGTAAAGATGGCAAAGATGGTGGCATTACTGTTGATGCAGCACTTAGCGATACCTCTATCAACCCTGTGCAGAATAAAGTTGTAAAAGCTGCTATTGATTCCGTTGCTGCTAGTGTGCCTACTAAAGTATCTGACCTGCCAAACGATGCAGGTTATTTGACACAGCATCAATCGCTTGCTGATTACGCTAAAACGTCGGTGGCTAACACTTGGACAGCAGCGCAGACGTTAAACTTTTTGTCGGTATATTACGAAAAGTATCCTATATACATCGTAACAGGTACGAATGATACGCCGATTATATCTGCAATGATGTATAAGGCAACTAATAATTTCACACTTGATTTAGGTGCTTTGGCAATGAAAGTTGATAAGTCACAAATCTCTGTATTTAGTGCGTACTTTACAGCGGATGCAGACTATGCATTGACTATCACTAACTGTGGAGCTGTTAAGTATATAGGGTCTGCATCTGATGTAGCTATTACAAGCTCCGGTTTGCTTTTAAACATTATGATGGTAAAAGATGCCAGCAATAATCTGACCAGCATCGTGCAAGCTAATAAGTTATCGTAGAGGTGGTAATATGGGCTTAAACAGAATGATGATGAAAAATGGTGAGGTAAAGGTTGAAGATGGTAGCAAGTATTGGACTTGGAATGACGCAAATAATAAAACAATTTCTTTTACTGTTCCACCGGGGATTAAGAGAATCAAAGTAACATCGTCTATTGATGGGGGTGAGGGTGACCCCGATTTATTCAACTATGCTAACATAAAGAATACATCAACCAATAAAGTTTGGGGTGAGGGTTGGTTTTATACTACCTCTGAGGGTGAAGTCGACGATGCCGCAGATATTGATTCCATTGTAGGTGTAACACCCAATAAAACTTATAGATTGCTGTTTAATTGCTATTATACAAGTGGTGTGACTTTTTCATGGGGCAAAGCAATAAATGACATGAAACCTACAGTTGAAGATTATTAAGCAAAGGAGGAACAAAATGCAGACAAAATATAAATACAAAGACAAAACATATACTCACACCTATCCTCTTTCCGAAGCCTTAGGTAAAGAAGGTATCTTTATCCCTCTGTCTATCTCCGAAGATGCACTTAAAGACTTAGGTGTCGAAGTGGTACACGAGGAAGAAAGCATTGAAAGTATCAAAGAACATAAGATTCTTACTCTTAAAATTCAGCGTGACAATGCAGAGGTAGAGCCTATTGAGTACAAAGGTTATCTCTATGATTACGATGAGAAAGCAAGGGACAGAATCAATGCAGCTATTATTGCGTTGGAACTGCAAGGCGAAGGAGCCACAATAGAGTGGACCACGGCCGATAATGCTGATACGCCAGTAACGGCTAATGATTTAAAGATGATTATTGCTGCCGTAGCGGTGCGCTCAAACAAACTGCATACTGCATATCGTGTAGCAAAAGAAAAAGTTGAGGCAGCGACTACGGCGGCAGAAGTAGAAGCTGTGACAATGGAAGTATGACAATAGGGGTGTAATGAAATGATAGAACAGTCTTTAGATACGGCGTTAAACTCTGTGATTAACGTTATATCCGGCGGCGCAATAACGCTGCTCATCACTATGTACCGCCAGAAGAAAAAAGAAAATGACGCTCTAAAGGCTGGAGTGCAAGCTCTTCTGCGTGACCGGATTATACAGGCGTATAATCACTATGTCCAGGATAAGGGGTGGATACCGATTTACGCAAAAGAAAGCATTGATGCCTGCTACAAAAGTTATGAAGCGTTAGGCGATAACGGCGTGATTGACAATTTGATGGAGCAAATTAACGAATTACAGAACTATCCACCAAAAGATAAAAGAATGAGAGGTGAAGATAATGCGTAAGTTCTTGAACATGTTAAAGAAGGATGATAACACGCTTAGTATCGGCAGGCTATGCGCTGTGCTGGCGTTCGTCTTGTTCTGTGTAATTTCTCTTTACCTTGCGTTTTTTGTAAAAACGTGGGGCAACTATGAAGCCTTTGCTATGGCTTGCGTATCTTTCATGCTGGCACAGCTTGGCAACAAGTACGTTGAAACAAAAGCTATGAAAGTAAAGAGTGAAGAGTAAACAACTTAACAAATAACTAAAATGTGAAATCAAGAAGTGAATTTAAAGGAGTGATAATAATGATTATTACTGGTATGGCACATTTTGAATCCGTATGCAAAAACAAATTAGTGGAATGGTATAACCATAATAGCAAGGAGCAAATTACGCTTGAGAATGTGTTTGTGGTTTGGGCGTGCAAAACGCTGCAGAACTACAAGGCACTGCTGTCGACTACTATCAGCGGCGATGGCATTTACGCTGAATATACCTACAACGGCGACAAACAAGAAATGTACGAAGACGTATACAAGAAGGCGTCCAATCGCTGCATCAGAAAGGAAGATTAACTATGATTGGAGATTTATCTAAACGCTATGAGTCCAACGGCGACGCCGGCTGCATTAGCAATGGCTATGGCGACGCCGGAGGAAAATCCTACGGCATGTATCAGCTGTCCAGCAACATGGGAGTTGTTGATGACTACATAAGATGGCTGCGTAGAAATGGCTATTGGTTTGCAGAGAATTTAGCAGAGCATCCAGTTGGTAGTCTTGCGTTTGACGATGCATGGCGCTGGCTTGCCTATAGTAACAACAAAGCTGACTTTGAGAAAAGTCAGCATGACTATATCTGCGATGCCTATTATAAGCCGGCCGTAGCTGCTCTCAAGCATAACAACTACAACATCGAAAAGCATCATGAGGTTATGAAGGACGTTGTTTGGAGCCGCGCTGTACAATATGGCGTCGGCAACATTGGTGAGATGTTTGCGGAAGCCTGCGAGAAGCTGGGATACCCTAACCTCAGCTATGTTGATGACAGCAGTTTTGATGCTGATATGATCAAGGCGATTTACCTGAAGGTCTGCAGCACGCCTGCGTGGACCAACGGCAGTCCTGCTTTAAGACAAGGGTTGTATAGTCGCTTTGAAAGAGAGTGCGAAGAAGCACTGGAAAGAATTTAAGGCTCATGCTTTAAATATAGTCACTGTACAATAGGAGGAAACATCATGCTTGGATTTGTAGATACTATTGAATTAATGAACAGCAATAATTTTAAAGAACGTTTTATCGCAGAATATGTTCAGACGAAAATCCGTTACGATGCATTGCATAAAATGCTTGTTAAATATAAGGCTGGAACTTTATCGTTTACTCCGCAATGTAGCTATGAGTTGCTCACGGAACAGGCAGGATATATGGGCCAATATTTGCACTGCCTTGAAGTGCGTGCTGAAATCGAAGGCGTAAAATTGCCTGACAGTGAGCTTGTTTTTAGCAAGGTGTGTAAAAATGAGTAAGGGGGGTGACATTATGGAAGAGTTAAAAGCTTTTGTTGCTGACAAGAAATTTTTAGTAGGCCTTGTTTTAGGCTTTACTCTCGGTGCGTTGCATCATTACTTTGCTCTCTAATCTGAATATCTAACTACAAGAAGGCGCAAATTGCACAAAAATACTTCGCCTATGAGTGCTTTGAAATTAGCACCGCTTACGATTTATCCTGCGGCGAGCTAAAGCCGCTTGTAGGCGAAGTTTGTGCGTCTGACGCGATTTATAATGTTTTGCAAATATAGGTATTTATATGAGGTAATAATGAAAGATGAAACAAGACGTAAGATTGATAAAGCTGTTAAGATTAGTCTTATTGTTGCTGGTCTTTTGCTTATCTGTAATGACGTGTACTGGCGTTGGCACGGCGGAAGCGGCACCCAAGCAAATAACGCTGTCAATCGAACAGTGGAATCAATTCAAAAATCAAACAAATCTGCTGGAAGCGAAATTGAATCTAGCAGACGAGAAATTGAAACAGCAGAAAAACACGTCAACAGAACTGCTGACGCAATTAAGCGAAGCGAAGAAACAGCTCGCTCTAACGCAAGAAGCACTGACGAACTCCAAGCGCTCATTGATGAGTGCAAAGGAATCGTTGAAGCGCAGCGAGGAATTATACGAGACGTTGATAGAGCAAATGGAATATGACCGGAAGCAGACAAACAGAATTAAAAATCAACGGAATATTTATGCAGCCGCCGCATTAATCTTTCTGCTTTGGGCAGCTGCAAAATAAAATTATTGGATGGTGTTACGATGGATGAAAAGGAACAATTACCGGCAGGCATTATTACAATGTTATTAAAAGGTTATGTAGAAACTATTGCTTTCCAAAGAAAGATAATCTGTGCCGCTTTGTTTGGATGGGCGGCAACAGCTATAGCTTTTATTTATTTAGGTAGGTGACAAGAAATGAACATACTGCTGAAGAACACGCGGGATTGGTTACAAGCTTCAACGCGCCGTTCTTTCAGCGCGGTATTAGAAGAAGCAAAGATAACACCACGGCAGGTAGAAATTTGCGAACTGAAATTTGTAAAAGGTATGACTAATTATCAAATTGCAGCGGAGCTGAATGTATCTGTTAAAACGGTAGATAAGGAATTGAATACTGCGTACAAGCAAATAACAAATGTATTATCATTCCTTTAAATGCAGGAGCCGCCTTTTAGGGCGGTTCTTTTTTTGTGGGGAATTTGTAGGGATTGTTTTGCTAAAAATCAGTTAAACTATAAGTGAGGTGATAAGTATGTACGGACAATATAACCCTTATATGGGGGCAACACCGCAGATGCAGCAACGGCTGAATTATTTGCAGCAACAACAGCAGCAGATGTACCAGCCAACTATGCCGCAACCTATGCCTATGACATTGAAAGGCAGAATTGTTACCGGTATGGATGAAGCAAAGGCAGCTCAAATTGACCTGGACGGAACGAGCACTTTCTTCCCGTGTCCTGCGGAAGGTAAGATTTATGAAAAACTTATAGGCTTGGACGGCTTACCAATTTTCAGAGTATACCAAATTAACAATTCGCAGAAGCAGCCTGCATATGCTGAACAAAATATTGTAGATAGATTAGTAGAACGTGTGGACAGATTGGAAAAGCAGATTGGAGGAATGAACCATGAACCCGATGCAGATAATGGCAATGTTACAGAACAGCGGTAATCCTATGATGATGCTTACGCAATTAGCACAGCAGAATCCTATGATGAGCCGTGCTATGCAAATGGGACAAGGAAAGAATGAAATGCAGTTAAAAGAAACTGTACGTTAATAGAGAAGGCTATCTCAATCAATCACAAATCGCAAGAAAAGCCCGTAACCATGCAGGTTGCGGGCTTTTTCTTCGCCTCCATTATTTTCAAAAAGTGTCCACAGCTCATAGAAAATCAGCTACGTATGTAACGAGTATGCAACACATATGTAACACATATGTAACAAACTATATTAAATTTATAGCCTCTAACAGTTGCTCTAACGTCTTATGAGTGTAAACTCTTTCCGTTACGTCGGAGCTGGCGTGCCCCAGAATTAGCTTCTTGATTTTTACATTTACGTCTTTATCATCAAGCAGGCTTGCGCAAGTGTGGCGGCCGTCACCGGGCAAGTGGTCCATCTTAAACATATTCATTACCGGTTCCCAATATCTGCTGCGGTATGCGTCATAGGATATATTCTTGCCCCGTTCATCAGAAAAGATATATTCGCCGGTGCTGCGTTCACAAGCATCCTTGAAGAAGTCGAATATTTTATCAGCAATAGGAATTCTTCTGCCGCGGCCTGCCGCAGTTTTCATGCCGCCAACGAAGAATTTATTTTCAAAGTCGACGTTCGCCTTCTCAACCTTCACTAGCTCGGTGGGGCGCATGCCGGTATAACAGAGGATAAGCACGGCTTGCACTTTTATATCCTTGCTGTTTTCCCATAATATAGCAAGCTCCTTTTTAGTAAGCGGATTGTGTATTCTGCTTTCAACCTGGGGCGGTAGGCTAGTAAGCTCAACATAATTTTTTACTATAATATCATTAGCAAGCGCATATTTGGCCATCAGATTACATACGATTCGGATTGCCTTCTTGGTAGCGTAGCCTTTGTCGCAGTCATTTATGACTTGCTGAAATTGCGCGGTCTTAATATCTTTGAACGGTATATCCCATAGTGGCGCGCAGCGCTTATATGCTGCTTTATATTGGTTAGATTGCTCTTTGCCGTCAACGTAGGTTGCGGCTTCCCATCTCTCGTGTACCTGGGCAAACGTCAAGCCCACACTTTCAACATCATAGGGCGATTGATTGTATTCGGCTAGGGCAGTAAGTGCTTCTGTGCGCTTTGCATAGTAGCCTAGTATTTTCATAAGCTGGCGGCCGTCATTGGTAAAGCCCGTTGTGATGCGGACCATATACGGTCGCCGCCGGTTCCCGGTCAGCTTCGTAACGGAACCATAGCCGTTAGGTAATTTCATGTTTAGTTGCTCCTTCCTTTTTCAGTTGTTGCATTTTTTGCAACAGTTGGGGATAACATGTGTATAAACTCTTTAAGCGTTTATATGAAGTTATTATTCACAAATTAAACATATTATCATGATATAATATAAGTAGGTGTTCGGGGCGGCTGTGCGGTCCGGTGTAGGCGCAGTAGACGGCGCAGCTTCCGTGGGCACATATACAAGCATATTGTATTTCATTTTCGGGGTGTTGAATGAAGTGCAATTCTTGATTCCCTTCTTTCTCCTTTTTTCTAGGTTTTCATGTTTTCCAGATTTTTTTCATCAAGGCAAACCTCCTTTCAAAATTGTGTTTACGATTCGGCAAAAACAACAGCAACAATAGCTCACGTGTACGGCGTGGGCTATTGTTGTTTTTGTTTGAAAATATCGTTGCGCCTTACGACTGATTTTTCTCGCTTGAAGTCAAACTCTAATGATAACACGTTTTGCCTTAAATCACTAACATCATTGCTTAGTTTCGCCACTACATGTTGTAAAGACTCTATCTTCTGAAAATTTTCGTTAACATCATGTCGCAATTTAATTATAAACGCAAACTCCAGGGAAACCGCTACTGTCAGAAGGATAATGACAACATTCTTTTTGTCAGACATAAATTTTTTCATCGGTTCACTCTCTTTTAATAAAAAAATAATGGGCAGCTTTTAGACTGCCCATGTCACGCCTTGCGCCAATGGCACAGCGAAAATTGTTTGATAGAGGTTCTTAATTTGTAGGCTTATAGTGCCACTGTCAACCATGTTAACCACCTCACTTTCTGTCTTTATTTGATTTAATAATAGCACATTTAAATGTAAACTGCAATTTAAATAATTACTTTTCCTAAAACTCTTTATAATGAGCGAGCTTAGTGGTAGAATATAAATAGGTTCTTAATGTTGTAGGCCTGCTTTAATTTGAATGGAGGGCACAATGCAGGTTTTATTGAGTAGGATAATCGGTATATTGCGGGAAGTGAAAGATGAAGAAACGCTGGCTGTCATATACAGTTTTATCCTTGGACTTGTAGACGAAGATTGATTTTTTATTTGCTGCACTAATTTAAAAGGCATAGCAAAATCCCCCGTACCGCGGATGGTACGGGGGATTTTTTATTTGCCGGTTATTTGCTTTTTGCCAGATTGTGAACGAAATCTTCAAATAAAGTTTTCATCTCGGGCGGCAGTTTGAGATATTCCAAAAATAGATTCTTGGTAAACTCATCATCTGTCTTCAGCAGCTTGCCAACTTGCAGTGCTAATTCTTCGTTGGTCGTGTTCCTGGCACGGAACATATTTCCTTCGCCAGTACGTAGCCAATCTTCATTAACATAGAACACACGGCAAATATCACGAATGGACCTATCAGTTATATTGTAAGTACCGTTTTCATAGTTGGCAAGCGTGGACCGTCCTATTTGCATTTTCTCTGCGAACTCCTGCTGATTTAGTTTTAAAGCTTTGCGCAATAGCTTTAAACGCTCATTCATTACAAACCACTCCTTTCTAGTGTTGCCACCAAACATTACGTGCTTATTTTAACATATAAAGAAAAAAAGTACAAGAAAAATGTTTGAAATAAGAAAAACATATTGACACAAACAGAAGAAGAGAGTATAATAAAACCATGATATGTTTGATGCAAGCTATAAAAATTTGAGTAAAACAGATTGCTGTATACTGTTTCTTGTATCTTACAAAAAATGGAGGTGAGAACAATGGAAGTAAAAGAGATGCTTGCTGAAAAGCGTGTAAAGCGCACGGCGGTTGATATGTCCAAACTTAAAGCGGACGGCCTTATGGTTGCGGCCGCATATATGCAAGGCTTGCAAGCTGCCGTAAAACTGTGTGAACAGCAACAACAGGTAGTCGGCCAGTAGTAGGGCTGAAATAGAAACAAGCCCCGCGCCTAGCGTCGGCGCGGGCAGGAGGTGTGCTTTGAATAAGAACACTGACAAGGATATGCAGCGAATCATGGCGGCTGTCTGCTGTGACACACTGGAAAAGAAAGCCGAAAAGGAAAAGCGCGCTGGCGTTATTGAACGCATGAATCAGCGTTACGAAACGGCAATGCGCTTTATGAAAAGGAGGAAATAGAAATGCTTGGAAACGTTCCTATTAAAACGGCCGCACGGCTCATGCAAAAAAGCGAAATGTTTGTGCGCTGTGGCCTGCGCTGTGGTGCGCTGCCGTTCGGCGTGGCTATTCACGCTAGCAGTAAAAAGAGTTGGGCTTATCATATCAGCCCCGCAAAGTTTGCTGAGTACATGGGGATTACCCCTATTGACCTGGAAGCAGAAGTATGGAGGTATGAATGAGCAGGAAGAAGAGAAAATGCGCTGTGTGCGGCAAAGACTTGTCGCACATGAACTTCTCTAAAGTAGTAGATAAGGAAAGCGGCCTGCTTGTTACCGTGTGCAGCGGAGGCGAGTGCTGGCGCAAGATTGTTATGAAAGGATGGGGCAAATGAGTAAGACTACTAAGGCTTTTATTATCACTGTTATTCTGCTTGCTGGTCTTGTCTTTCTGACCGGTGGCAGCGCCGCAAAGCTGGCTGCTAAGGCACATGGTTTTTTGTTCCCTAGTTATAAGCAAACGTTGGTTGCCTACACCGTAGGCGAGGGACAGACGCTGTGGGAGATTACCGGGCGTTACATGGACCAGCAGGACAAGTACCGTGATTGCCGTGAGCTTATGCACGATATAACCGAGTACAACAATCTGAACGGTGTGAAGTGGTTACAAGCGGGACAACAAATTGTTATTCCGTTATATAAAGAAATTTAAGGAGGCATGAAAAATTGAAGGGTAAACTGATTATGACAGTTGAGCAAGCCGCTGACCGCGTGGCGTGGGAACGCGTCCGCAATAGTGGTATCGGCGGCAGCGATATTGCCTGCATCATGGGACTTAATCCCTGGAAGAGCGCTTACGCACTCTACGCTGAAAAGCATGGTGATGTTGAGCCGGAGGACCTTTCCAATAATGAATTTGTGTATTGGGGTACGGTGCTTGAGCAGGTTGTAGCTGACAGATTCTGTGAGCTGACCGGCAAAAAGGTTCGCAGATGCGGCACATTGCAGGATGAAAGCTATGAGTTCATGCTGGCGAACGTTGACCGCCTTGTGGTAGGCGAGAATGCAGGCCTTGAATGTAAGACCGCGAACGGCTTTAAGTCGAAAGATTGGGACGGTGACGAGCTGCCAGACAGCTACTATTGCCAGTGTCAATGGTACATGGCTATTACCGGCTGTGACAAATGGTACATCGCCTGCTTAATCGGCGGCAACCATTTTGTATGGAAAGAAATTCCCCGTAACGATGAGTTTATTTCAGATATGAGAGCGCAAACGATTATATTCTGGAACAACCTGCAAAACGATATTCCGCCGGAGGTTGACGGCAGCGAAAGCACTGCAGCAACCATTGACAAAATGAATAGTAAAAGCGGACTGTCTGCTGATAATATCACGCTGTTGCCGAGTGCGGCGGAGGAATACATTAAGTGTATTGATGGGCTGACCGCAACGAAAAAAGTGCTGGAAGAACAACTAAGCCAGGCACAAAATGCCTTGAAGATTATGCTTGACGGCAACGAAAATGGTATGTTCAGAGATAGAAAGATTACCTATAAACAGACTGCTGCAAGGGTGACACTGGACAGCAAGGCGCTGAAAAAAGACCTGCCGGACGTATACGAAAAGTATGCTAAAGTTGGCAAGCCTAGTATGAGGTTCACGTTAAAATGAGCCTTACAGAGCAGGAGAAATTAGGCGTAACCTTGTTCCATAAGCGGAAGGAATTAAGCCTGCTGCAAGGTGAAGTTGCGCTGATGGTTGGCGTGGAAAAGCCGACCATCAGCTCATACGAATGCGGCGTAGTAAAAAATATTGCATTGCGCACACGTGTAAAATTGGCACAAGCATTAGACTTGTCGCTGGAAGAAATTCTGTATGACAGTGAAAAAGACTGTTTGAAATTAAGGAGGTTAAAAGAATAATGGCAACAGTAAAAGGTATTACCAAAAGAGCGGCAGCACCTGCGGCCGCTAGCAAAGCGCCCTCTGCTTTGGGCGTGATGATTGGCTCTCAAAGCGTACAACAACGTTTTGAGAAGATGTTAGGTAAGAAAAGCGCAGGCTTTCTTTCCTCTTTGCTGACATTGACTAACAATAATAAATTGCTGGCCACGGCGAACCCGAAAACTATTCTGGCGGCGGCTGCGACTGCTGCAAGCCTGGACCTGCCTATTAACCCGTCTTTGGGTAAGGCATGGATTGTTCCGTATAAGGGCAGCGCTCAATTCCAGATTGGTTACAAGGGCGTGATTGAGCTTGCAATGCGCACCGGCAAAATGAAACATATCATCATGACGCCGGTGTACGAGGGCGAAATCAGAGATTGGAACCGCTTTACCGAGGCATACACGCCTGGCGAAAAAACTTCCGAAAACATCGTAGGTTACTTCGCAAGATTTGAAACCATTAACGGCTTTAGCAAGACCGCATACTGGACTAAAGAAGAAGTTGTCGCTCACGCAAAACGTTTTAGTAAGGCTTTTAATAGTGGCCCGTGGCAGTCTGATTTTGACGCTATGGCCTGCAAAACTGTGTTGCTGTCTATTATGAAAACTTATGCGCCTATGTCAATTGAGATGCAGGAAGCATTAGAGAGCGACGGAAAAGCTGCTGTGCTCAACGAAGAAACCGGCGAGGCTGAATACATCGACGTTGACGCAGAGAACGCTACAGAGCAAGCGCAGGAGCTTACAGAGGGCGGCAAGGTTGATACTGCTACCGGTGAAATCTTCACGGCAGAAGAAATTGAAGCAAGCATGAAATAATAAAAAACATCGGGGACAAAATGTCCCGAAAAGTGGGGACAAAATGTCCCCCAACTTTGGGACAAAATGTCCCCCAACTTTGGGACAAAATGTCCCCCAACTTTGGGACAAAATGTCCCCCAACTTTGGGACAAAATGTCCCCCAACTTTGGGACAAAATGTCCCCTAAAAATTTGAAA
>SKEU01000247.1_pt1 | contig 43650 bp, 70 predicted proteins | sample 4819571 | NCBI WGS metagenome assembly SKEU01 (sample SAMN11008801, study PRJNA524170) | human gut metagenome | biome: Human fecal sample; material: Feces; isolation source: fecal sample from pouch patient p8, p16 | host: Homo sapiens | place: Israel: Tel-Aviv | collected 2015-06-23
AACTCGCACTCTGCTGAACTGTCTTGATTGCATTATTTTATGGAATTGCTATAAGATAAAAAATAAGAACCATAACACATTTTATGAAATGAAGATGGTTTTTTAATCCCAAAATCATAATAAAAATATCTTGGATACTCTGTATCTCTCATTACATGAACGCCGATACTGTATCTGTTAAGAAAGACAGCTTTATGAAAATTATTTTTCTCTATAGCAATTTTTCTTTCGTTATCGTCGATATATTCTATATTATTTCCAGACTTTGTATTTTTTCCGTTTCCAGAAGGAGTTGATGTCGGCAGAGAATCTATAGTATTGTTTTTATGTTTATTTTTTCTAAAAAAATCTAAGAAGCTCACTGTTCATTTTTCTCCTCTCGTAATTTTAGAGAAATTCTGTATTGATCAGCATCTGGAACTTCAACAAATTCGACGGTTTTATCGAAATTATTTTTGACAACTTCTTTAATTTCATCTAAAGAAACTTTAAAGAATTCCCTTCTTTGATTTACAAGATTCAATTTTCGATCCTCGAAGGCTCTATGTAATTTTGCTTCCAGTGCAGGAGCATCCTCTGAGAATATCATAGCATGTACATCAAATTTAAAAGGAACAGAAGCATCTCCAAGTTCGTCAACTCGTTCTTGAGGATTTAATCTTCGTGTCATTCCAATTTTGTATATTCCTTCACCAAATGATCCAATATTAGAAATTATATAAACATATCCAGCCTTTTGATTAGCTTCTCTATAATCAATATCTTTGATTTTAGTATCAATATCGGATAGAGATTGTATAATTTCTTCCTTCTTTGTATTCAGATCTTCGATATTTTCATCAGAAGAAGAGGATATTTGCTTGTTAATATTAGAAAGAGCCTGTTCATAATGTTTACGTTCTTTATCAATATTTTTACGTTGTTCCTTGAGCTCTTTTTGCAATCGGGCTTCTTCACGCTGTTGAGCTCTTAATTCAGCTTTTTCTTCTTTCTCGCGTTGCTTTTGAATCTGATATTCCAATGCCAATCGAAGTTCTTGAATTTTTAGATCATAGTAGTTAGAAATTATAGAAACAGACATGGTCACTCCTAATTTTGCAATGGCATTAAAACTTCGTTCCATTTTTTTAACAGAAGCATCATAATTATTATATTTTACCTTACCAATAATTTCATCACACTCACTATTAAATGCACGAAGCAGTAGTTTTTGCATGTCTTTTATCATTTTACGCCCCTGTGCAGCACTACCATTTATTTGCCAGTCTATACTACCAGATACCGCAGAACCATCTTTGATCATAGCTTTTTGTTTATTACGTATGTTTGTAAGTTCAGCTTTATAAGCATCAGCATTAATAAAAGAGTATCGTGGCTCATATAATCCAAAATCTTGAACTAAGATCTCATCAGAAAATGTAATGATATCTTTCTTTAGCTCTTTTATATTGGAATTCAATTCATTGATTTCATCATTGTAGGCAAGAATCAGTGATTTTTGCTTTGAAATTTCGGACATATATTTGTCATATTGTTCTTTTAAATGTTGCTCTTGTGTTACTTTTTGGTGCGCAAACTCAACCTGAGATTCAGCGATCTGCTTTTTTAATGATTCCAGGTCTTTCATTTCGGGTGTTAAAAACGATTCTAATTTTGATTTTTCATTTTCAAGATTAGAAATTTTTGTTTTCATTTCAGAGTTGGAGTTTTCCAATTCCTGAATTTTATCCTTTAGTTCGTTATTTCCAAATATTGAATTAAAAAAACTCATTATTATAGTACCTTCGTGTTTATTTTAATCTTAATTTAATTAGTTCCTCATTGTACCCTAGTGCACGTGCAATTTGTTCGGTTGTGTATTCCTGATACTCTAAAAATATGTCATCTGGCACTAAAAGCTCCATGGCAAATAGATCGGCTTCTTTTTCATATTTAGTAGTATTGAATCCAGTATATGTATCCATAAAGAGAGCATTGGCTTTTTTATGTAGTAACATATGTCCTAGTTCATGAGCACAGACAAGAATCTGTTCATGTTCTGGAAGAGAATCATCAATATAAATAATATTATTACGTTGAAAATATTGATAAAATCCTCTGACACCTTCAAGCGGCACTGGCACAAGGATAACATTTAGTCCCTTGATAATCTCAAAGGGGTTTCTTGTTTTATGTTTCTTGACAAGCGAATTTACAATCTTTTTTATGTCCATTCACATCAGTCCTTTTTATATTTTTTAGGTGTATATTTTTCCTTGTTCTTTTTCTTTGCCATTTCCATACCAATCTCCATTGCACTTAAAATAGATTCGATCGCTTCTGGAGAAGCAGGATCGCCGTCAAACATCAATCCCTCCTGGGATGTTAGTTTATCTTTTGTTTGCTGTAGGATTTCTTCTATTTGCTTCGTGTCTCTTTTGTTTAGTTCTGATTGATTTTTGTTAAATGGAATATAAGTAGTCTTAAGTGTTCTTCCTAATAAATAATCAATATCAACATTAAAGAAGTCTGCAATTAGCTCTAATGTTTCAAAGTCTGGTTCACGAGCTCCGCTTTCATACATTCCGATAGTACTTCTGGAAATTTTTAATTTTTTGGCGAGGGCATCTTGAGTTAAACTATGAGAAGTTCGTAATGATTTTAATATATTTTGAAAATTTCCCACTTTATAAATCACCTTCCTTATATATTGTATTTGTTGATATAAGAATATCACGTAACGTGAAAAAAGTAAATAGGAATGTCACAAAAAGTGTTGACACAATACGTGACATATGATAATATATAGTTGTAGCGAAGATAAGGAAATAGAGAAAGGAGGAAAAGATGGATGACTTGGTAGAAAAAATAAAAAAAGCTGAGAAAGTGATTACGGCACTAACTCAGCTAACACTAAGCATCGGAACTCTCTTAGCCGTTATAAAAATGGTCTTAGAAAGTCTGATGTAAGGAAAAAAGGGGAAGGAATTTTCTCCCCCGATTCCTTCTCGATTCTACCATAGATTCATTATAAATACAATCATGTTGAAAGAGATTTTAAAATTGACAGGTGCAGTTTTATTGTTTATCTGTACTGTCGCAGGGATGTTTCTATTATTTTTCAACTAAGAAATAGCTGGCCTATCGGCTCGACGGGGAAAGAAAGGAAGTGAGAAGATGTTAGATGCCAAAGAAATTGGGTGTCGACTAAGAGAGTTAAGAGGAAATATTCCGAGGGAAACAGTAGCTGATGCGGTTGGTATTAGTGTGTCTGCCATATCTATGTATGAAAATGGAGAACGTATCCCTCGTGACGTTGTTAAAGTAAAATTAGCTTCATATTACGGCAGAAGTGTGCAGGAAATTTTTTTTGATGAAAAATGTCACGTTTAGTGACTTTATAAACCAGATAGCTCTGTTCTCTGTCCGAGGTAATACTGCTGAACGACAGGATAAAAAAGAAAAAACTACTCCCCGACAAAGTATTTTTTTGTTATGAAAAATTCCTCATATAAGTTTAAAGATAACACTCATAACTTCAGGCAGAGGGCAGAACTATCTGGTTCTAAAAAAATAAAAAGAAGGTGATAGAAATGAGAGATGGTCCAGAAGCAATATATAGAATCGGAAATGCAACTGTCCGGATCCATGGAAAAATAGATCCGGATAAGCTCAAAGCAGCAACGGTTGAGTTTTTGAAAAGCGTTGAGAGACAAAAGAAAAGCAAAGAGAAAGAAGCTATGGAGAAAGGAGCATGAGATGAAAAGTGAAACAAAAGCCATGATCTGCACCGCAGCAGTGCTGATCGCAATGGGAATCTTTAAAGAATTAGCTGCAGTGTGTTTGATCACAGCGATGATCTATGAGGAAGGAGTGAAGAAATTTGATAGATAAGAAAGAAAAAAGTGCCCACGGAGCGGCAACTCCATTAGGCACACAGTTAAATAGACAAGAACAGTATAACATAGATCGAGAAAAAATAGAACCAATAAAACTAGCACAAGAGATTTTTGCGTTATGCATGAAAATCCAAGAAGGTGAAGACGGGAAGGTTGAGCACCGAAGGAAACATAGGTGTTCAGGACCTGCGGTATTTGTGGATTTTTATGGACATGTTGCACAGTTAGATGTTGAGATTTCCCCAGATGGATGGTCAGAAGAAGAGGGTAGAGAAGAGAAATTCAGTTTTTATTTAGGAGACTATTGGGATCATCAACAAAAAGAACGAGCAATCAAGTGCAAAGAGAGATTGACTGAACTATTAGAAGAAAGAAGGGGAAACGGCGATGAAGAATGAAACAAGACGGAAAGTAAGAGAAAAAATGCTCGAAAGTTGTTTATTAAAAAAGGCAGGTCTTGTAGACACAGCAGCAGACAAAATAGAAGAAGTTGTTGATATCATTTTGTTTGAAATCGGAGGTTGTGTAAATCCGGTTCCTGCGGCTGCAAATGACATTACCGTTGCTGTTCTTAAATTTATTGCAGAAACTTTGGAAAAGGATTTGGATGACGGTCAAAAGACTAATGTTCAAATGATTCAAGCGGCTTTAAAAGTAAAATATGGATTATCAAAAGTGGTAACAACTAAAGAAGGAGATAAATAAAATGGCAACATTATACGAACTGACAGCAGAATATAAAGAATTGCTTGACATGGCAGAAGAACAGAATCTGACACAGGCAGATATCAAAGATACTCTAGAAGGAATGGACTACGAATTTGAAGACAAAGCAGATGGGTATGCAAAAGTTCTTCGTTCCCTGGATGGTAAAGAAGAAGTAATCAGCAGCGAAATCAAACGACTGACAGAGATGAAAAGAGTTGTAGCAAACAACAAAAAAGCGATCAAACAGAATCTTGAAAATGCCATGATCGAGACAGGAAAAACCAAATTTAAAACAACACTGTTCAGTTTTGGAATCCAGAAAAATCCGGCAAGTGTAAGGATCAAAGATGAATCACTGGTACCAGAAGAGTACAGAATTAAGCAACCAGACAAGATTGACAAAAAAGGATTGATCAAGGCACTGAAAGAAGGAGTAGTTTTTACCGAAAACATTGAATTGGTTCAGACAGAAAGTCTAAGAATTAGGTAGGAGTAGCACATGAAATTCAGAGATTTAAACAAGGATGAAATCGAATGCAGGGTTGCAACTGTTAATGAAAAAGGATGCTCTCTGCTGCTATATAAAGATGCAAGGTGCGACATGAACATCCTAGATGAAACACTAGGAGTTACAGGATGGAGAAGATCACACGAAGTAATTGGCGGCAATCTTTTCTGCACAGTTGAAGTCTATGATGATCAAAAGAAGGAATGGATATATAAACAGGATGTGGGTGTTGAGTCCTATACAGAGAAAGAAAAAGGACAAGCATCGGACAGTTTTAAACGCGCATGTTTTAATCTTGGAATTGGAAGAGAGTTATATACAGCACCGTTTATCTGGATTCCAAAAGAGTATGTAGAAATTACCAAAGGAAGAAATGGAAAACTAACTACATACGATAAGTTCTATGTAGAACAGATCATCATTGAGAACAAAAAGATCGTGGCTTTGTCGATTAAAAATAAAAAGACAAAGAACAGAGCATTTCTTTATGACATCAGACCGCCAAAGGAAGAAGAGACTAAATAATGCATGAACTTGCAAAGATAACAGGAATCAAATCAGATATCGAAGGAACAGAGATGAAAGTCTTTGTTCCGGAGAAAAATCTGTTTAATACGATCCTGGATAAGCGAATCCGTGATGTGGAGCTTCGGCTAGATGATGGCAGAACAATAACAAATGCACAGAGAAAAAAGGCATACGCAACGATTAGAGACATCGCAGATTATACAGGATATCTTCCTGAACAGATGAAAGAGCTTATGAAGTATGAATATATCATACGGACAGGAAATGATTATTTCTCTTTAGGGACATGCACAGTCGATACAGCAAGAGAGTTCATTTCAATGTTATTGGAGTTTTGCTTAGAGCAGGGAATCCCACTATCTGATCTGGCGATCAACCGAGCAGATGATATTGGAAGGTATCTGTATTATTGCATCAAGAATCGTGTATGTGCGATCTGTGGCCGCAAAGGAGAAATTCATCACGTTGACAAGATTGGGATGGGAAATGATCGCAGGACCGTAGACGACAGCGATTACAGAAAGATATGCCTATGCAGAACGCATCATACAGAAGATCATACAATCGGAGAAAAAGCTTTCCAGGAGAAGTACAAGGTTTATGGAATCATAGTAAAGGAGCAGGAGAATGGCTTGGAAGAATTACAACAGACCCAACAAGTACAACAATCACAAAACGACAGTTGATGGGATCGAGTTTGACAGTATCAGAGAAGCAGAAAGATATCAGGAATTAAAGCTGTTAGAAGAAGCAGGAGAGATCTCACATCTGGAATTACAGCCGATCGTGGTCCTTCAGGATAAATTTATTTATCAAGGTAGGATGATCAGAGCGATCACATACAGAGCAGACTTTGCTTACTTTGATCGCGGAGTAAACAGGGGTGTGATTGAAGACGTGAAGGGCATGGAGACAGATGTTTTTAAGATCAAGAAGAAGATGTTTCTGAAGAAATATGGAGATCTGTACGATTTACGAATAACGAGGTGATCACATGAAACAAAAGAGCAGCTTCCTGATCTACCATGAATATCGGGAACCGTTAAAATTACTGACAGATGAGCAGAGAGGTCAGTTATTGATGGCATTGATTGATTACTCTGAATCAGGAGTTGTTCCAGAACTTGATGGAATATCCATGATGGCATTTTCATTTATACAAAGCCAGATGGATCGCGATTCAAAGAAGTATAAAAATCGATGCAGTTCTAATCGGGAAAATGGGAAAAAGGGCGGAAGACCTAAAAAGGAAAATGACTTAGAAGAAAACCCAAAAAACCCATTGGGTTTTGAAGAAACCGAAAAAAAAACTAAAAACCCAAAAAAGCCGATAAAGATAAAGAATAAAGATAAAGAGAAAGATATAAATAAAAATACTATGTGCAAATCTGAAGCAGATGCACTGTTTGAGAGAGTTTGGAAATTATACCCTCAGAAACGTGGGAAGGGGAAAGTCTCAGATGCCAATAAGAGGCGTTTACTTGATATCGGATTCGACGAATTAAGTCGTGCCATTGACCGATACAAGGCGGACTTGGCGTTAGATGACTGGAGAAAGCCTCAAAATGGCAGCACGTTTTTTAACTCTGGATACATAGATTACTTGGATGCAAATTACGAAAAACCTGAAAGAATACAGAGTGAAAAAACTCCGGGGGAATTAAATTGTCAAAGGGACTATGATTTTGATTCTTTGGAACAGCAGTTGTTACAGAAACAGTTAGGAGATGAGATTTGACATGAACGAAATGAGCAAATTGATTGCTGTTAACTACGAAGCGGAAGAGCCAACAGTGTCAGCAAGAGATTTACATGAGCAGTTAAACATCAAAACAAGATTTAACGATTGGTTTCCAAGAATGTGTGAATATGGCTTTGAAGAGTCTAAAGACTTTTACTCAAAAAAGAGTAAAACTGTAGAACACAATGGAAGACCTCAGACGGACTTTCTGATTTCCATCGACATGGCAAAGCAGATTTGTATGATTCAGAGATCACCTGAAGGAAAGCAAATCCGACAGTATTTCTTGGATCTTGAGAAAGCCTGGAATACACCAGAGCAGATATTTGCAAGAGCATTGAAGATGGCAGATAAAACGATAGACAAGCTCAAATCAGACAACGCAATACTGATTGAGGATAACGAAAGAATGAAGCCAAAAGAGATATTTGCGGATGCAGTTTCCACGAGTGATACATCTATCCTGATCGGAGAGTTGGCTAAGATTCTTCGTCAAAACGGAGTACAGACGGGGCAAAATAAACTGTTTGAATGGATGCGATGCAATGGTTATCTGATCAAGAGAAAAGGCTCTGATTGGAATATGCCAACGCAACGAGCAATGGATATGGATCTATTCGAGATCAAGGAAACAGTGATCAATCAGCCAAATGGATCAACGAAGATCAGCAAGACAACGAAAGTTACAGGAAAAGGGCAGCAGTACTTTATCAATAAGTTACTCGCAGCAATGTAATAAAAATAAGACTATCCGGTTGATCACTGCCTGCAAGACACTATAAACCATGATTGTTGTTTAATAAAAAGTCGTAGTATTAGTCGTGGTAGCTGTGGATTTAGGAATGATCTTAAGTGACCAACAACAGCACAAAGGGATCATATGCAGGCAGTGATCAGCCGGAGAGCTAAATTATATACCACATGTAACTATTAACCGCATAAGAAACAGCCAGTATAAGCCATGAGCCTACTGCCTAAGGCAGTGGGCAGAAAGGAGAACTGATGGCAGATTACAGCAAAGGATTTAAAAGACGTGTTGTACAGTTATGGATCCAACATGGTATGTCAACAAATGAGATCAGCAGAACATCAGGTATCGATCATAAGACATTGATGAGGTGGTATAAGCGTTTCTACCCTGAGATAACAGGGGGGGCAAACGAGACAAAGTGCAAGGATTTAAGATGGCACTATATAGGCAATTGTGCCGGATACCATAAGTAAAGGAGTACGATCAGACAGTTTGGTTCTTTACCTGAGGGATTCTTCAAGTAACTGTTAACCAAGCAATCAATACCAAACATATTTTTTCAGGTTCTTTTAAATGTAATTTCTCAAATATTAGATTTAGTTTTTTACAATTTTCCAAATCAAAAAACGAAGAATCACAAGACTTTATAAGATCGGGCAAAAGATAACAGATCAGCGATCAGAGATAAAGGCGTTGTATCAGGTAAAGAACCAAGCTGTCTGAGAAAACGATATGAGATATAAAGAAAATTTCAAGAAAGGAATGGTTCGGCTGATCATCTCAACAGGGATAAGCTACAAGAAACTGTCAGAGCTGACAACGATCAGCCAGCCAACGTTGAAAAAATGGGATGATGAATACCGGCAGGAGTGCCTGGATGAGAAGAAAAGAGAAGCTGAGAAACTAAAGAAGCAGGAAGAAGAGAACATGAGATGTACGGCGTGGCACCAGTATGGATCTGGTGCAGGTCGATATGAATGAGGTATCAAAATGGGAAAATTAGATAAAGAACAAGAAGCAAGAATGGCAGGAATGAGCTATGGTGTCAGAATAGCAAGAGAAAAAGGGATAGATGAAGCAGAAAAAGAATTAAAACTTAGAGGTGCGTTAGGAGTTGGATTACTGATCGACAATACAAGATTAGACAAAGCATTTGAAATCCTAGCAACAACACTCTATGGAAACATCATGACAACAGCATTTTCAGCACTGGCAGATAGCGAAGGCTTTGGAGAAAAGAGGCTTCGAAGATTCAAAGAGGCATATGATCATAAATCCATGTGCCTGGTATCTCTGGATCAGTATGCAGAACATTTTGTAACATTTGAAGACATGGCAATTGATTTAAAGAAACGTTATAACATTGATATGAATGCAGAAATGATTGCATCAAACCAGGAAGTGATCGATAAAGGGCGAAGAGTGTTACCGAATGTGATCAAGTTATTGGAGCATGAAAATCAGCACGAAGCAGCAGACGTATTAAGAGAACATTTACATGAGGCGGTGGCAGTATGGTAAATAAGAAAGAATTTGAAGGTTACATCTGTGAGATCACAGGCAAGCTAATTAAGGACATGAAGCTGTGTCCGGACAAGCAGGAGAAGCTAAGGGTTCGGATCAAGTGCGATGATAGTTGTATTCATTGTGAGAAGGAGAAAGAACATGAATGTGATTAGAATAAGTGAACGAAAAGGTACAGAAGCAAGAGGAACTTGCACAGAATGTGGTAAAGAATCACGAGAGGACCAAGAAATGTTAAAAATAAGATTCGAACATTATGGATCAAGCATTTTCTTGTGTGAAAGATGTCTTAGAACTTTGCATCATGTTATTGGAACATGGATTAAGGAGTGAAAAATGTGTACATTACAATTTAATGTAGATGGAGAATTTATAACGGATCTATCAAGAGAATGGTTTTATGTAGAGGGCAAGGGATACGACAAGTGCATAGAGCTGTTAAACAGTTGCATGAGTGGAACTGATGAAACCAAAGACCAGATCAGAAGGCATGCGGAAGATCTTTTACTCGGACGTGCAGCGTTAAAAGGCAGCACAAGAGAAGGTTCTTACCATCTGGAGATATATGGACCTGAAAGCGAAGAAAAAATGCCGGAATATATGAACGTATGGGATATTGTGGGAGAGCAAAAGAAAGTTAAAGATGAATTAGAACGGTATAAAATGCGTTGGAACGTTGCAATGAAAATCATTCCTAGATATCTAAAAAAGAGAATTGCTGATGAACTTGATGAAGAGATTACAGACCCACAGCCGGTAGTATCAAGAGAGTTAGATAGTTATATGAAAAGAATGCTTGATACGGAGGAACATACAACCAAAGATTATGGCTGGTTAGAACCAAGCGGAAAATTCCATGCGGTAAAATGGGGAGATCATCAAAAGTGGGCTTATGAGTATTTAGAAAGTAAGGTAAAAAATGACGAAGAATATTCAAAGCTGCCGAGACTTTATGAAGCTGGGGATGTATTGACAAAAGAAGGATGGGTACTTCTTCATAACCCGTCGCAGGGCATTGCAATAGCAACAAGAAATCCATGCAAAGATTATACAAAGGCACAGAAAGAGTTTTTGTTTGAATATTACAGGGAAAGAAACTGTGAGAAAGAAGCAAATGATGTTTGGAAAGAATGAAATTGTTAAAGAAAGTTAAGGAGAAGAGAATATGAATGAACAAATTACAATACATTTAGATAATTTAACCGAAGAAGAAAGAAAACAGTTTACAAAGCTGTTAGGTAAAGCGAGTGAAGAACCGAGCAAGGAAAGTTGTGTGTGGAAACCAGAAGATCGAGAGAAATATTACTATATAGATGGATATAGTTGTGTGGTAGAGGATACTTGGGAAGGTTTAGAGGTGGATATAGATAGATTTGATATAGGAAATGCATTTAAGACTAAAGAGGAAGCAAAAATCGCATTAGAAAGAGCGCAAGTAAAAACAGAATTGGAAAGATATGCTTTAGAACATAATGAAACATTAAGAGAAAAATGGGATAGAGAAGGAACTTATCAGCATTACAGTATTGTGTTTGACCATGAGGAAAAGAAGATTGCAACAACTGATGCATACTTTTTACAAGAAGAATCAACAACGTATTTTACATCAAGAGAAATTGCCTATAATGCAATTGAAGCGGTAGGAGAAGAAAGAATCTTAAAATACATTTTCGGTGTAGAGGTAGAAGAATAATGGGCAAAGTAAGACAAAGATTAGGAAAAGCCTATATCCACACAAAAGAAGAATCCATCCAGAGTATCATCATCGATGCTCTGGTGGGTTCCGGATATGACGTGGATGTTGAGGTTACAGATAACGGAATAGGAAACGAAGTAGTGTCATGTGAGATTTACGATGTGGGGGGGGGCAGTAAGAAATGGAAACAATAGGAATGGTATTAAAAATACTAAGCACAATATTATCAATAGCGTGTTATGGAGTCTATCTTTGTTTCGACCGAAAAAAAGATTACTATCAAGCTATTAAATTTTTGGTGCTTGGAGTGATTATGCAAAATTTAACATTACATTTGAAATAGAGGGGTGTTAAGAATATGATCATTGGATTTTTAAGCGGATTATTTATCGGAGCAGTTGCAGGAGTGGCAGTGATGTCACTCTGTGCCGCAGCGAAAGAGAGGGATGAGTTATGACAAGGGAAGAAAAGATAGATGAATTATACAATTTTTGTAATATGCATGATAGCTGTGATCAATGCGAACTTGATGATCTTGCATCAGTTTGTGAGTTTGAGGATATGTATAATAAAAAGATTGATAGATTTTATGATGTGATGGTCGGGCATGAAACTAAAGTAGGAGAAGATGATGTGAATGAAAAACCTAAAACTGTCACCGAGAATCTTACAGGTGTCGTGAAAGAGGATCACGAGAGGACAAAGACGGTAACTGACATTCTGGAAGAAGTAAAGCAGGAGATGTGTGATGGCTATTGCAAGTATCCAGCTATTGTAAATGATAGAGAAGATTTATTTGCAGATAACAGTCCATGTACGGAATGCCCGTTAACTAAATTATAAGGAGTGATACATAAATGGCATACAAAGATTGTCCGTGCCTAAATTGTAAAGATAGATCACACGGATCAAAGAGAGTTGCTTGTCAGACAGGATGTGAGAAGTATCTTTCCTGGAAGGCAAAGGAACAGGAATTAAGAAGAAGAGAGAAAGAATCACGGCCTTATTACTCAAATGCAAGAAAAGCGATCATAAGAAACCGCCAGATGAAAAGAAAGAGCGGTAGGCAGATATGATTGATTCATGCAAAGCCTGTGCAGAGATAATCTGTATGGGCATTTGTGCCGATCAGGTGCAATACAAACAGGAGTACCAGGAGATGACAGATCGGATAAGGCAGCAGATAATAAATCGTAACAGGAGGGGAGAACGTGGACAAGAACGTACTGATCCAATACACAGACATGATTGAAGAAGTAAAAGATATAAGAAAAAGAATCTTGCAAACAGAGAAGCAGATCAGCAAGATTGAGGAAGAAGGAACCGTAAAAGACACAGTAAGCGGTGGCATGGGTGGAATACAGCACTTTGTTGTTGAGGGTATGCCAGTACCAGAGTTAAGACGAAAGAGGCTGCTGCTTAATAAACGAAAAGCTATGTTGATCAAAAAGGAAAATGAACTTTTAGAATTAACAAATCAAGTAGAACAGTATATAAGTAGCATCGAAAAAAGTGAATTGAGAACTATTTTCCGACTGTATTATATTGATGGAATGACATGGACACAGGTAGCGCACAGGATGAATGCCATGCATCCTAAAAGAAAGATTGCGTACAATGAAAAGAATCTGCAGAAGAGAAATGAAAGATTTTTTGCAGAAAATGAATAAATGTCGCTCACTGTCGTAGGAAAAAGGTTTAATATATAAGCTAAGGAAAAATGATGAATGAATATTCATAATTAGTCCTCTTCTTTTTACTTATGAATGAACTCGGGTAATCTTCGGATCCCCGAGTCTTTTTATGTCTAAATTTAGAAAGGAAAGAGATATGAATTTTAAAGATGCATTTGAATTAATGAAAAAAGGACACAAGGTAAAGCTCCCATCCTGGGGCGGATACTGGTACTGGGATGCAGAGAAAGAAACGGTTATGATGCAGTGCAGACCGAAAGACACTGACAAAGGACAGGGAGATCTACTTGATATTAGAGAGACACAGAGAGTTGAGTACACACTTTCTAACATCTTATCCAATGAATGGATTGTGGCAAATCCAGAGAACTGTCCTGTGCTTGGTGGAGTGGCTACATTTAGCTTTGGGGATGCTGTTAAATATCTGAAACGTGGCCTTAAAGTTAAAAGAATAGGTTGGAACGGAAAGAACCAGTTTATTCAGCTTGCAACAGGAATTTCATATAAAGCAACAGATGGAGCAATTGTTAATTGTGATCACGAAGCAATTGGAAACAAAGCAATCGCTTTTATTGGTACGTCTGGCGTACAAATGGGATGGTTAGCAAGCCAGGCAGATATGTTGGCAGAAGATTGGATGTTTGCAGAATAAGGAGATATTAAACATGATTATTACAGGAATGAATCACTTCCAGAGTGTTTGTAAGAAGAAACTAGTGGAATGGTATCACAAGAATAGACCGGAGATTGACATTGATCTGAGTAATGTATTTGTAGTTTGGTCTTGCAAGACCTTACAGAATTACAAATGCCTTGCATCCACCACAATCAGTGGTGACGGTATCTACGCAGAATACACGTACAACGGAGACAAACAGGAACTATATGAGGACGTGTATAAGAAGCTGACAAATACATGCCACACAGAAGAATAAAAGCCGGAGCAATCCGGCATAAGGACCTCTAGCTCAGTTGGTCAGAGCAGTCGGCTCATAACCGATCGGTCCAGGGTTCAAGTCCCCGGAGGTCCATTTAAGAAATAAGAAAGAAGGTGGTAATGTTTGAATGAAGAAAAAAACTACATATTGGCAGAATCCGATTATGTGGCCGGAATGAAGTATAAAGACATTGCTGCCAAGTATGAAGTCTCGATAAATACTGTGAAATCGTGGAAGAAACGATACGCATGGTCGAGAAATAAAAAGACGAAAAGTACACAAAAAGGGTGCACACAAAACAAAAAGGGTGCACACAAAAAAGAAGCCGTTGCAGAGGATGTAAGTCAGGTCGTGATTAACGATGAACTTACCGATCAGCAGCAGCTTTTTTGTTTGTATCAATCCAGGATGTTTAATTATACGAAAGCTTACATGAAAGCTTATCCTGGTTGTACTTATGCATCTGCTGCCGTTTTGGGAAGTAGGCTTATGAAGAATCCAGTGATCAGAAAAGAGATTGAACAGCTAAAGCAGAATCACATGAATAGAGAAATGCTAAAGCAGGAAGATATCTTTCAAAAGTACATGGATATTGCGTTTGCAGATGTGACAGATTATGTATCGTTTGGGCGAGAAAATATTCAAGTTATAGGTGCTTTTGGTCCAGTAATGGTAGAAAACAAAGAAACTGGAGAAAAAGAAGTCCTCGAAAAAGAAGTCAATACTGTGAAATTTAAACAATCTGAAGATGTTGATGGAACGTTGATCACGGAAGTGAAGCAAGGAAAAGACGGAGCGAGTATTAAGCTGGTTGATAAGATGAAAGCTTTACAATGGCTTGCAGATCATATGGATATTGCTACAGTTGAACAGAAAGCTAAGATTGAGCAGATCAGAGCTAAGACAGAACAAATCAGACACAGTGAAACTGATACAGGAGAAGATGCAGTTCAATCTTGGATGGATGCTGTAAAAAAAGCGAGGGAATCAGATGGATGATAGAGTATTACATGATTTCCTTGTAGAGAGTATTCCTTTATGGCAGCAGAATCCAGTTCAATTTTTTGAAGAAGTTCTTTCTTTTTATCCAGATGAATGGCAAAAAGAAGCAGCATTTGCTTTAAGAGATAATCCAAAAGTAACGATAAAATCCGGACAGGGTGTTGGAAAAACAGGATTTGAAGCTGCAACATTGTTATGGTTTTTAAGCTGTTTTGAGAATGCAAGAGTTGTTGCAACAGCCCCAACACTGCACCAGTTGAACGATGTTCTATGGGCAGAGGTTTCAAAGTGGCAAAGTAAATCTCCGTTATTGAAGGAGATACTACAGTGGACCAAAACAAAAATATCTATGATTGGTAGCAAAGAACGTTGGTATGCAGTAGCAAGAACAGCAACCACTCCAGAAAATATGCAAGGATTCCATGAAGATAATATGCTATTCATCGTTGATGAAGCTTCTGGTGTTGCAGATCCAATCATGGAAGCAATCTTAGGTACTCTGACAGGAGCCAATAATAAATTGCTGCTTTGTGGAAACCCGACAAAAGCAAGCGGTACATTTTACGACAGCCATACATCGGATCGTAAATTATATTATTGCATTACTGTAAACTCCGCAGAATCTAAAAGAACTAATAAAGACAACATTGATTCTCTGATCAGAAAATATGGAGAAGAAAGTAATGTTGTCAGAGTCAGAGTAAAAGGATTGTTTCCCAAACAGGATGATGATGTTTATATGCCCTTGGAAATGTTGGAAGCATCGATCATCTTGGAAGAGATACCACCAGCTGATATTTGCACTTTAGGAGTCGATGTGGCCCGCTTTGGTGACGATGACACAGTGATCGCAAGAAATATGAATAACAAAATCACACTAGAAAAGATTAGGCATGGTCAAGATCTAATGAAAACTGTAGGAGATGTTGTTGTAGAGTGTAGGAATATCAAGGAAAAGTTTAAATATAAAAAAACAATATATGTGATCATAGATGATACTGGTCTTGGTGGAGGGGTAACAGATCGTTTGAATGAATTAAAATCGGAAGGAAAGCTATCTGGTGTGGTTATCGTTCCGGTTAATTTTTCTGCTGCCGTTCCAGACAAGAAAGCAGCAGAAAAATATCATGATATCACATCTTATGCATGGTCCATATTAAGAGATATGTTAGAAGAAAAAGAAGCAGTATTACCAAATGATACAGAGCTTATCGCACAATTAAGTGCGAGAAAATATGATCTTAGTTCATCAGGGAAGATACGGCTAGAATCGAAAAAAGCAATGAAAGAACGCATCGGAGAGTCTCCGGACCGGGCGGATGCTGTTGTTTTATCTTGCTACAGAAACAAAATTAAACCAATCAGTGTTCCAGGAAGTGATGTTGGAACAAAAGATAGTTACTGGAGGTGAAATAGCATTGTATGATGAAATAGGTCGCATCGGTCAAAACCGGTGGGGCGGTAGCTTTTACGAAGAATTTCTCCCAGAGTTGAGAGGTCAACGAGGAGTAAAGGTATATGCGGAAATGGAATCTAACGACGATGTGATCGGAGCAATCATATTTGCGTTAGATACATTACTTAGACAGGCACAGTTTTCCGTAGAGCCACAGGGAGACGATCAAAAGGATATAGAGGCAGCAGAGTTCGTGGAGTCTTGCATGAATGATATGCAGAGCACATGGACTGACACAGTATCGGAAATATTATCATTCCTTACATATGGTTGGTCGTATCATGAGATCGTATATAAGAGGAGATCAGGGCGGACAGGAAATCCTAAGACGAACAGCAAATATGATGATGGTTTGATTGGATGGAGAAAGCTTCCTATCCGATCACAGGATTCGTTGTATCAATGGGAGTATGACAATGAAGACAATCTTATCGGCATGACGCAGATGCCACCGCCAAATTTTGGACTTTATACGATCCCACTGGAAAAGGCAATCCATTTCAGGACCAGATCCAGAAAAGGAAATCCAGAAGGAAGGAGTATCCTGAGAAATGCTTATCGTTCTTGGTACTTTAAAAAAGGGATTCAGGAATTTGAAGGGATCGGGATCGAAAGAGATCTCGCTGGTATACCGATGGTCACACCACCAGAAGGTGTTGACTTGTATAATCCAGATGATCCCGAAGGCTCAAGAATGTTAACCTGGGCTTATAGTTTGGTAAAGAATGTCCGACAAGACAAAAGTGCTGGAATCGTGCTACCACCGGGATTTAAGTTCGAGCTTGTTTCCACAGGTGGAAGCAGACAGATTGATACGAACGAGATCATAAATCGTTATGATAGCCGCATAGCAATGACAACGCTTGCGGATTTTATTCTGTTGGGGCATGAACACACTGGATCATTTGCGTTATCAGATGACAAGACAGAGTTATTTGCTGTGGCGATTGGATCATACCTAGATATTATCTGCGAAGCGTTCAACAATCAGGCAATTCCAAGATTAATTGACCTGAACGGAGAGCATTTTAAGGGGATTACAGACTATCCGAAGATGGTTCACGGAGATATTGAAAAGATCGACATGAACAAATTAGCACAGTACATTCAGGCAATGGTCGGCACTGGCGTATTGATCCCTGACGACGAACTGGAAACATATGTTCGAGAGGCTGGTAATTTGCCACCAAAGGTAGCTAACGATGAAAGGTTCATTGATCCTGATAGAGAAGATCAGCAGACAAATGATCTTGGATCACAGGGAAATGGAAATAATGTACATCCAGAGGACAATCAAGACGTTGCCGAAGATGCTGGAAAGGTACAAGAAGCCAAAAAACGTTTAGGAAGGAGCTGATTATATGTTCCTATTCCGAAAGGTTAAGAAGCGTGGATCGATGAAGCCAAATGATGTGAAAGAAGCATTAGAGAGGTTTCTTAATAGCAGCAGTCCAGAATTAACACGCTTGCTGGTCAGGTATTGGAAGGATCAGCAGACGGTTTTTACATTTAAAGAGATCAGAGAAGCTATTCAGGCTGGTGTGATCTCCAAGAAATCTGTAGAAGAATGGCAACAGGATTATTCAAAACTGGTTCATGATAAGATTGCACCAGAGATGGTTAAAGCAATGAAAGCTGGTGCTAAAAATCAAAACCAGCACAAAGGAATAGACATTGGATATAAATTTGATGCAGATCATTGGGCTGTATCTGATTGGTTGGAAAATCACACAGCTGAGCTTGTAACGAATTGTACAAGAGTACAGAAAGATGCAATTCAGTCAATGATCGATATCGGAATAAGAAAACATATGGGAACAGATGAGCTTGCAAGGTTTATCCGTCCCTGTATTGGTTTAACAAAGCCACAGACTCAGGCAGCTATGAAGTATTATGAGACGATCAAGGCAGAGTTGGAGAAGAAACACCCAAGAACAAAGCCAGAAAAGATTGAACAGATGGCAAGAGACAAGCAGATGAAGTATGCAGAACGTCAGCTCAGAGAAAGAGCAAAGACGATCGCACAGACCGAAAGAGCATTTGCCTATGAGTATGGGCGACAACAGCATACCAAGCGATTGGTTGAAGATGGGATCTTGCCACTGCAAGACAAAAAATGGTCTGCCACTGACAGTGAAAATACGTGTACTAAGTGCAGAGAACTTAACGGAAAGGTTGTTGGAATAGACGAAGAGTTTGTTTCTGGAAAGTTACTTTCGCCATTACACCCTAGATGTAAATGCTGCATAATGTACGTGAACCATGAAATGAAGTTGGAGGAAGAGAAAGCTATCATAGATTACGTTGGACCTAGAGAGTCCTATGTAGTCAATGAGAAGTTAAGAACTGACACCAAACTAACTGACACAGAGCAGAAGATGGTTGATAATCTGGATGAAGCTTTAAAACATTTTCCGAAGTATTCTGGAAATTTATTAAGGGCAGTACCGATCTCTGATCCCGAACAATTATCAGACTTTGTTAACTCTTTTGAGGTTGGGGAAAATATAAAATTTGAACAATATATTTCAACATCGTCAGAAATCGGCTATAATAAAGATGCGGAAGTTCAGATCTATATTAATAATTCTAAAAACGGAAGAAATCTTTTGAATTATGGAAAGAATGAGCATGAAGTTTTATATGAGAGAGGTTCTGAATTTCAGGTTATCAACAAAGCTTTTAATGAAGATACAAAGCAGTGGTTTATATTGTTAGAGGAGGCTGACGTAAAATGAGTTTAACCGCTAAAGAATGGTTGTTATTGCCAGAAGATGAACAAAAAAGAAGGGCAAATGAAGTACCACCGCATGAATGCTTTTTACTTCGTGTTCTGTATGCAGAGGTTCATTTTACAGAAGAGCAAAAAGCAAATATGACACAGGAAGAGCGAGACGAATTTTTAAGAGAGCCTACCGAAGAAGAAATTCTAAGAGGTAAACACGCTTCTTTTGATGCGATGAAAATGTTTGAAATGATTCCAGAAGAAGTGACCTTTGAAGAATGGCAGAAAGCTGGTTGCCCTGTTGGATGGAGAAAGAAAAAGAGAAGTTATGATTTATAAAGCAATAGAGCAGACAGTTCAGGCAGTGCAGATCACACCTGATATTGATATGATCGCCCCTGACTGGTTCACAAAGAAAATGAATACCGAAGAAATTATGATAGATCGTGTACAGAAAGGCGGAGCAACAGCCGTTATAGGATGCACGGTCTATTTTAATGCACGAAGATATAAAGGCAGCAGACTTGTTGCAAGAATAGGAGACTATGTTGTAAAAGATTCAGTCGGTCGATTAAATGTAGTTCGTAAGAATGACTTTGATCGGCTGTATAAGAAGGAGGAAGCATGAGATATTTTAACGATTATATACGATCCCCAGCACAGACACAGGACAGTATACGAAAGTCCTTGAATCGAGTAGATATTACTAAGAAGGACGAAGAAAAGCAGTACGTCTTTGGATGGGCTAAGATTGCAGTCGATGAGAATGGAAATCAGCTGATTGACCGCCAGAACGATTTAATTGATCCGGAAGAACTAGAACAGACAGCATATACCTATGTAGAGTTCTATCGTGAAGCCGGAGAGATGCACGAGCGAGGCGGTGCAGGCGTTTTAATCGAGAGTATTATATTCACTAAGGAAAAGATGAAAACTCTCGGTATAGAGGAAGGTACGTTGCCAGAGGGCTGGTGGGTTGGATTCCATATCACAGACGATGAAGTATGGGCAAAGATCAAAGACGGAACTTATACGATGTTCAGTATTGAGGGCAAAGCGAAACGTATTGAAGTCGAGGAGGAAGAATGATGGACAAATATATCGGTGCAAAATTGATTCAGGCAGAACCAGAAAGAAATCCAGTCACAAAGGAGATCACAGGATACAAGGTTGTATACCCGGATGGGTACGAATCATGGTCTCCGAAAGATGTTTTTGAAAAAGCATATATGAAAGTGGATGATAATAAAAATCTTCCATCTGGAGTAAGTATCGGGCCAGAAATGGTCGATGATTTTATTGCATCTACGGAGACAATCACGATGGGAGAGACAACAACAGTTGTTCGTTGTGTGCTTCGAAATGGTTTTGATATCGTGGAATCATCTTCGTGTGTTGATCCAAAGAATTACGATGAAAAGATCGGCAAAGATATTTGCATGGGAAGTATCAAAAACAAGATCTGGGAACTGTTAGGATTTTTGCTGCAACAGGCGTGGCAAGGAATTAACTAGGAGATGATCGCATTCTTAAGATTAAGAAATCACACCGACAGGATGAATGGATCGTGTACAACCCTGATTGCTTTGAATTGCACCATACGCACTGTAGGAATAAAAGAGTTGCGATCGCAATCAAGAAGAACGTGGAACGTAGAAGAGTTCCAACATCCAGAAATCTAAGAACCTTGGAAAGTCACATAAGACTGACAGGGAACAAGAACTATAAAAGAAAGATTCAGAATATCATTGAAGAAGTGAAATCTGAAATGAGAAACTGAAATTTATTCTAAAATTAAGTGAAATCTGAAATGAAAATAGACCATTTTGTAAAAAATGCAAATTGGTCTATTTTTATGTTTGAAATTGCACTTTGCGTTTTTGAAACGCAATAAAACGCATTAGAAAATGCAATTTTCGTGTTCAAAACTCGAAAAAGTGTCGTTAGAAAGGAGGAAACATGAAAACAAAAGGAAAGACAAAGCTGGAAGATCTGGAAGTAAAAAAGATCGATGCAGTAGACATCGGAGCAGATCAGAAAGCAAATATCCTGATTAAAAAGAGAGGAGGTGCAGAAGAACCGAAGGGAAACTTTTTCAAGCGATTCTTTAATGCGTTTTGTGACAGCTTAGGAGTAAATTCAGAAGATGTCAGAAAGTCCATGGAAGATGAAGCAACATCATTTGATGATGTAATGAATGAAAAGAAGATCTACGACGTGAGGGACCAGATCTGGAATGCCTGCAACTCTCTGGAGCAGTCGATTGTGTCAATCTTACTCGATAAAGAGTGTGAGGATAAACAGGCCGCAATCGCACAGAGCATTGATCAGTTTAAGGCATTTTCGGATGATGCATCCAAGTCTTGGATCAAATTAGAACGTGCAGTAACAGACAAAGAAGATACTGTTGTTGCGGATGATTTTGAGATCGCAAAAATGCAAGAGGTAATTGAGAAATCTTGCGATCCTGAAACTATTAACAAAGAAAAAAAAGAAAAGGAGAATGAAATGGCATTTGATATTTCAAATATGACAGAGGAAGAAAAGAAAGAAGCATTAAAAGCATTACAGGATGATGCAAATGCAAAAAAAGAGGATACTGCAAAAAGAGCTGATATTGATGGACAGGTTCAGGAAGCAGTGAATAAAGCAATGGAAGGTGTTACAAAGAACTTCACTTCTATGATGGAGAAGATCATGGAACCAATCCAGAAGAGAGCAGAGGAAGCAGAACAGAAGTCCTTAGAAGAAGTTGCTAAGAAGTATGAACTCTTAGGAACAAAAGCAGAGGAATTAGTGCCAGTTCTGAAATCCATGAAAGCAACATCCGATGAAGCGTATAACAACTTCATTGCATCCATGGATAACAACCTTGCGGTAATTCAGAAATCAGGTCTGTTTGAGGAAATCGGTAAATCTGGTGGAGCTCACACAGGAAATGACGATACAGAAGGTGTTGCAAAGATGAACGCAAAGGTAGCAGAGATCAAAAAGTCTATGCCAAACCTTACTGATGCACAGGCACAGGATATCGTTATGCAGAATGATCCTGAATTAAGAGCAATGTTCGATAAATAAGAAAGGAGGTACAGAGAAGATGGCAAACAGAACATATGAATACAATCCAACTGGTGGAAGCCCAGTGATCAATGTTACAGCTGGAGCAGAACTCAAAACAGCCGTAGCGGTTTTATTAACAAAAGATGGAGCAAAAATTCCTGAAGCCGGAAAGGAAGCAACAGGAATTGTGCTTCTTGGAGATGAAACAGTAGCCAAAGGCGATGATATTACTGTTCAGATCAGAAATCAGGGCATGTGGGCAGCTGGTGCAAAGATTGAGGCTGGAGATTTCCTTGCTGTTGATGCAGAGGGATTATGCCAGAAGGCAACAACAGGGCAGTACATCTTAGCTATGGCACTGACACCAGCGACAGCAAAAGGAGACATCGTAAACGTTGCGATCATCCATGCTGGATATGAAGCGTAAATAAAGGAGGAATGAAATAAATGAACACAGGACATAACAACGCAGCAGCAATCGCAGTTGATATTGCGAAAGGCTGGAGACCAAACTATTACTTAACCAATATGGCAATGAGCTATTTTCAGGCACCTGGAATGAATGTTGCTCCAAGCATCTTTCCAATTCTTCCAGTACATGCAAGCACTGGAAGCTACTATATCTTCAACAAAGAAGAGATCGCGAAAGACCAGGTAAAGAGAAAGCCTAAGTTCGGAGCAGTAGATCCGGCTGTATTCTCTCATTCAGATGATACTTACAAATGTGAGGTAGATCAGATCATCGTCGGAGTAGATAACATCACAGCTCTGGATTACCAGAGAACTGGAGCACCAGCAACGATTGATCCGAGACGTGCAAAGGTAAAACAGGTTTCAGAACAGATGAATCTGCACCTTGATATGGTCTTTGCAAACAAGTTTTTCAATGCTGACGCATGGGCAAATGTTAAGACAGGAGAAGCAACAGCTTCAACATCTAAACAGTTTGTGCATTTTGATGATGCAAACGCGGACATCGTAGGTCAGTTTGATGAGATGAAGAAAGAAATCCTTTTAAACGGACGTAGAATGCCTAACAAATTATGCTTAGGATACAGAGCGTATAAGGCAATCAAAAATCATCCGCAGTTCTTAGAAAGAGTTACAGGTTCAGGGTCAACACCGAATCCAGCACTTGTTAACGAACAGGTAATTGCAGCTGTACTTGGTCTGGAAGAAGTAAAAGTTCTGTATGCAACTTATAATGCAGCAGAAATCGGTCAGAAAGCCGATATGAAATTTGTCTTCGACGATAACAGTGCATTATTAACTTATGCACCGAAAGAAGTAGATCTTGAAGAACCATCTGCCGGATATATTTATACATGGGATATGCTTGGAAATGGACAGTGGATGGCTACATCACAGTATGATGGACCAGGAGGATCACATTCAGAGTTCATCGAAGGACTTATGGCAACAGACATGAAAAAGACTTCCGATGACCTTGCAACGTTCTTAAGTGGTTGCGTATCTGAGTAGGAGGTGCTTTATATGAATTATGTTGCACTTAAGCCAGTTAATTTTGGCGGAAAGCAGTATAAGATCGGAGAGACTATTCCAGAGGGTGTCGTAGATGAACGACGCTCTCTCTTTTTAAAGAAGTCTGGACACATTGCAGAAGCAGCAAGTGTAAATGGAGCAAATACAGAGAATTTAAGTGTTAACCCTAACACTTTATCAATTCCGTTATTACAATTAAAGCACGAGCTTGTAATGAACGCACAGCAGTTATCACAGTTCTTTGCAACCATCCAGAAAACAATGGATGAGGCAAAAATTGAGATTGCGACCATGACAGAGGAAGATGTACCGGTCTTAGAATTGCTGCATGAGATTGATTCAAGAAAAGGAATTAAGGCAGCGGTTGAAACAAGACTTGCTGATCTTTCCACTGATATTGATATTAGTCAGGCAATAGAAGAAACCGAAGAACCAGCAGAACAGCCGGAAGGTGGCGAGGAGAATGACGTATAACTATTTTCCAGAAGATATCAATTCCGATGATGTTATGAAGATGCGGTTCGAATTGGCGGATACTGATGTATCAAAGGATGAAATGTCAGCTGCACTTTCCGATGAAGAGATCACAGCTGTATTAGAGCAGTATCCAGACAATTTTAAGATGGCAAAACTGAAATTGCTAGAACATATGATGTTCAAATACGGACAGGACGTAGACAACAGTGTTGGTCCTGTCTCTTTTAATTTTGGTAATCGAATGAATTTCTGGAAACAGCTTTATGATGATCTGAAAAAAGAAATTGCATCTTCCAGTGTTGGAATCAAGCCGTATGAGAATGAAAAACGAGAGTATTTTTACGTTGGAATGATGAATCATCCTGGAGGTGGACGCTTTTGAAAATGACATCAATCGGTAGACCATATCAATATATGCAGTCTTTCCGTGTTTACTGGCAGGATACAGAAGTCATGGACGATGGCATGGTTGTAAAGGGCGATGAAAAAGAAGCCCCTGATGCGATCATAGACGGTATACTAGCCGAAGCAGATATGAAGACAATGGAAATCTGGAAACAAAACCAGACTCCGATCAGTCATACGATTGTGTCTTACCATCCAGTGGTTAAGCTAAGTAAGAACGATGTGTTACTGCTTGGCGATGATCCGTGCCATGATCGTAAGTTTATCGTGAAGGGTACAAAAGATCCAGCTGGAACAGGGCAGTTTTCCATCTATTATGTATTAGAAAGAAGTGATACAGATGGGCGTAGAAGCTGAATTTCAAGCATGTGCAAAGAATCTTGATGAAAGTATCAAAAGAGAGATGATGCGAAAGGGTGCAATGGCAACAAACACCCTTAGAAATATTGAGATCGAAGTATTGTCGAAAGGCGGTTCTGGAAAGAAATACAAACGGCTTCCGAATAGATCATCCGCACCGGGAGAAACACCAGCACCACAGTCTGGAAAGTTACGTCAGGACTGGGATGATCAAACTCTGATTGAAGGAGATCAAGTTACAAGTCGGATAAAAAGTAATTCAAAACACGCTGAATGGCTGGAAGGTGGCACAAAAAAGATGGCAAAACGACCATTTATTGATCCAATTAAGAAGAAAGCAGAGCCGGAGATTGTAAAGATCTTCGGTTCAGATTTTGAGGTAACTCTATGAAAGAAATAATTTACAAGTATTTAAAAAGCCTGAATATTAACGGATTGGCTGCGTTCAAAAATGGACCAGCAATATTTTTGGATCAGGCACCTGATGATTCTGATTCAAGGTGGGATGGTTCGCAGTATGGGCGTATCATCTATGGGCTGAATCTGAAAGATGATTCAGAGCGTAAGGTTTCTGGAACGATGGAGATTGCAATAGCGTATCTGTTTAATAATCAAGGATATAAGAACTTGCTTGAAGCGAAGAAGATCCTGAAAAAAGCGTTTGAAGGAGTTTTCTTGACCGATGAAGATACAACGATTTCTCTTGTATGGAGAAAGTCAGAATCATTTCAGGAAGCAATCGAAGGGCAAATGGATGTAGAAGTATGTGGATCAGTGTTGACATTCGATGCATATGCTTTTCCAAAACATTCATACCTTCCGCTGGATGCAGTCGGTTCTTTGGCAAAGCACATTGATGAGAACTGGAACGTGACAGTGATCAATAACACGGAACTTGACGAAATCTGGAAGCCGGATGATGAAGAAGTGGTTGTTTATACTAGACTGGATTCTATGCAGCCAGGAACATTCCCATCGACATATGCTTGTACATGGTTTACAAACAACATCAAGGTACATGTGATCTCCGGATCGGATGTAAATGCTGATCAGTTTGTTATGAACTTGCTGCAAGATTTACAGGAAAGAGAGCGGTTCGTTATGAATGATGGATCGCCGTTTTTTGTAAATCAGCTTGCATACAGCACGAAACTTGATCCATTAAAAGATGGACAGGTAACGGTAAGAGGTCAGTACGGAAAGCTACGAGATGTTGAAACAGTCGATGAATTAAAGACAATTACGATAAGTTAGGAGGAAACAATGGCAGAAAAGAAAGACGAAACAAAAACAGTGCCAGAAGTTACTTATACTGTGGATGAATATGCAGAAAATCCACAGGTGTTAGGAGTATCACAAGATATTATCCGAACAGCATTTGCAAGGGCAGGTGTTAAAGAAGCAACGCAGAGCACAGCAAAGAAACTTGTAGATACATTTAAGAAGAAGGAGGTATAAGAACTTGTCCGGATTATTTTTAAAAGGCGAGAAAAAGGAAAGAGCTGGAGTTTATCGCAGACATGAGCAGATCACAAATAATGGTGTAGCATCCGCAATGAACGGAGTTTTCTGTATTCCGGTTCATGCAGATTTTGGTCCAGTTGGAGAGATTCAGAAGATCACATCAAAGAGTGATCTTCTTTCACTTTATATGGAGAGTGGAACGATCGATGCAGCGGTAAAACTGTTTGATGCAGGTGCTAACACGGTATATCTTTACCGTCTTGGAACTGGTGGTAAAGAAGGAAGCCTGTCCTTACAGACAACCACAGCCACAAATGCAGTTACATTAAAGACAAAATATCCAACCGCTTTGAAATTCTCCGTAACTGTAAAACAGAAATTAGGAGATGAAACGACAAAAGAGTGTTCCGTTTACAATGGGGCAACACTTGTTGAGAAAGTAAGCTTTATCGCTGGTGCGGATGTAAATGAGGCTGCAAATCTGGTGGAAGCAATGAAAGACAGCAAGTATTTATCCGCAGAACTTGTTTCTGGAGCATCCGGGATCATGCAGACGGTTGCACAGCAGGCTTTGGCTGGTGGATCAGCACCGGCAGTCACAACAGAAGATTACAGCAATGCGTTTAATGCATTCGAAACTTATGCTTGGAATGTACTGGTGCTTGATACAGTTGAAGAAGATGTTAAAGCATTAGCGAAGACATACATGGAAAGAATCCATTCAAACGGTGCATTGGGTGTTTGCGTACTTGGAGAAGCGGCAGGAAAGTCACTTGCTACAAGAAAAACGAATGCAAAATCCTATAACGCACCATATTTTATTTACTGCGGTAGCGGATATTATAATACTGCCGGAGATAGGGTGGAAGGATACCTTGCGGCAGCAGTTCAGGCAGGTGTGATTGGATGCAAAGATTCAAGTACATCAATTGTACATACAGAGATTCCAGATGCGGAGTCATGCATTGAACAGCTGACGAATGAACAATATGTCGATGCGATCAAATCTGGATTGCTTCTTTTGTCAGAAGGTCAGGAAGGACAGGTATGGTTTGACAGTGGTGTTAATACTTATACAGTCCTTAACGAAAACGATGACGAAGGTTGGAAAAAGATTAAACGTACAGCTGTCCGATATGAGGTCTTTGATCGTATCAATAGAACGTTAGAGCCGCTGATCGGACGAATTAATAATGATTCTGTTGGCATAGATAATGTGATTCAGGAAGCCAAGAAGGTTCTGGCTCAGATGAACAGAGAAGGAAAAATCTTAGATACTTATGAATTTTATGAGGATACGAATAACCCTCATGCAGCTGATTATGCAAACTTTATTGTTAGTGTCGATGACATTGACAGTATGGAAAAAATCTACTTAACTTATCAGTTTCAGTATATTGCTCAGTAGGGAGGTGTTATAGATGAGTGGAAAAGGCTTTGATACAAGAAAATTAATGACTGGAAAGGATGGAAAACTATACATTACTGTGGATGGAGAATCTATCTGGTTTGCTTCCGTGGAAGAGTTTTCTATCGGGATGAATGTTTCTAATGTAGATTTTCATCCGGCTGGAGATGTACAGACGTATGGAGTTCCGGACAGTGTTAAATTCACAGCATCTTTTACAGAAGCTGTTGTGAGGGATGATCTTACAATTATTCCAATCTTAGATGCAATTAAAAGTGGAAAATTCCCTATTTTTTCTCTCCAAGGTGGTGCAACAGAACCGCTTGAAGGTGGGGAAAGCAAATTCTTACTTGATGAATGTATTCTTGATGGAGATACAAATATCCTTGATGTTAAACCTGGAGAGGTTATTAAGAGACAGATGCAGTTCATTGTTAATAGCGTACCAGACTGCATTAAATCATTAGCAGCATAAAGAAAGGAAAATAAAATGGCAGAAAAGAAAGAAACAAATGTTACGGTAACCGAAGATAATGAAATGGATCTGATCACGGGTCTTTTAAAAGCCGCAGAGTATAAAACAGAAGTACAGCAGCCATTGAATATTACAAGAAATGGACAGACATTGTTTAAATTTAATGTCCGACCATTATCTTTCGATGAAATTGCACAGTGTAGAAAGAAAGCTACAACTTATATGGCAAACCCAGGCGGAGCTTCACTTCCTCTCGTTGAGAAAGAAGTAAGTACAGCTGATTACATGGCATGGAAGATTTACACTGCAACAGTAGCGACTGACGGAAAGAAATTCTGGGATAATTCAGCGCTGAAAGAAGGATTAAAGAAAGCTGGTCATATGGTTATGACACAGAACGAAATTATCAAAGAGGTGTTAACAGCTGGAGAGCTTGAAGCTGTCAGCGATGCTATTGATAACTTATCTGGAGGCGGTGTTAGTGTAGTTGACTACGCAAAAAACTAATTGAATCCAGTCCGTTAGCTTCTATGCTTGCAGAAAATTATTTACGGACTGGAATGTTACCATCACAAGCCCTTGATCTCCCAGAAGGAGAGAGGGCTTTTATCTTTGCAGCACTTATAACAGCTATGGAAGGAGGCGATGCATAAATGGCAAACAAAGAAATTGTGATCGATGTTGTATCGGAATATTCCGACCATGCGTCTTCTGGCCTACAGCAAACAGGGAAGAATGCAGAGAAAGCATCACGAGAGATGGACAAGCTTGGAAAGAAGCGTGCAAAGCCAAAATTAGGACTTGAAGATAAAGCAAGTCCAGTCCTCGACAAGTTTGGTAAAAAGGGAGACGGGCTCGGTAAAAAGACCTGGACTCCAAAACTTGGATTAAAAGACACTGCAACAGCAGGGATCAAAAAAGCTATGAGTGCTGGTATGAGTTTTGGTAGAAAGACTTTTTCAGCAGTCCTAAAAATCAATGACAAGGTAACAAGTCAGATCAAAAAAATCCCAAGTGTTATATCTAAGATCAAGAATTCTATATTTTCACTAAAAACTTTGGCTGGTGGAGTTATGACTGGAATTGCTGCAAAGAAATTGATAGCTGATCCAGTATCATTAGCAGACGAATTTCAGACATATCAAATTGGCTTTGAAACAATGCTGAAATCTAAAAAGAAAGCTACGAAGTTTATGGATAGTGCGAAGAAATTTGCATCTGTTACTCCGTTTGACACATCGGCCGTAGTATCAAATGCTCAAAGGATGTTGGCTTATGGATTCTCTGATAAAGACATTATTCCTGACCTGACGAAGATTGGTAATGCATCCGCAGCACTTGGAGCTGGAGAAGAGGGTATCTCTCGAGTATCCAGAGCTTTAGGTCAGATGAAAACAAACGGAAGATTGAACGCAGAGGACATGAATCAGCTGACAGATGTCGGTATAAACGCATGGAAGTATCTTGCTGATGCAGAGGGTAAATCCATAGCCCAGATCAGAGAAATGTCTCAAAAGGGCGAAATCAGTGGAGACAAAGCAGTTAAGACAATCCTTAATGGGCTGAAAGAATTTGATGGAATGATGGACAAAACATCTAATTCGACGGTTTCTGGATTAATGTCAAATATTAAAGATACGTTCGACATAAACATTGTTTCTAAATGGGGAAAAGGTCTCCAGAAGGGAGCAACGAAAGGTTTAGGAGAATTTGCAGACTATCTTGATAAATCCGATGCAAAACTAAAAGAAGCTGGAACATCACTTGAAAAACTTGGAGAGTATGCAAGTACATCTGTATTCAAGGGACTTGAAAAGGCTGGAGATAAGATCGACGATCTTATTAGTATGCCAAAATTCCAAAATGCTTCAATCGGTGGCAAGATTAGTATTGCTTGGGATGAACTGATTGCAAATCCGTTTTCTAAGTGGTGGGATTCTAAAGGAAGACCGGCGATCGTTAAAAAGATTACTGGGATTGGAAAAGATATTGCAAAAGCTGGTGGAAACTGGTTCAAGGAATCTCTTAAGGATCTGTTACCAGGCGGAGATAAAGCTGGTATCGCAGATTATTTAGCTGGATTTCTTGGATTATCTGGAGGACTAAAGCTGTTTAAAGGTGGAAAAAGTCTATACGATCAGATCACTGGCGGTTCTGGAGGTGGAGGAAAAACAAATCCTTTGGGAGATTCTATTGGAACAATCAATGTGTCCGCGGCAGTTGTAAATGTGAACGGAGGAATTGGAAACGGAAATTCTACAATACCGGGAACAAATCCGACAGGTAATAAAGAAATCTGGTTACCAGAAAGCGTAAAGCGAAAAATGCAACAAACTGAACCGAAAACACCATCTGGACCGACAAGGACACCGGGTGGCTTGTTTGGTTTAGGCGGTTCTGGTGTCACGCTGAAAAATGGAGAAACCGTAGCTGCCACTGGATGGAAAGCATGGCTTGGAAATCTAGGCGTAAAACTTGGATCAGGTGCAGCGACCGCTGGTGGAGCAGCAGCCGTTGGAGGTGCATCTTTATTAGGTGGAGCTTTAGGGATTGCTGGAATAGGAAGTGCAGCTGGTAATATTTATAACGCAGTGACCTCAAAAGATTCAGCCACGAAGAAGAAGGAAGCCTATAGAGGTGGCACGAAACTTGGAATGGTTGGAGGTGGTGCAGCCGCCGGAGCAGCCATAGGAGCTGCCTTTGGTGGTGTTGGAGCAGTTCCGGGAGCATTTATTGGTGCTGGAATTGGTGGAATTGGTGCAATCACAAAAGGAAATAAGTTCGGCGACTCCCTTAGAAAGTTTGTATCCAGCCGAAAGAATGCACTGAAAAACAGTAATTCTATGACGGCAAAGAGTCAGGAATATTGGAAATACAGTAAAGACAGTATTAGCAGTGTTAATCCAAAAGGAGCAAAATACAAAGAACTGGCAAGTTCCGTACAGAAAGCTTACGAGGAGAATAAGAAAAACACAAAACAAACGAATGTTGGATCAAAGACGACAAAGATTTTTTCAGGTGCTACGAATGCAGCCGGTGGAAAAGTCAGTGGCTTAGGTGGAATGTCTGCAACTGCTGGTGGAAAATTAGGAGCTATGGGATCAATGTCACTTGCAGCAGGTGGTAATCTGCAAAGTGCAGGTGTTTCCGCATTATCCCTTGCGAGTGCCTTAGCATCCGCCGCCTCAACGATTGCTTCCGCAGCAAGTACAACCGCAGCACAGGCAAATGCAATCAGCAGTATTACAAGCGGAAGTTATCTGAATAACGGTGGTTCAAAGTCTGGTAAAAAGACGACTGGAAAGAAGACAACGACAAAACCGAAAGTACAGACAGCCTTACCGAAAAATGGAAAGTTCTTTCATAATGCGAAGGGTAGTCTGGTCAGAGGTCATATCGTTTCTGAATTAGGAGAAGAAGGAAACGAAATGGTCATTCCACTTTCTAGACATAGAAGCCGTGCATTATCTCTCTGGAATCAAGCAGGACAGATTTTAGGCGTTACAAAGCATGCCAAAGGTGGACTTGTTGGAGGATCATCCGGATCTGGAAAAGCTTCGTCTGGTAGCAGTCAGCCAGTGATTAACGTTGGTGGTATTACGATCAGCGTCAATGCATCTGGAAATGACGGCATAGTTGATGCTATCAAAAACTCTAAAGGAGAGATCGCAGATGCTATTATGCAGGCGATCGCAGATGCAATCGGATCAAGGACAAGTAACAGAACAGCGGAGGTAATGTAAATGGACATATATATTACTGGAAAAAATTCAAAAGGGAATGATCAGAAGATACAAATTCCGATCATTCCTGAAGAAATTGAATCATCAATCGAAGGTAAGTTTGCAGAATACGATATCTATAAATTAGGTCAGGTCAGTGTTCCGAATGGTAAAAATCTTTCAGAACTAAGCTGGGAATGTTTTTTTCCCGGAGAAGCAAGAAAAGGCATGAAATTTGTTCATAAGTGGACTGATCCAGCAACCTTAGATGCACTGATGAAATACTGGGCTAAGTATGGGAAAGTGGTAAATGTCTGTATTACAGGAACGAAGATCAATGTTGATATGCGTGTTTCAGAATACGATTCTACGGTCAAAAGCCTGAATGATTATTACTACACGGTAAGATTTATCGACTACGAAAAAATAAGTGTTTCCTCAACGAAAAGAAGTACCAAAACCACAAAGAAAAAGGTCAAAGTAAAGAAAGGACAAACATTACGGAAACTTGCAAAAAAATATCTTGGGTCCAGTAAAAAATACAAGGTTATTTATAATGCAAATAAGAAACTGATTGATTCTAGGAATAAAAAGGAACGTAAGAAACATCCAAAGAAAAAGATCAGCAAATATACGATCTATAAAGGACAGGTGCTTGTGATTCCTGTTCCAAGCAGTAAATCAGTTTCTAATTCCAAGGTTGAGGAATTAAAGAAAGCAATGAATAAAGATGGCTACTCGAAGCTGAAAGTTGATAAAAAGCTGACATCTTCGATGAAATCAGCCATGAAAAAGATCACGATCCGAACCGGAAGAAAAGGACAGGTCGTAAAATTTGTGCAAAAAATGGTAGGAGTCAAACAGGATGGTACTTGTGGATCTAAGACAGTATCAGCAATAAAAACTTACCAACGAAAGCATAAATTGACAGTAACCGGTGTCGCTGATTATAAAACACTGTTAAAAATGATAGGAGGATAGGAAGATATGCCGAGTTTAGGAAATCCACTGTATAAAGCGGTTGTAAAGACAACATCGGGGCAAGAATATGATCTATACAAGCTGAAAGTTATACTGGACTTGACAATATCTGATGATCCTGATTCGCTGGCAAAGGAAGTCAGCTTAACAGTAATGAACGCTGCGAAAAATGGTGTAACACTTGCGACATTGATTCAGCCATCAGATCGATTATACATATATGCGAATGTTGGACATGGAGATTTTGAAGTATTTCGAGGCGTGATCTGGGATCGAGACAGGGTTACCGATACAGAAAAAAAGGTAACATTTACAGCCTATGATTACTTGATTTATATGATGAAATCCCAAGATTATTTTTATTATAAAAAAGGTCTCAGCACAAAGGAAATTGTAAAAAGAATCTGTACGGCATGGAAGTTGAAACTGAAATACAGTTACGGATCAATAAAAAACAAAAGGATCAAACCAGTGCAAAAGAACATTGGAGATATGATAGTATATGTGCTGAACAAAGCGAAAAGTAAACTTTCCAGCCGATATATTTTTACGATTGAAGGAACTACAGTGATTGTCAAGTATGCCAATACTAATACAACGATTTATAAGATTGAGGAAGGAAAGAATGTAATATCCATAGAGGTTAAAGTAACAATGGATGATATCGTTACAAAGATAAAGATCTACGGAGAAGCAAAGAAAAAGTCAATTCCTAAACTTGCATCAATGTCTAAGAATACATCGAAGTTTGGAACGATCCAAGAAATTATGGACAAAGACAAGAAAGAGAAACTTTCGAAAATAAAGAAACAAGCACAAAAGAAATTGAAGAGCAGTGCAAAGGTTAAGTATGAATACATAGTAACGGCGATCAGTAATCCGAAGATAAAACGAGGAGACACCGTTTATGTTGGATGTTGTACCGCTGGACTTAAAGGAAATAAAACAGTAAAAAGTATTACACATGACTGTGTGGCTGGTACGATGGACGTTGTTTTTTACTAAAGGAGAGTTCTATGCAGAGAAATGGAAGAAAAAATTTTATTCGTGCGATCGAACAGATTTCTAAAGGAAACCAAAGTGCAGCGGATGTTGTTGCAGAACTTGGAACTATGAAAGACGGAGGGATTCTTCCTGACTCTTATCCAGAAAGTGCAGAACCGGATGACGATTTTTTAATGTTGTCTAATGCGAAAGTAAGTGATGGCGATCGAGTATTACTGATCTGGACAGATGCAGAGGAAATCGTTGTGATCGGTAAAGTGGAAGGAGATGAGGAAGATGCCGGATAATCTTTTCCCAGAGGAATATGAAAACGAAGAAGAATATTTCGAAGACGAAGAGAACGAAGGAACAGAGAAAGAAAATACAGAAGAAGAGGAAGATGCAGGTTATAAACCCAGCATCTTTTTTGATTTTGATATAGGAGACTTTGTCGTAAATCACGATGGAAAATTAAAAGAAGCTTCTGGATTTGAAGCTTGGATGCAGTGGTGTCAGAAAACATTAATGACACAACGATATGCACATGAGGGATATTCTACGGATATAGGGATTGACTATGAAAGTGCATTAAAAGCTGACAGCAGAGAAGAAGCAGAAAGCATCTTGCAGAGAGAGATAGAAGAAGCGTTGATGGCTGATCCGTCAGAAAGGACTTTGTACGTTGGAAATATTACTTTTGAATGGGCAGCAGATGATTGTCTTGTAACAGTACAGGTGCAGGGCATTGATGGAGATATAGAAATACAGACACAATTTGAAAGTGGGGTGGTCTAAAAATGGCATTGGAAGCAGAAGAACTAGAATTGCCAGATTTCCTGAATAATTCGAGTGAAGAGGAAATCCATGAAAAGATGCTTAGCAATCTTCCAGAAGATATTGATAAATCCGAAGGAGGTTTTCCTTGGGATTTTACACGTCCGACAGCGATTGAGATAGCAGAGCTAAAAGAGTATGTGCTAGTGGAAGTATTGAAAAGTCTTTCGCCGGTAACTTGTGAAGAATCTTACCTATTGGATTACCACGCTGACGGAAGAGGTCTCGTACGAAGGGAATCGGTAAATGCAACAGGATATGTGACTGTTACAGCAAAAGCCGGTCTTGTTATTCCTTTAGGATATGGTTTTTCTACAGAAGCAGATGATGAAGGAAATACGATAGATTTTGTAACAACAGAGGAAGTTACGGTCGATTCTCTTGGAAATGCAAAGATTCCAATTGAAGCAGCAGAAGGAGGATCTGCAAGCAATGTTGGAGTAAATACGATCGTATTACATACTGGAGATGAGACAGGGGAACTGCTCGATGAAATAATTTCTGTTACAAATGAGGAAGCTGTAACAGGCGGTTTGGATGAAGAGGATGATGATACTTTAAGAGAACGAATCGTTGAGTATGATCGAAGCCATGACATTTCCTATGTTGGGAATGTTGCAGACTATAAACGATGGGCATTGTCAGTTCCCGGTGTTGGTGCAGTTACTGTGATACCAGCAAAGGATGACTCTGGAACAATCAAGATCATTTTAATGGATCAGAACGGAGTACCAGCATCGAAGCAGATTCAAGATGCTGTATATGATTATATCATGCGTCCAGACAGTGAAGCAGATCGTTTAGCACCGCCAAATGCAGTTTTAGAAATAAGTGCTCCGGAGACAGTAATAGTTAATATATCAACTGTTGTTTATTTGAGAGAAGCAGAAATTGGCAATGTGCAGAATGATTTGAAAACCGCATTTCAGTCATATTTGCTAAATGTTTCATCCAATGATAGTGCGGTTAGAATATCAGCGATCAACAGTATCCTTGGGGCTGTATCAGGTGTCTATGATTATGACAGTGTACAAATCAATGGAGCGTCAAAAAATGTAGATCTTGAATCTGGTCAAATGCCAGTTCTTGGAACAGTGAAAATAACGGAGGGATAATACTATGTGGTATAAAACAGACCTTATGGAGCAAATCCTGACGAGTAAAAGTGCAAAACAAATGATTGACTATGTATCGCCGGTTTATGGAAAATCAAGAATCGGACTTTGGCTGTTCCAAGTAATCGGATTGGAGTTAGACGATGTAAAAACAATATGTGAAGACATAATCGACCAGATATTTGTGAATCGTGCTACGTGGGGGCTTTCTATATGGGAAAAAGAATATGGAATAACACCACTTCCGGATCAGACGATAGAGCAGAGGAGAGCACAGATTTCGCAAATGAGGGTAAAAAAGCCTTTAAACCCTACAAGGTTTGAAAAGATCATAGAAGCTTTGAGTGGCGTAGAAACAAAGTTCATAGAAAATACAGCAAAAAATACATTTCAGGTCAATCTTTATGGCGTAGTAAATAATTATGATGAAGTAGTAAGAAGAATTGACGAATTGAAACCAGCACATTTATTGTGCGATATTCGTGTTTCAGACGTTATAGAATCAGAGACGGCATTGAATTATGCGATTGTTTCAGGCTCTTGTGAATATTCTTCTTCGATCGTTAGTGAGGTATAAAATCATGTGGGAAAATACAGTAATTACAAATGCAGGTATTGAATTATTAAAGAATGCCTTAAGCGGAGGAACAATAACAGTAACAGCGATCAAGTCTGGTGCTGGTAAAGTTGACGTTAGTGCTTTGAAAAGTCAGACGGCGGTATCATCAATTAAGCAGTCTGGAACAGTACAGGGCGTGACAAAAACAAACGAAACAATCAAGATAGGAGTATTGTTTTCAAACGCTGGTTTATCTGCCGGATACAGCATGACACAGCTTGGAATTTATGCAAAAGGATCAACCGGAAGTGAAGTGTTGTTTGCGATTTCTCAAAGTACAACAGGGAAAGAAGTTCCGGCAGAATCGGCTATGCCGTCATGGTCGTTAGTACATAATTTTTACATCAAGCTTAATAATGATGTAAAAATGACAGCAACGGTTGATCCAGAAGGGTACGTTACATTTGAAACTATGCAGACAGCGTTAAATACGCATACAGGAAACAAGAGCAACCCTCATAGTGTTACTAAGTCGCAAGTAGGCTTAGGGAACGTTCCGAACGTAGCGACAAATGATCAGACACCGACATATTCAGATACAACAACTCTTGTGACTTTATCAAGTGGCGAGAAAATATCTATTGCATTTGCAAAGATTAAACTTGCAATTACAACTCTGATTAATCATCTTGCGAATAAAAGTAATCCTCACGGAGTTACCAAAAGCCAAGTTGGATTAGGCAATGTGGAGAATAAAAGCAGTGCTACAATCCGTGGAGAATTAACCAAAGGTAATGTAACGACAGCCCTTGGATTTACGCCAGCAAATCAGACTGACATGACGAATGCACAGGATGCTATTACGCAGCTAAATTCTGATACAAAAAGCATAATACAGTTTTTAGGCAATATGACCACACCTAATAACTCAGAAGGTATCATTCATGCCAATTGGCCCGATAACATGGTGCCAGTAGCTATAAGAGTGAAAAAGTATGATCAATGGCGTTATAACGTATTAGGCATGGCATTGTATGGAAAAGAATTATATTTGATAGAAATCCCTTCTGCATATCAAGGATGTCCTTGTGAAGTTATATGCTATAAGTCAAATTAAAATATTTTAATTCCATAGGAAGTTTTCTTTGATCCATACAAGATCACAGCCAATTTTTTTGTTTTGTGGATAACTATTATTTGTCCATAACACATAACAATTCTCATTGTTAACTTCCTGAGATATTGCTTCAACACGTATATAACCAGTATCATATACATGCAATATCGCAGAACTCAAGCGATAACCTTGTTTACGATCAACATAAAAATAGTTGTTTCCAGTACCATTCAATTCGGCATATTGAGTTACAAGTGCATCTTTTAAGTCAGAATTTAGCTGCGGAGTTATGGATACACTCCGCAGCGTAATGGAATATAATTCACGTATAACAAACACACAAAGGAGAAAGTATTATGCGTGACAGAATTATAAGTAATGTACTAATAAAAATGGGCAATAGGATCAAGAAAAAGAGCTAGATTATCTTGAAAATGTGTTGGTAGAAGAGTTCCGAGATGTACAGATTAAGAAAGAATCGACGGAATTGACGGAATACAATGACAGTTTAAGGAAGCTAAAAGATACGTTCCTTGCGACGCTGATTGTAGAAAATAAGTCCAGTCGGACGATATCGCAATATAATTTACATCTAACACAGTTCGCAGATTATTTCGCTGGAAAAGAGGCAAAAGACATAGATGCAACGGATATCCGAAGTTTTTTATATGCGTATAAGAGAAGTAGAGGAATATCGAATTTGTCCTTAAATAATAAGCGATCATCGATATCTTCATTTTTTAGCTGGTTGGCTGACGAAGAATACATTGACAAAGATCCGACTCGGAAAGTTAAGAAAATCAAAGTAACGAAGAAAAAGAAGAAAGCGTTTACTTCCGATGAGCTGGAACGTATGCGTATAGCATGTACGGATATTCGTGATCGAGCATTGATAGAGATGTTAGCCTGCACAGGTTGTCGTGTTTCAGAACTAAGCAACATAAATCTAAATGACATAGATTTTACTCGAAAGAAAGTGCGGATCATTGGTAAGGGAGATAAAGAAAGGACAGTATTTATCTCTGATCAGGCAATGATTTATCTGAATAGATATTTAGAAACCAGACAAGATAATAATATTTCACTTTTTGTATCTAAGAGGTATCCATACGATCGCCTGAGGAAAGACGGAATCGAGCGAATTGTAAGAGATTTAGGAAGATCATGTAATGTATATGCACATCCGCATAAGTTCCGACGGACGTTATGCACACAATTAATTAAGCGAGGCATGCCGATTCAGAATGTTGCGATATTGTTAGGTCATGCAGACATTAATATGACTGCCGGTACATATTATGATGCTTCAGACGATATGATCGAGTATGAATATATTCGTTATGCAGCTTAAAGAATAATAACAAATCTAATATATAAACTATTAAATCTGCTTAAAAGGGAAGGAGATTTTATTTTTATGCAAAAAAATATTATAAAAAACAGATCGCCATGTTAAATAGCTATGGTAACGATAAATAGAAAACTCAACAACACAACTAAATTCTGACTTAAATAACAGAATAGAATTTACAATTACTAGCATAGATTCAAAATATGCATTCACCGGAAACAGTTATAAACATAATGGAAAAGTATATATAAATGGATATTTCCATTGCAATTCTCCTAGTGTTGGGATTACAACTTGTTTTTTTGTTCCAGAAGGTTTTAGACCTAAAATAAAATGCGGATCGGCTTGCTATACCGATGATGATGTTAATTTTAATAATATTGGTGCTGTTAAAATTGACACAAATGGTGATATAACAATATATTTTCCTACAGTGTACTCAACATGTGTATATACCTCCATAGTATATGATATAGATTAATTTAATTTACGATAAATCATAAAATTAATCCTAACAACACCGTTTGTATCACTGGATAATCCTATGTTTATATTTAAATTTGTATTATCCCATTGTAAAGCAGCACCTGTTACCAGACCTTGATACGCATTCCAATCACCGTTGCAAGCTGCTATATATAACTTTTCGTTATTTATGTCTGATATTTGCATGCCTAATGCTTTTGCAATTTCAGACTGACATCTTTGCCAGTAAATCATTTTGTTGCTTGTTCCAGAAAATACTTTTGATAAAAATGCTCTTTCAGAATTTAGTTGTGTTGTTGAGTAAAAACAGAGAAAAAGGAGAAAAAGATATGGCAGTAAAAACAGTACAAACCGTCATTAACGGACAGACATATACACTTACACTTAACAGCTCAACAGGAAAATACGAGGCTACAGTAACAGCTCCGTCAAAATCCAGTTATAACCAGAGTGGACATTACTATCCAGTAAAAGTAACAGCAACGGATGAGGCTGGAAACTCAACATCTAAGGATGCGAGTGATTCTACCTTAGGATCATCCCTTAGATTAACAGTTAAAGAGAAAGTAGCTCCAGTTATTACAATTGTAAGCCCAACAGCTGGTTCATTCTCTACAAACAGCAAACCTACGATCACATGGAAAGTTACCGATGCGGATTCTGGAGTTAACCCAGCAACAATCGGTATTACACTTGACAGTGGTACTAAGGTAACAGGCGATGCGATCACTAAGACAGCGATCACAGGCGGATACCAGTGTACATATACACCAACGACAGCGTTGTCCGATGGAAGCCATACAATCAAATTGGATGCAAGAGATTATGACGGAAACGCAGCAGTTACAAGCTCAACATCGTTTAAGGTAGATACAGTTCCACCTGTATTAACATTGTCCAGCCCAACGGATAAACTTATTACAAATCAAACTGCTTGCACAGTAAAAGGTAAAACCAACGATGCAACAAGCAGTCCTGTCACGGTAACAGTTAAACTTAATTCTTTAGCAGCAGAAGCAGTCACAGTTGGAAGCGATGGAAGTTTCAGCAAGGCCCTTACTCTTGCAGTAGGTACAAACACAATTACCGTTGTTGTAACCGATGGTGCTGGTAAGACAACGACAATAACACGTACCGTTACGTTAGACACAACCGCACCTGTGATCAACAGTGTTACATTGACACCGAACCCAGTCGATGCAGGCAAAACATTTATCATATCCGTTGAAGTAACGGACTAGGTTAGTTGTTATGGTAGTTCGACTAGAGGGAGAGATTAACGGAGAATCCGTTGTTTTATACAGAAATAAGGATTCTCCGGGTTCTCCGGAGATATGGGATGCAGTTATTCCAGCGACATTAAACGGAAAGTATGTGATAGGACTTACCGCCTATGATGAAGCTGGTAATATTGGATATTATGCGACTTATATTATCACTGTGGATTTAGCCTCTATGCGAGTGACATTAGAGCCGTTAGATATCTATGCAACTTTAAATAATTAGAAGAAAATATAGGAGGCTGGTATGCAAAGTAAGAAAAAAGTAATGCTTAATGCTGGGGAAACAAGGTGTATAAGAATTTCAATTCATTCTATCAAAGATCAAAATTTTGTGATTGAAGAAGCTTCATTTTCTTTATTACGTTTAAAAGATAAGGTAGAAGAAAGCAACGGAAATTGTAAGATTTATGAGCATGAGATCGAAGCCATAGTCTCCCCAAAACAACGAGGCACATACACACTTGATATTAAATATGTGATATTGGACGAAGTTCTGATAGAGCCGATAGAACTGAAGGTGGTGTAGTTGTAATGGCGGAAATTATTGAAATTAAGTCTGTAAGTATGTCTCCGAATCCAGTAGAAGTTGGAGGAAAAGTTAAAATCAGCGTAGGGCTTGAAGTGAATGAAAGCGATGCTAGTTGCTTCTATTGCATATTTTCTTCTGAATTAGAAACAAGTCAAGCAACAATGACAGCAATGATAAGTTGAGGAAGGAGACATAGTTGAATGACGAATACTTAAGAAGGCATGAGCATGAAGAGTTTGCCAAAGGCGTAGACCGTGAGCAAGTTCGGCAGAATAAAAGAATTGAAGCGTTAGAAGTGACAGTAAGACAGATCAATGACCTTACATTGTCCGTTCAAAAGCTCGCTATCAACATGGAACATATGCTCGTTAATCAGACAGAACAAAGCAAGCGGCTTGAAGAGTTGGAAAACCGAGACGGAGAAAAATGGAGAAGTATTTCTATGTATGTCCTAACAGCAGTTGTCGGGGCAGTAATCGGATTCGTACTCAAACAAGCTGGACTATAAGAAGGAGAGATAAGATGAAAGAATTATTTGAACAGAATAAAGTGTTATTCTTGGCAGTGATCACAGCGTTGATCATTGTTTTTTTAGTTAAGAAACTGATCGACTATGTCACAAAAAAAGGTCTGGAAGGGATCAGACTGGATGTATACAAGCTGTTTGTAGAAGCAGAGAAAACCTTCCGTGCATCCAAGCAAGGACAGCAGAAATTTGATTATGTAATACATATGGCCAGAGGACTTTTGCCCAAACCTATTCAATTATTTGTAAGCGAGAGCATGTTAAAAGAAGCTGTGCAACTGTGGTTTGACGGTATTAAAGATCTACTCGATGATGGTAAATTAAATAATTCAGTATACGATTTAGAAGATGTTGAGGAAGTCAGCAGAGAAGATAAGATCAATCATACGACAGAGTTAGATGACGGAACATGGACAAATTACGCAGAGACTCCGTTACCTGAAACTGACTTAGAAGATCCAGAGGAACAGGAACAGACAGAAGATAATCAGGCAGCAGCAGAACAGGAGGTGTAGACATATGAGAATCGCATTGACAGTAGGACACAGTTTGCTTAAAAATGGATCATATACATCAGCAAGTGGAGAAGATTGCGGTGGAGTAAACGAGTATAAGTACAATAAAAAGCTGATGAAAAAGGTAAAAGAATATCTTGAAAGCGACGGACACAGTGTTGATCTGTATATCTGCCCAGAGAAGGTATTTACCGCTGCGTCACAGGAAAAAACATGGAAACTGACACGTTTAAATGCAAAGAATTATGATCTTGTTGTCGAAGGTCACTTGAATTGCTATAACGGAAAAGCACACGGAACAGAAGTATTATACGTTTCCCAAAATGGTAAGAAGTACGCAAAGAGAGTCCAGAAGAAACTCGTATCTGCTAGATTTACAGATCGTAACGTGCAGAAGAGAACGAACCTGTATATGCTGAATAGTACAAAGGCAACAACGATCATGACAGAGAGTTTTTTCTGTGATTCCAAGTCCGATTATAAAATCGGTAAGTACGTAAATAAGATCGCTAAGTTGATCGCAGAAGGAATCTGCAATAAAAAGCTGGGAACAGCTACAAAGGCTAAGGAAGCTGTAAAAACAGCTGTGAAGAAAGTTACCAAAGCAACAACATACGCTAAGGTAGTCACAAAATCTGATCCACTGATGATCAGACAGAGTGCAAACGGATCATCTAAGATCATTGGTAAGATTCCAAAGGGATCAAAAGCAGAGGTTATTAAAAAGGGCAGCACGTGGACAAAAGTTAAGTACAAGAGCGTAACAGGGTATTCTGCTACAAAATACCTTAAATTTTAAATCGAACCAGGGGAGAAATCCTCTGGTCTTTTTTTGTTATAAAAGGGGTATTTTCTTGCAAAAACAAAAAACAAAAAATACCCCCTTTTTTCAACAGATGGAATATGGGTGGAAAACAGAAAAGTAGCTAAGGATTCTAAAGAATGCGAAAAGCAACAGGCTGTAGTTATTGTTAAAAATGTTGGACTGGATAGTGCAGTAAATATAAAATGCAATGGGACTTATTTGGCAACAGCAATTGAAAAAGGGGAGGAGTTAGAAAAATCCATAAATTATACGCATAACAAAGGAAAAGAAGATAGTAATGAAATTTATATATATTTTACATTTAATGATTTGAGAGAAAATTTATATGAACAAGAAATGATTTTTGAGTTAGGGAAAAATGATCTTAGCAGCTTTAATGGAAAAGGAATACAAAAAAGTCCAAAATTAATACAGGAATAAGGCGTTCGAAAGAGCGCCTTTTATAATGCAAAAAATTACCTAATTGTATAGCAAAAAGGACGTTCAAAAAAACGTCCTTTTGAAGAAATTCGATGTATAGG
>SKEU01000252.1_pt1 | contig 43095 bp, 42 predicted proteins | sample 4819571 | NCBI WGS metagenome assembly SKEU01 (sample SAMN11008801, study PRJNA524170) | human gut metagenome | biome: Human fecal sample; material: Feces; isolation source: fecal sample from pouch patient p8, p16 | host: Homo sapiens | place: Israel: Tel-Aviv | collected 2015-06-23
CGATTTGTTGCTTGAATTCTTGTGAAAAAGTTCTTCGTGTTCTCTTAGACATAAAAATTCCTCCTGGTATGTTTTCTTCTAGTCTACACACCTTAATTTTTCTGTCTAGTTAATTGTAGCCTATCCATTTTTATGTACCGCCCCTCAAAGAGGGGGGGATTTTTTATCGTTGTGGAATATTTAAATACCAACGCTTGTCATGAAAATCTTGTGCTCCACCCTTAGTATTTCCTTCTGGATCGTTTGTCGCACGCATCATGACGTATACTTTCTTATTAGGGAAATCACGCATATTGAAAGATACATGATAGCCAACATTTCCTAAAGTATTATAAGCTTGATTTACGTCTGGTCTATAAATTCCATCAGCTCTTACTCTAGCTAGTTCTTTTCCAGTATTGTAGTCCATAATGAAAATATACTCGTATTTATAATTAGCAATGTGCCATCCAGCTACATGCAAGTTTGCGTTTTCGATTTCTCCGAACTGATCAATGTGGGCGTAATTTGTTCCATCTGTCAGCGTAGAATTTGCAGCACTTGCTCGAGTTGGATCAATTACTGGTTTATCCTCCGAAGTAGTTGGATTATCATCCGTAAAACCATGAGCCAAATCATAGGCTAGTTTTTCTTTACTTACACCCATTTCAGAAAGATAACCGTAAGGATCTGTATGATCGCCCCAAATATTTTGTGTTACCCATAAATGCGATTTGATTCCTGGTTGGTTATAAGGAGTGTCTAATGTTAATGGAATACCATATTTCATTGCTGAATCTCTTGCCAATTCAACGTATACTTTATAGTTCTTTTCAAAAGTTTCTTTATCATGTGTGTGTTGTAACTCGATTTGCACAGGACTTTTGGCTCACGAGGTTGTCCTACTCTACATCTTGCTGATAGATATGCTGAAAGGAAAACACCAACATTATGTTTTGCTTTTTCAGCTAGAACGAGACAAGCAGGAATACCTTTAGAAGATATCAAAGATTTTTTAGGTCATAAAGATGTTTCCACTACACAAGTCTATGCCCATATTTCTCCCGAAGTGAAAAAAAGATCAATGAATCAACTAGAAAACTATATAGAAGAGCAAATAAAAAAGCACTCAAATTGAGTGCTTTTTTAAGCTCACTATCACTAAAACTATCACTAATTTTATTTATAAGCGAACATGTTTCTATCACTGATTTTTTAAATCTAGCGAAAAACCCTTATCTTAAAGGCGTTCGTTCAATTCTTTGGCAAGGTCTTCAAAGCCTGGCTTGCCTAGAAGTGCGAACATGGTTTTCTTATAGCTCATGTAGAAAAATTTTCTTGATGATGATTTTATCCATCAATTGAGATTGACTGTTTTGCTCTCCTATGATTTCAGCTATGATTGTCCGATTTTGCGGTTTTCTTCTTAACTGGTAGTTGATTTTCCCAGTTTCCATCAACTCGCTAAGCATATCCACGACTCCGCCAAATCCGGTCTTTTTCGTAATAAAACCTAGTGCTACCATTCGTTCATCTAGATTTTTTGCTGTAATCGTCACACCAGTAATGAGCGAGTGCTGTAATGTTTGGGCCAGCTCTTCCATCCCTTCAGCATTGGATACGACGGAAGCTGTTTTGTTAATAGGTTCTTCGTTTATTTCTTTTGGTTCTTTCCTCTCCACTTTCACTGTTTGACGAAGGACATCTAGTTCTTGCAAGAGCGTTTCGTATTGTTCTTGGGTCAGCATCACGCCAGCTACTTTTTCACGATTAAATATATATACGCCAGTTCCCGCGTCTCTCGCTTGAGCAAATACATCCATCGGCGATCGTTTCACTTCTGTGATCGAAGATGTGGGAACTTCTAATTTCTTTAATTCCAATGGATTTCCTCCTTTACTAATCGCTTTTTATTATAGCACAGACTGACTTGTTTTGATCTTTTTTCCAAAGGTTTTATCGGTTTTTGCCTAACCAGTAATTGATATCGGTAAGAAGTCTTTCGATACCAAATGAAGGATGGTACAGATACGTTTTTTGATCTTCGTTATGGTCTAGTGGAAAAAAATGATCGGTGATCACTAGATCTGCATACCGAGGCGGCTTATTTCGAGTACATACATGTATAGAGATCCGTTTTCGATGTCTTAGCGTTTTGTTCAGTACCCCAGCAAGTCTTCTTGCTTCTTGGTGTTCATAGCGAAAAAAAAAGACGATTTTCACTTCAGGAGGGTGGACATCTAAATACCCTCGTTCCTGGAGTGTTTTCAGTAAAAGCATCCCCCACTCTACTGCGGGGTGTGCAAGTGCTTGTTGGATCGCTAGCCGAAATTGATATAGTTTATCTTTGGAATTGGGAAATTTTTCTAATGTTTCCTGATAATAACGAACTTCTTCTATCAGCCGGTCATGGATACCAATTACGTAACGAAGTCATTCTTGGTAAAGTACTTTTGTCAGCTTTGATTTGCTTTCGCTCTCAAATTCGCTATTCAGCCAAAACAGCGAATCAAGCTTTTCAGTCACAATCGTCAATTTCCGATAGTCTTGTGTCTCTTCTATCCGTTTCCACCGCTTTTCAGTAATCTGGTTACAGCTCAAGCGCAAAATTGCTAGATAATTTTTTTCTTTTATTGGCAAAATCTGCTCCTCTCTAAATAGCAATTCAGGAAACAATTCAAAGAATAGTGTTCGACTGTCTCCTAAAATCTCGATTTCTGCCGGATCCTTTCTTTGCTTCAATAATTGGATGAACATCTCAGAAAAGGACTGCTCTCCATCATCTGCAAAAAAATGCGGAAAATCTTTCAAAAAGCAAAACAGCAGATATCTTACTTTTCTTTCTGAACCAAAGATCTGTGCTTTTTTATAAGAAAAAGAAAGGTGGTACTCGCCAAACCACTTTCTCAATCGCTCTTGCGTAGAACGATCGTACTTCTGCTCGTAAGGTTCATTCAATAGCAGATTTTTCAGTAAACAAAACGGGGGTGATTGGATCAGAAAAACAAACAAGAGATAAGGTTCGCTATATCCTTGATCATAAACTAACTGAACGGTTTTCTTATGAAGAATCAGCTGAATGGGACAGTCGCTTTCCGCCAAACGTTTCAGATGCCGATCCACTGTTTTAACATCGATTTTCAGTTCTTCAGCTAAATCAGCTTTTCGCCAGATCAAATCTTTCATTAGATTGATTAGTGAAAATAAATTCTGTGCATTTTTTGATAATAGTTTTTGCCATCTCATCGATCATTTCTCACCTGATTTCTAAACATATTGTTTGATCAAAATGGGTTCACTCCTAAAAAGATAAAAAACTCCCTTTCTATTTATTTAAATACGCAAATCTTCCTCATTATTTTTTATTTTACTCAATTTAATCGTATTCTCATTTCAAAACGAATGTACTTTAAAAAAACATAATAAGATCACTTTGCTTGTAGGATGTATTCCCTTCCATTACAATGAAATAAATAGTGATTTTATGAGAAGGTGATGTGAAAATGGAAGAAAAAATAGAAGAATCCAAACAAAAAATCGATCAGTTGATATAAGAATTAGAAAAAGCGGTCATCGGCAAACGTTCAACTATCCAATTGATGATCGTGGCCCTATTAGCAGGTGGTCATGTCTTATTCGAAGATATTCCCGGTGTAGGTAAAACGTTACTGGTCAAAGCACTAGCAAAAGCTGTACAGGGAACCTTCAGCAGAGTCCAATGTACTCCTGATCTGCTGCCTAGTGATATTCTTGGTTTTTCCGTATACAATTCACAATCAAAAGAGTTTGAATTTCGTCCGGGACCGATCTTTACCACGATCTTGTTGGCAGATGAGATCAATCGTACGACTCCTCGTACTCAGTCAGCACTTTTAGAAGCAATGGCCGAGAATCATGCAACGATCGACAACAATACATACCCTCTAGACAATCATTTTTTTGTCTTAGCTACGCAAAATCCAATCGAGTACGAAGGAACATATCCTTTGCCGGAAGCACAGCTCGATCGTTTTTTATTCCGACTACAAATCGGTTATCCTTCTTTTGATGACGAACTTTTGCTACTTTTGGATAAATTCGAAAAAGTGTTGGATAACTTAAATGAAGTATTGAACAGTTATGAAATAGAAGAAATAAAAACAAATGTGGCGAATGTCTTTGTCAGTCCCGAAGTGGCATCTTATGCCTTGCAGTTAGTGTCAGCAACAAGAAGTCATGCTGCCATCCAGCTTGGCATCAGTCCACGAGGAAGCCTTTCCTTTATTCAGGCAGCAAAAGCTTATGCTTTAATCCATGGGAGAAATTACATCACGCCCAAAGATTTGCAGGATTTAGTTCCTTACGTGTTTTCCCATCGCCTGATTTTTTACGATCGTTCATTGAAGGAAGACGAAAAGAAACAAATCATTCATACTCTTGTTGCACAAATTCCTATTCCTGTGAGGTAGATTGAGGTAGACAATGGAAAAAATCAAAGATTATTTCATTAATTTTGTGTTATTTCTGGTATATTTCATCATTGTGCTTTTTGCTCTTGTATTCAACAATTCTTTAGGCTGGTTCTTGTTGGCCTTTTTTACTCTTTATGTATCATGGAGCTTGATTTCATTAAGCAGCTTTCTAAAGAAACTTTCGGTTACTTGTACATTGCAGCCACTCGTTTATCGCAAAAAAAGTATGCAGGTTATTTTTTCCATAGCAAAAAAGAGAACTTTTTCTTTACTTCTCCCTCGTTTACAAATCGGCTTCCCAGCAATCTTTGCAGAAAAAAACAAGAGATTTTGATTCTTACAAATAAACCGCAAGAAGTCCAATTGCTTTGGCAGCCAAAAGAAAGAGGATGCCATGAAACATTAACTGTCATTTTTACAGCCTATGATAGTCTAGGACTTTTCAGAAAAAGTGCAAAAAGAGAGATCTCTTTTCCTGTGACTGTTCTGCCTGCTTTTTGTAAGATTCAAGCAGAAAAATTACAGAGAGTTCTGGAAAAAAAACAGCAGCTGAACGCGTACCAAAGAGGTCTTGATTTTCGGGAACATCGCGCTTATCGTCCAGGTGATTCTTTCAACCGAATCGATTGGAAATTGTCTGCTCATACTCAAGAGTGGTTATACCGTGAATACGATTATCAAGAAGAAGAATGTTCTCCTCTTTTTTGCTTTTGGGGTTCGCCCAGTCCAAAATTTGAACCTCTGCTAGACTTGTATTTTTCTTTATGGCATTTGAGAAAAGAAAAGCAGCCGGAACTTCTGATATTAGGCAACCGCGCCTTTCATGGCAAAGACCCCGGTCATACCTATTTTGCTTCTTTGGAAGCTGGCGATGAGAAAGCTTTTTTCGCACACTTGAAAAAATATGCAAAAAAACAAATCGTCCTCTTTGTTCCTGAGAATTCTCCTGAAGTCTCAGAAGCTATTGAAACATTGTCAAAAGATCGAACGGTTTATCTTGTTTATTTCGTAGAAAAACAACTCATGGTCCAAGAAAAAGACAAGATATGTTCATTGCCAGGAGGTGAATGGATTGACGATTAAACGGGAAAAATGGCTGCGTGGCGTTTACTCCTTTGTGATACTAAGTGTAGGTGCTCCGATATTTGTAGTAGCTAATCAATTGCAAAACAGCTACCTTCTTATCCTAACTATTGGTGTCCTATGCCTTATTGTCTGCTGTATTCCTAAAAAATGGGTACGTTTGCTGCTTTCTTTGCCAGTAATGATAGGTTGTTTGTTTTTATATTTTCCTTCGAAGACATTTTCCATATTATGGATCTTACAGTTTTTTTCGTCAGTTACAGAGGAATTCTTCCATCTATCCCAAGGTAAACTTTATTATTTGCCAGAAAAGACAGCTTTTTTTCTCATAATGTTGCTGATCTATTTATTTATTACATTGACCGTGGATTACGACTATTGGTACGCACCCTTTCTTTCTTTGATGGCTTACTTCATGATGCTTACCGTTTTTCGGAAAAAAGATTTACTGTACGAAATGATTGCGGTAGTAACTGTTTTGTTCGTGTATCTGGCAGCAAGGCAATTTTTCTCCATCCGGTTGTTGTCGGGAAACACTCGATTCCAGTCATTGACTACAGTTCTGCTTATTTGTTTCTTAACTTTTAGCGCTATCTTGCCTTTATATCTTCCGAAAGTACACCAATCTCTCGAGGAAACGAGTGAACCGATCCGAGAATATCTTAATGATGAAGGGCTTTATGACACACTCCATGAGTATCAATTAACCGGAAGTGCAAGAACAGGCTTCAGTGAGAATGATGAACAGCTTGGTGGACCTTTATATGATAATGGCGAAGTTGTTTTTACAGCGAACCAAAAAGGAAATGGCTATTGGAAGATCGAAAATAAAAATCATTACACCGGTTCTGGATGGATAGAAGATCAGGACGCACCCATCCAACCAATCCAAGAATTCCCTGTTGACATCACGAGCTACCAAACCGTTATAGAAGACAAAGAAAACATTACATTGACCCTAAAAAAACAAGTTTTCTTACCTTATCCTTATGGAAATACTACCTTGACTGATTTTTCATTAGCTAGTGGACAAACGCTTTACTATTTGCCTGAAAGCCAGCGATTCATTCCTGTCCCGAATGAATCGACACGTTCTGCAACTTTACAAACAGAAAGGTTAGTTTTTACGAGAGAAGAATTAAAAAGCAGTCAGTTAAAAGCTGATGATTTAGAAAATCAGCAGACAAATCTTCAATTGCCAAAAAGTTTGCCTAAACGTATTGAGGACTTGGCGGTCGAATTGACCAAAAATGAAGCAACTTTAATTCGTAAAGTCGAAGCTGTCTAACAGTATTTAAAAACAAGCGGAAATTTCCGCTATTCCAAAACGGATACCGGGCATACTCCAAAAGAACACGATTATGTGGATTATTTCCTCTTTGATTCAAAAGTCGGCTATTGTGACAACTTTTCAACTTCTATGGTCGTCCTTCTTCGAACACTTGGTATCCCAGCTCGCTGGACAAAAGGTTTTACAAATGGGCTCAGAACAGGCACAGATAATCAAGGGAATGAGGAATACAGCATTCTCAATAGTCATGCTCATTCTTGGCCAGAGGTATACTTTCCTGGATTTGGCTGGCTTCCATTTGAACCAACCCCTTCATTTGCCAATCCAATGGGTTCACAACCAGTTGCTGAAACAACCGAAACCGTCCAGCCTGCTATCGAACAACCAAATGAAAGCGAAAATATGGCAGAAACTATTTCCAGTGAGAGATCTGAGGTCATTCCATCAGAAGAAACAACACTCACACCAGCTTATAAAATCGTCTTATTCAGCCTTGGAGTGTGTTTATCCGTCTTGTTGTTCTTTCTATTGTTATTCAGAAAATCTCTGCGCTGGACAAGTTATCTTATCTATCTTCATTTTTTTGCTTCTACTAATACGATTGCATATCAAAAACTTCTTAACCCTTTGGAAACATTGGTACCGCGCAAACCCGCAGAATCTTTGCAGGAATATAGCCTGCGAATAGAACAAGAATTCAAGCTAGATCTGCGTTTCATTCGATTAACTACTCAATATGAAGCAGAAATATATGGACGACAAGCAGATCCGGTAAAATTCGATAAAAAAACCTATTTAGAAATAACGCATATAATAAGAAAAATGGTATACAAAAAAATTCTGACAAAAGGGAGCCGCTTCAAAAAATAAGATAAAATTTCTGGAGAATCTACTTCTGGAATGCCGAGAACCAGCTGATTGAGTATCGATTACTCGAAAAAAAGGTTGTGACACGTTTTTTGTCACAACCTTTTTTCATTATTATCTGATTTTCAATGTCAAAGCATTTAGAGCTACAACTACCGTACTTAACGACATCAAGACAGCACCAACTGCTGGACTTAATATGATACCAATTGGCGCAAGAATTCCGGCTGCTAGCGGAATTGCAAGAATATTGTAACCTGCCCCCCACCAGAGGTTCTGGATCATTTTCTTTCGCGTTTGCTTGGCTAGATCAAGAAAATGCAAAATATCTTTTGGATCGCTGTTTGTCAATACGACATCCGCAGAATCGATTGCGATATCTGTCCCTGCACCGATTGCCATCCCGATTGAAGCACGGGCTAAACTTGGCGCATCATTGATCCCATCACCCACCATGATTACTTTTTTCCCTTGGTCAAGGTATTTCTGGACAACAGCTTCTTTATCATCTGGTAATAAACCGCCATAATATTCTTCGATCCCTAAATAATCTGCTACTGCTTGGGCAGCGTTTTTATTGTCACCAGTAAGCATGACAGGAGTGATTTTTCTTTCTTTCAATGTTCGGATAAATTCTTTTGCTTCTGTTTTTACTACGTCACCTAAAGCAACGATTGCAGCTAGATGATTTTCTAAAATCAGGAAGCTGATGGTATTTCCTTGTTCTTGGTAAGGTTTCAATAATGCTTGTTCTACGTTTAATCCGAGACGCTCAACTTCTTTTTCATTAACTATTTTCACTTGTTGTTTTTTGACTGTTGCCTCTAGCCCGACTCCTGAAAGATTTTTTAGATTTTCAGCTTGATAAGGCTTGATTTCATGTTCTTTCAAATAATTCATAATGCCAACAGCCAATGGATGATTGGCATTCGCTTCCAAGGCTCCTAGATATTGAAGGATTTCATTTTTATTGAACGCATCATCAAGTACTTCGACACCCGTTACAGTAAATTTTCCTTCTGTTAGTGTTCCTGTTTTGTCCAGCATGATCACATCTAGATCATTGGCTTGCTCCAGTGCATTGCGGTTTTTCAAAAGTAATCCGTTTTTAGCTGCTATTGATGTGGAACGAGCAACAACTAATGGGATAGCTAAACCTAGAGCATGAGGACAGGCGATGATAAAGACTGTTACCATACGTTCTAATGCATTAGGAAGATCTGTCAAGAACAACCAGGCGATGAATGCCAGGATACCCACAATTAATGCGACATAAAACAGCCATTTTGCCACTTTGTCAGATAATGACTCTAGCTTGGATTTTTCTCCTTGTGCTTTTCGCACCATTTCCATAACCTTCGCTAGATAACCATTTTCACCAGTTCCAGTTACTTCGATTTCGATCGTTCCATCCCCATTGATAGAACCGCCAATCACTTTGTCATTGGCTTGTTTTTTGATTCCTCTTGATTCGCCAGTCACAGCTGATTCGTCAACAATTGTTTCACCTTTCAAGATTACACCATCTGTTGGCATTTTATCACCAGACCGGACGATCAAACGATCACCTTCGTTTACTTCTTTCAATGAAACTGTCTCTTCTTTTCCATCTTTCGTCAAGCGTTTCACTGATTCTGGCAGTAATTCTGCTAGTTTTTGTAAAGCATTGCTGGCATTCGACACAGCATTCATTTCAATCCAGTGACCTAGTAGCATAATAACGATCAAAGTAGCCAATTCCCAGAAGAAATCCATGACGTGTGTATGTGGATTGAGCAGATTTGCGATAAACGAATAGACACTATAAATATATGCAACTGTAATCCCCATCGCGATCAGTGTCATCATAGCAGGACTTTTTTGTTTCAATTCCATCTTAGCTCCACTTAAAAATGGCTGACCGCCATAGATAAATAGTATAGTTGCTAAGATCAATACGAGCCAATCAGAACCGGGAAACGTTACTTGAAATGGAAATTCCATTCCCATCATTGGTGAAAAAAGAATGATTGGGATAGCTAGGATAAGCGATAGCCAAAATTTTTGTTTGAAATTCCCCATGTGCATGGAATGATCCATGCCGCCGTGTTCGTGATCCATGTGCATCGAATGGTCCATTTGTTTGCTGTTTGCTATATCTCCATGGTTATGTCCCATGTGCATGGAATGATCCATCTGACTATGGTCATGTTTCATCTCCATCTGTTTTTCATGAGATTCTGTACTTTCTTTGTTTACTACTTCTTTTTTATGCTCATGTTTTTTCTCCATATCGTTCCCATTCATTTTTACTCCATCCCTTCTCTTACTTTTTCATGTGTCGATTTAAGCTCAGGGAGTTCAACAATACACTGACGGAACTAAACGCCATCGCTCCTCCTGCAATGATTGGATTCAAAAAGCCTAGTGCGGCAAAAGGAATACCAATCGTATTATAGACAAAAGCCCAGAAAAGATTTTGTTTGATTTTTCTCAATGTCAACCTAGACAACTCGATTGTTTGTGCAATGGATGCCAAACTGCTATTCATCAGCGTCACATCGGCTGTTTCCATCGCAATGTCCGTTCCACTTCCCATTGCCATACCGACATCAGCTAATGCTAAAGCCGGTGCATCATTGATTCCATCGCCTGCCATACCGACTTTTTTGCCATCTTTCTGAAGTTTTTCTACGTAGGCTGCTTTATCCTCTGGAAGTACTTCAGCAAAGATATGCTTTGGATCAATACCAACTTGTTTACCAATCGTTTCGGCTGCCAGTTTGTTGTCTCCTGTCAGCATAAAAACATCTAATCCTTTATTCTGGAGCTGCTTGATTGCTTGTTTGACTTCTAGTTTGATTTGATCAGCCACGGCAATCAACCCGATCACTTGCTTTTCATCAGCTAAAAACATGACTGTTTTTCCCTGCTGTTCTAATTCTAACGCGTGTTCTTGGTATTCATCAAATGATAGGTTCAATTCAATTAATCGTTTACGTGTACCCGCAAAATAGCGTACTCCGTTAATCGTACCGATGATTCCAGCACCTGGGTGGGCTGTAAAATCAATCATATCGTATGTTGCTGCTTCTTGCAGTTTTCCGTATTCCACGATTGCTTTACCTAGTGGATGTTCAGAAGCTTGTTCTAAAGTATAAAAAATAGATAGGACTTCTTTAGAACCGACTAGATCTGTAACTTTGGGCTTTCCTTCTGTAATCGTTCCAGTTTTATCCAAAACAATGCTGTCTAAGTGAGCAGCTGCTTCTAATGCTTCTCCGCCTTTAATTAAAATTCCATTTCGTGCACCAACACCCGTTCCTACCATAATAGCTGTTGGAGTCGCTAAACCTAATGCACATGGACACGCAATGACTAATACAGAGACACTATGGATCAATGCGAGTTGCCAATCACCAGTGATCAAACCTGTAGCTATGAGCGTGATAAACGCGATGACTAATACGATCGGAACAAAAATCCCTGAGATCCGATCTGCGATTTTTTGGATTGGGGCTTTGCTCCCTTGAGCATCTTCCACCATTTGAATGATTTGCGCTAATACTGTCTGCTTGCCGACTTGTGTAACTTCCATGTGAAGTAGACCATTCGTATTGATTGTCCCGCCAAAGAGCGTGTCATCCGGATTCTTTTCTACAGGAAGATTTTCACCAGTAAGCATACTTTCATCTATCGCACTGCTTCCTGAAATAATTCGACCATCTGCTGGAATCTGCTCACCAGGACGGATGACTAGTTGATCACCAACGACTACTTCTTCAATCGCTAACGTTTCTTCTTTCCCGTTTCTTATCACTTGGGCGGTTTTTGTTTGAAGAGACATCAATTGTTTGATTGCATTACCTGTTTTCGTTTTTGCTGTATGTTCCAAATATTTGCCGAGCAAAATCAGCGTGATGATCATACTGCTGCTTTCAAAATAAAGATCTTGGGGGTGTCCACGGAAAAATCCGTTGTAAATGCTCAATGCAAAGGCAGCCGATGTTCCAATTGCTACCAATACATCCATATTTGGTGCTTTCGTCTTGATTGCATGGTACGCACCTTTATAAAAACGAGCACCGACATAAAATTGGACAGGAGCAGACAGCACTAACTGGACGATTGGAAAATGAAAAAAGTGAACAATCGCCGCATGGCTTCCTAACATCATAGCAATCATTGACAACATCAACGGCAAAGTCAAAACCGTACTCAATATAAGATCGAATAGCATTTTTTTCAAATACGCTTGCTTTTCTTCTGCAATTTTTTGTTTGTGGGCTTCATCGTACAAAATTGCACCATAGCCGATGTTTTCTACGCTTTGGATTAATTTTTCAGTGGTCGTCCCTTCATATTTGACACTTGCTTTTTCAGTGGCCAAGTTGACTGTGGCATTGACCACACCAGGTTGTCCGTTCAGCTCTTTTTCGATCCTAGCAGAACAATTTGCACAAGTCATACCTGTAATGACGAACGTATCCATTTTGGTTTCTGCTGTTGCCATCAAATCACCTCTGCTTTATAACCCAATCCATTGATTGCTTGACAAATCTTTTCGGATTGAACTTTTGTTTCATCAAACTTGACCGTACCGTTTGCTTTTTTCAAATTTACTTTCACTTTTTGCACGCCGTCAAGTGCGCTTACTGTTTCTTCTACTCTTGCTGCACAATGATTGCAGCTCATACCTTCGATTGAAAATTGTTGTTTCATTTTTTCTTCCTCCTATTGATGTTGTTTACATTCACATTGACCTGGGATACAGTTACATTCGATCGTATCTACTGGTTGCTTTTGTTCCAGTTGTTTCAAAATCTCATTGATATCTTCTTGAGTCAAAGTGGCTTCTTCTACTAGATCCGCAATCGTCTCTCCAATCCTTTTTGCACAGATATGGGAAAAAAGATTTTCCGTCGCACTGCGAACTGTTTCCATCTCCGAGACAGCTGGATGATAAATGAATTTTTTTCCTTCTTGTTCTGTCCAGATCACTTCTTTTTTTACCAAACGACCCAGCAAAGTTTTGATCGTTGCTGGTTTCCAATCCATCGAATCAGCTAAGATCTGCGTGATTTCTTGGGCTGTCGTCTGTCCAAGTGTCCAAATAACACGCATGATCTCCCACTCTGAATCACTGATCTTTACTGGCGTTTTGACTTTTTCCATTTATTTCACACCTTTCGTTTACAAATGTAATCATTATCTTATGAATACAGATTACACTTGTAAACAAAAACTGTCAATTATTTTTGCTCTCTATTTTCAATTTAGTTAAAAATTCTTGTTTCTCTCGTCTTGTTTTAAGGATGATCAGTTTATTTCTTGCATTAGCTACTTGGATCAGCTGCTGTATTTTCGGTTCATTGTTTTCTTCAAAATGCCAGATAAAAGATAAAAATTCTAAGTATTCCCTGTTTAGTTTCTCCGAAAATGATTCAGGCATATCTGGCCGAGATTTTTTGTTTATCTTTCTTTTTAGAGAACGCCAAACTACTCGGTAGATGGCGAGATAACGCGGCACTTTAAGCCAAATGATCTTATCTGCTTCTTTAATCCTTTCCTCTAATGTAGAAGTATAATTTCCTTCAACGATCCATGACGGATTAGATACCATAAACAATTGCTGTTCTTGCAAAAACCACTTTTTTGCCTGAATACTGTAGTCTGTTGTATGCCATAAAAGGTCTAGCGGCAGTAGCGGAAAGTCGGTGATTTCTTTGATCTTCCTTGCGAGGGTCGATTTTCCCGACCCACTTTGTCCAATCACGATGATCTTCATTCTTCTCCCTCACTTCTCTTTGGAATTTGGTTCGATCATACCACTTATAACGCCGCAAAAAAACAAGGGACTGTGACAAAAGTCGTGTCAAAGTCCCTTGTTTCGAATAAATGGTGTTCAATCAGCTGACCTTCAGCATTAGCTCAAAAAGCGGCAAAATATGAGGAGCTATTTTTCCGTTTGTTTCTCTAATACTCAGGTCAAATCGCTGATTTTACAACCTCTTCCTTAAACGGTGTTCTCCTGCCAACACCTCGGTCACAAGTCACAATAGTCAACAAACATGAGAAGTTGTTTTTTGAAATTGCTCCTTGTGACTCGGAGTTAAACGGCAGGCTCACTACCTCTTTCTTAAACGGTGTTCCAAAGCTTGCATCTGCGGTAATAAGCCCAGCCAAACGAAAAATATGAGGGGCTATTTTTGTTTGGCTGTTCTTATTACTTGATGCAGGACAGCTTTTTCACAACCTCTGATTCACGGTGTTCCAGAAGTAGCTTCTTCGAAAAACAAGCCGAAACTTCACAAAAATTTGAGAAGCAATTTTCGTAAATTCCTTCTTATTTCTTGAAGCTGACCACTTCTGTCACAACCTCTTGTAACAAGTATTTCTATTTTAAGGCTGAACCACTGTTTCTGGTTCAGTGATTTCTTTGTTTTTGTCTCGACGAGCAATTGCTGGCAAGATCATACCTAATAAGATCAAGACGATTGGTGTGATGATATTCGTAAATAATTGGAACCACCATGCTTTAGGATCAGCAGTATAATCTACTTTTGGCACCATTCCTAGGATACATGCAAACGCAGTGAAGGCAAAGCACCAAGCACCAAAGATAAAACCGATTTTTGGATTTTTAACAAATTTATATTCAGAATTGAATTTCTTATAAGCTTTATTCAACATCATATATGCCAAGAACACCCATAGGTAACGCATTGGCATGACAACTGAGTTCAAGTTCGTCAACCATTTTACTAATTCATTCATATCTTTGATACCAAAAATCGGCAACAAAATAATGATTCCTACTAGTATACCTGTCAGAAGATAACCATTCACCAATGTACCTTTACGATTACGTTTACGTAGCCAGTTTGGTACAAATTCTGGATCCGCATCTGCTAACAAGATTTTTAGTGGTGCATCAATTGAAAAGGCTAATGCGGAGATTTGTCCAATCATGTTTGTCAATGCGTAAATGATCATCAATGAGTTACCGATACCATAGTAATTACCTAAAATTTGAAAAGCACTGTATGCCCCATTTGCCATCAAGTCTTTAGGAATATTATCACTAGCAAACAGCATACCCATTGCGACTGAGCCTAATACAGCACAAATCCCTACCATTGCTGCTAAGAAGATCATCCCTTTAGGAAATTCCTTTGCAGGATTTCTTGTAGAGTTGACATAAGGGGATATTTTTTCCGCCCCTCCAACTGCAAATACTAGCATCGAAACGGTTGTGAAATAACTGAAATCAAATGTTGGAATATATGTTTTCACTTGATTCATATGTGGTGTGGCAAATTCCATCGTTGGATTGATGAACGGTGCCGTTACAGCTAAAAGAATAAATAAGATCGACATGACGAACATCGCTGTTCCGGCCAGTCCGCCAATCACTTTCAAAGTAGAAAGTCCTTTTGTTGATAAATATAAAAAGGCAAGAAATATAATAAGTGAAATAACTGCTACCATTTGTACTGACATCGTATTTACGATATTTCCATTTCCTTGGACTGCCCAACCACCAGCAATCAGAATTGCTTGAGGCTTTTGTGCCAAATAAGGAATATGGACGACCCAGTAAGTCCAAGCGGCATAGTATGCCAGTCGTTTATTAGATGTCGTATTTTCGACCCATGAACTGACGCCTCCTTTACTATCCTTGAAGGCTGATCCTAATTGTCCAACGATCAATGCGTATGGAATAAAATAAATGGCCAAAATCAATAGCCAAGAGGTGACAACTGATACTCCTTGCTGAGCATAGTTATTAACTACATTCCCCATGCCCCAAACCATGTTAAATGCAATTAACGCAACAGTAAACCAGCGTAATTGTTTGTTGTTCATTCGTTCTCTCCTTTATGATAAAAATTTGTTATCCAGATGTAATCATATTCAATTTTTAACAAACTTACAAGACAGTGTTATTTTATGTGTGTATTCTTTTATTTAATACACATCGTTTTTTCATATTTTTTCCATCAAAAAAATAAGTTATTTTCTTTTATTTCATTGACCTTATTGAATTTCAAGCTATTTTGAATTTTCTGCAAAATTAAAAACATTAGTTATTTTATAATCCTATCTATTTTCTTTACATTTTTCATTAAGAAAAGGATATAAAAAAAAGAGGACGTTCATTCGTCCTCTTCATTGATCAACGTTTATTTTTTACATGCAAGCTTCGCATGGCATTCAAAACAGCTAATACTGTCACCCCAACATCTGCAAATACTGCATCTCCCATTGATGCAAAACCAAAAGCACCTAAGGCAAGTACCAAAATTTTTATCCCAATAGCAAAGACAATGTTTTGTTTGACGATTTTCAATGTTTTCTTTGCTAAATGGATTGCTTCTGCAATCTTCGATGGTTGATCATTCATGATGACTACATCTGCTGCTTCAATTGCAGCATCGCTTCCCAATCCACCCATTGCGATTCCTACATCTGCTCTTGCTAGCACCGGTGCATCGTTGATTCCATCTCCGACAAATGCGGTCTTTTTATTGTTTCTTTGTAAGATTTCCTCTAACCGCTGCACTTTATCTTCAGGAAGCAATTCGCTATATATCTTGTCCACGCCTACTTGCTTCCCGATATGATCAGCAATTTTTTTCGAGTCGCCCGTCAACATGACTGTGTTCTTCACACCAGCCTGTTTTAATTGAACCAATGCGTCTACGGCATCTTCTTTCAAGGTATCTGCAATAACAAGATAACCACTGTAACTTTGATCGATCGCTAGATAAAGCAATGTACCGATTTCTTGACTTAAAGGAAAAGAGATTTCAAATCTTTCCATCAATTTGTGATTACCTGCTAATACTTGTTTGCCATCAACTTCAGCTAAGATCCCTTCACCTGCAAATTCCTGGATATTAGTTGTTGGTAAAAGCGGACCTGCGTAGCCTTCTAAAACAGATTGAGCAATCGGATGTGTAGAAAACTGTTCTGCACTCGCAATATATTGCATGAATTTCTTTGGATCGATTTTTGTATCGATCGTCTGGATCGAAAAGTCACCTTTCGTTAATGTGCCGGTTTTATCGAATACCACTGTCTCGGTTTGCGCAAGCAACTCCAAGTAATTTGAACCTTTTACTAATACACCGATTTTACTTGCGCCTCCGATACCGCCAAAGAAACTAAGTGGCACGGAAATCACTAATGCACATGGACATGAGATCACTAAAAATGTCAATGCTCGATAGATCCATTCAGAAAACGCCGCTCCAGAAACAACAAGTGGAGGTAAAACAGCTAATAAAACGGCCAATCCTACAACGACTGGTGTGTAATAGCGCGCGAATTTAGTAATGAAATTTTCAGCTGGTGCTTTTTTACTGCTGGCATTTTCTACTAATTCTAATAATTTGCTGATAGTAGAATTTTCATAAGATTTTTCTACTTGAACTAAAAATGGTTTATTTTTATTGATAAATCCGCTTAATACTGTTTCACCAACATATACAGATTTAGGGACTGATTCTCCTGTAAGTGCTGACGTATCGACTAATGATTCTCCTTCGATGATCGTTCCATCTAACGGTACACGTTCACCAGGCTTCACAAGTACAAACTGACCGATCTGCACGTCTTCAGGGTTCACGGTCATCAATCCTTCCGTCGTCTGCACGTGAGCTGTTTCTGGACGGATCGCCATCAATTCGCGAATCGATTTTCTTGAATGACTGACTGCCAATCCTTGGAAATACTCGCCGATTTGATAAAATAGCATCACTGCTACGGCTTCTGGATATTCACCGATCAACATAGCGCCAATCGTAGCAACAGACATAAGAAAATTCTCATCAAAGATTTTTCCTTTGACGATATTCATCACTGCCTTCTTCACTACATCATATCCTATCAGCAGATAAATCAATAAATACCCTATCAAGCGAATTGGTTCATTAAAATCAAATAATAGCAATAAAGCGATACCTGCAAGGGAAAATAAAATCCGGAACAGCGTATTTCTCTCTTTTTCATTTCCATGTTCAGATACTTTTTCCTTATCTATTTCTGTTACTTTGACATCTGGTTCTAATTCCTTCACTACTTTTTTTGTTTCTTGTTCAATCGTAGCCAAATGATCTTCCTCTGCGTCAATCGTTAGTTTTCCAGAAGTGAAGTTTACCGTTGCTTCCTTGACTCCATTGATCTTCTGAACTCCTTTTTCGATTTTCATTGCACAGTTCGCACAATCTAAACCTTCTAATCTGTAACTTTTCATTTTAATGACCTCCTCGCCTCAACATATGAATATCTCTTCATAACTAATTATAAATGAATGGTTATTCATATGTCAAGGTATCCGAAAGAAAAAATGAAAAACATCTGCATCGGAAAATTTCTTCCATACAGATGTTTTGGCTTATTCTTTCTTTTTCTCTTCGATCATTGCCCCTGCTCTTATCCAACCCGCACTTGCCTTCTTGATCTTGACAGGATAGCAACTAAGTTTGAAGCCTGTTGCTGGCAATTTGTCTAAATTCATTAATTTTTCGATAGGACAATATCTTTTTTCAATCCCTGCAAAATGTCCTTCCCAGATATTCGAAGCTCCACTACGCTTTCAAAAATATAGAAAGAGTTCTTTAATGAAAATTATTTCAACTTTCCATAAACAGTAATCCCATATAAATAAAAGACGTAAAAGTCACATGGGAGAACTTATACAGGAAAACACATAGAGTCAGGTGAAATACATGTATCCCACCTGACTCTATGCGTTTTCTAACCTTTATTATTCTCTTTTTATACAATTTCTGCACCGAATGGCATCAACGCCAATCGAGCAAGTTTGAAAGATTGCTTGGCAAAAGGTATCCCTATGATCGTGATACATAGAAGGATGCCGCTGACGACATGTGCGAGAGCAATTGGTAGGCCTGAAACGATCAGCCAGATGATATTAACGATCAATGACATGCCAGACTGGTGATAAATTACTTCTTTGCCAAAAGGCGCAAAAGAAAGGGAGGCGATCTTAAAACATTGCATACCGATTGGGATACCTATGATCGTGATACACCAAAGTATCCCCGCTGCTAACCAGCTAAGACCACCGATTAGTCCGCCGAATATAAACCAGATGACATTTCCTAAACAACTCATTGTATTTCTCCTTCTATTACTGTTTTTGATTAAAACTGGGCAAAAATTGATTTTATTCTTCTTTTTTTAGCTTCCAGCATCAAGTATTCTGCAAATTTTTTTTGGATTTCTTCCGTATTTTCTTTTGTTACTAATGTGTGTTGGATTAGTTTTCCTGATGGTCGCTGATCCACCCGTTCTTCTGACTGTTGCACGTCCGCTTGCGCAAATCCGATAATCCGTTTTTCTTTTGTTACAGCAACGAGCAATAGTTTATTCTTATCATTTAGGTCAGCTGCCGTTTTTGCTTTTACGAATGATTCTGGATGATCAGTAATCAGCTGATTGATTTGAGGTAAATCTTCTTTTACTGCCCACCGTATTTCCATCATTTCTCACTTTTCTTTCGCTCATTTTTATCTCCACTAAAAAAATCGACTGCGGCAATTGCATCTATCCAGCTTTGTGCAATGATCTCATGTCCGCCAATCGTTGGGTGGACCCCATCTTCTCTTGTATATTTCGAAAAACCATAAGCAATCCCTAAAGCATTGAATATGCCATCTAAAGGAACCAGCAATGCGCCATATTCCTTAGCAAGTTTACGAACAATTTGGATTTTAGGGTCTAAGTCTTTACGCCAGCCATGACGGTCGTCGGTTATAGGAAGTACAAACGGCTCCATCAAGATGATGTTGCAGATTTCCGCTGTTTGAAGTTCATTTAGTAATTTTCGATAAACGGATTCAAATTGCTGCGCAGATTTCTCAGTTCCGAATATAGCCTGATCGCTAGTATTATGCCAGGTATCATTGATTCCGATCAAAATCGATACATAGTCAGGTTGTAAAGCTAAACAATCTTCTTGCCAGCGTACTTGCAGATCTGCAATTTTGTCTCCTCCTATCCCACGGTTCATGCATTCAAATTCCATCGTTGGATATTGGGAGATTAGTTTTCCGGCAATCAAAAGTGGATAACCTTTACCTAGATCAGTTGCTTCTGCTCGGTCTCTTCCTGCGTCTGTAATGCTGTCACCGATAAATAATATACGTTTTTTCATTTGTCAAAAACTCCTTTTTGAATAAAACGATGATTTTCTTCCTTATATTATCCCATAAGCCCTATCAAGACGAAAGAGAAAATATATGTATAAAAAATGACACCAGCCTAGTCCCTTCAATCAATTGAATGAACGCTCATCAAGTGTCTAGTTTTTTATACTTTTTTTCTTAACGTGCCGGATTCCCCTTGATTCCTTCGTTGTTTGGTCCAGAGAAATCGATCACACCTAAGCTTCCGTCAATCAGACCACTGATGACGCCATCAGAACATATATTTATAGGCTCATCTAAGACTTCCAGTAAATGTTCTTTTACTAATATCTCTTCTAGATTGCTTGGGATAGATTGGTCATAACTTTATCTGGTCCGATGATTTCAAGGATGAATTAAACTTACATATGGATCATTGCATGCTGAAAATACGGACCTACTCCATCTTCGAATGTTACTATTAGTTTGTTTTCAGGTACTAGATGCTGCTTTATTTCAACAGCAGAAGCATCATCAAATTAGATTTCCATTTGAATTACCTTCTTTGTAAATGTTTGATTGATTGCGATTTCGTTATAGAACCTTGTGAATCAAATAGCAATTTCTTTTGCTTTCTTCTCTTGTCTGCTGGAAACTTCCTTTATCCCGTATTTAAAAAAAAGAACTGCGAGAGTTCGCAGTTCTTTTTTTTAAATAAACGTTGCTCTCCGGCCAATTCCTTGGTCACAAGTCACAATAGTCATCAAACATGAAAAACTGTTTTTTGAAATTACTCCTTGTGACTCGGAGCTGAACGGCAGACGCACAACCTCTTATGGATAAATTCGGTTCAACAAACGTGGGAATGGAATAGCTTCACGTACATGGTCGATACCAGCAATCCAAGTGACTGTTCGTTCAAGGCCTAGACCAAAACCAGAGTGCGGAACAGAACCGTATTTACGTAGATCAAGATACCATGAATATTCTTTTTCATCCAAACCGTGATTACGGATTTGTTCTAGCAAGAAATCATAGTCCGTTGCCCGTTCGCTTCCGCCAATAATTTCACCGTAACCTTCTGGTGCGATCATATCTGCACAAATTACCACGTCTTCTCTTGTTGGATGTGGTTTCATGTAGAATGGCTTGATGGCTTTTGGATAGTTTAGGATAAAGACAGGCTGTTCGAATGAATTCGCAATGAACGTTTCATGAGGTGAACCAAAGTCTTCGCCCCATTCGATGTCATCAAATCCATTTTTCTTCAGTAATTCGATTGCATCATCGTAAGTAATACGAGGGAATGGCAATTTTGTATAAGTTTTTAAGACTTCTTTGTCTCGTCCTAGTACATCTAATGCGTATTCGCAATGATCTAAAACATTTTGTACTAAGAATGCTACATATTGTTCCTGTACTTCTAAACTTTCTTCTTGATGAGTGAAAGCCATTTCTGGTTCGATCATCCAGAATTCGATCAAATGACGTCGTGTTTTTGATTTTTCAGCACGGAAAGTCGGACCGAATGAAAAGACTTTTCCGAAAGCCATAGCAGCAGCTTCCATGTATAATTGGCCACTTTGAGATAAATAAGCTTTTTGATCAAAGTAATTTGTTTCGAATAGATCCGTAGTGCCTTCTGGTGCAGAACCAGTCAAGATCGGCGGATCAATTTTGACAAAATGATGTTGATTAAAGAATTCATACGTTGCACGAATGATTTCATTTCTGATCTGCATAATCGCATGTTGTCTTGAAGAACGCAGCCATAAATGACGATGATCCATCAAGAAGTCTGTTCCGTGTTCTTTTGGTGTGATCGGATAATCGTGGCTCTCGCTTACCACTTCCACATTTGTAATTCCGATTTCATAACCAAATTTTGAACGACTGTCTTCACGGATTTCTCCAGTTACTAACACGGATGTTTCTTGGTGTAGATTTTTAGCTGTTTGGAAAACTTCTTCCGACACTTCGCTTTTTACAACTACACCTTGGAAAAAGGCTGTTCCGTCTCTTAATTGTAAAAATGCGATTTTTCCGCTTGATCGCTTATTTGCGACCCAAGCGCCGATTGTTACTGTTTCTCCCACATGGTTTTTCGAATCGATGATTTGAATTTGTTCCACGTATGACTCTCCTTTTATATTCCTTGAATTTCTTCAGGATTAATTTTGACTTTTACTCTCAATAAATTGCTTGATTCTGCGTACCGCTTCTTCTAACGTAGCGCGATCAGTAGCATAACTCATGCGGACATTTTCTGGTGCCCCAAAGCCTTCGCCAGTCACAAGCGCTACCCCTGTCTCTTCTAAAAGATCTTCTACCCATTGTGTGACATTTTCATATTTACACATGCGTAGCGTTTCTTTTACATTAGGAAAAAGATAAAAAGCTCCTTGCGGCTTTTCAAGAGAAACACCCGGCAGTTCTGCCACAAGCGGATATAACGTATTCAGGCGTTCTTCAAAGGCGTTCCGCATTTCTTCCACTGTATCTTGCTCGCCTTTCAATGCTTCAACAGCTGCATATTGACTGACTGCTGTCGGATTACTGGTTGACTGGGAAGCAACAGCGATCATTCCATTGATGATCACAGGATTTCCCACCGCATAACCAATGCGCCAGCCTGTCATCGCATATGTTTTAGACACGCCGTTGATGATGATGGTCTGATTTTTGATTGCTTCTGAAATCGTTGCAATTGGAGTAAACTCATTGCCATTATAAACTAAACGACCATAAATATCATCAGCAACTATCAAAATATCATTTTTTACTGCCCATTCACCGATTGCCTGAAGTTCGTTCTTGCTATAAATCATTCCAGTCGGATTCGATGGAGAATTGATGATTACGGCTTTTGTTTTTTCTGAACGTGCTTGTTCTAGCTGTTCAACAGTAACTTTCCAGCTATTGGATTCTTCCCCTTTCACAAAGACAGGAAGTCCTTCTGCCAGTTTTACTTGCTCACCGTAACTGACCCAATAAGGCACAGGAATGATGACTTCATCTTGCGGGTCAAGGATCGTTTGGAAAAGGGTATACAAAGCAAATTTCGCTCCGTCTGTTACGACTGTTTGTGAAGGTTCATAGACAAGTCCATAGTTTTTCTTCAGATAATCAACGATTGCCTGTCGAAGCTCTGGGATTCCTGCTGTTGGTGTATAATAGCTAGCTTTCCCGTTGCGGATTGCTTCGATTGCTGCTTCTTGGATGTTTTCTGGTGTCGCAAAATCCGGTTCTCCCACAGTCAAACTCAGCACATCTCTGCCTTTTGCTTTTAATGCCTTGGCCTTTGCCGCAGCTGCCAAAGTGACAGACGGTTCTAATCGTTTTGTTCTTTTTGATAACTCCATCCCATTCATTCCTTTACCTTTTAAATTCCCTTGATTGTCTTGACTTCATCTCCAGATTCAAAGCCAATCAGGTAATAATTCAGTTTCCCATTTGTTTCTTTTCCTACTACTTCCCACACAGGCTGATCATCATACATCCCTAAAGCAGCTTTTTCGATTTGGATTTCAGGGTGGGCCGCAGCAATTGTCTGTTTTGCTTCATTTTCAGTCAGTCCCTTTGTTTGATCCAATACTTTTACTTTTTCACCAGATTTAGGAATGATAACGGCGATTTCTTTTCCTTTATCATTTGTACCTGTCAGTGAAAAGTATGTCTTCTTTCGAGTAAACCAATAAAAATGATCGGCTTCTTCAAGATTTGCATATTTCTTTGCGATTTCTACTGCTTCTTTCTTCGCCTGCACCGCCGGACGACTGGAACGCAAGTAAAAAATCGAGCTGATCACGATGACCGCTAATAAAAATACGATCAAGCCAAGTAACACGCGATTAATCGTTTTTTCCTTTGTCTGTTTTTTCTTCAAGGGTCGTCGCTCCTTTATCTTCATTCCTTTTCATTATAGCAGATTTTAATTATGAAAAAAGACAGCTCCTCTAACTTCCTTCTTCATTTTTCTTTAAGAATTCATGGATATCCTGATAGATTTCCTCCATAGCTAGCTCTTTGATTGGTACTTTTTTCGGTAATGCATGGATGATCCGTGCACCATATTTTGCAGTGACTAGTCTTCGATCCAAAATAAGCAATACGCCACGATCTGTCTCCGTCCTTATCAAGCGACCTAATGCTTGGCGTAACTTCAAAGCTGCTTTAGGTACGGATTCCTGGTAAAAAGGATTGATCCCCTCTGATTCTAAATAAGCGTTCCTAGCTTTGACCATCGGGCGAAGCGGATTATCGAAGGGTAAACGTGTGACTACAACGATCTGCAAAGCATCTCCAGGCAAATCTACACCTTCCCAAAAGCTGTCAGCGCCAAACAATACGCTTTTTTCTGACAAAATGAAGCGTTTCAAAAGCTTCTCCCGGCTTCCGCCAAACCCTTGAGCTAGTATTTCTCGTCCTTTTTCTAGCATAGACAGATGCATTTTCTGATAGACCTTCTGCAAAACATCATGAGAAGTGAATAACACAAGTATTGGCCGATCTTCTTGTTCGATCAGACCTGTAAGTGCTGTCTCTAAATAATCGATATATGCTTGATTGCTGACTTGATGGACGGCAGGTGCCTCTTTTGGCACATAGATCCTTGCCTGTTTCTCATAATCATAAGGAGAGGCAATCACTTTAAGAGGTGCTGCTTCAATGCCAAGCCGCTTAGAGAGATAGTGTCGATTAGGGCCGATCTTCAGCGTTCCTCCAATATAAAGAATACGATCATATCGAGGATACCAAACAGTCGACGGCAACATAGCCGCTTGAAAATCATGGAGATGAAAAATCATCTGCTGCGCTGTTTTCCCAGGAACGAACCAATGGATCAAATGATCTCGCCAGTCTTCCAGCCATTGATCCATCAGCAAGTACTGCTTATCTAATTGATCAAATAAGCTATATAAACTTGCTAAATCGATCCGCATCTGGTTTGTCCAGCTTTCTTGGATAATCTCAAAAGTCAGACGCATTTGTGACTGTAGCTGCTGGATCTCCTGATAAAAAAGCTGCAGGTGATCAATGGCTGTCCCAGATTCCAGTGGCAGCTGATCCAACATCTCTTTTGTCATCATGACTTCTTCTGGATACTGTCCGTTAGGTTGCTTGCCGCTCACTAAACTCATTAATCCTTCTGCCATACAAATCTGTGCTTCGCATAGCGCAGAAAGTTCTTCTCGATAAATCGATAACCAGCGTAAGGCTTCATGTTCTTTCGGTAAATAGCTTTGTATTCGGTCAAACAGCTGATTTGGTTCTTCTAATTGCTGGATTTGTTTATGGAAATAGTTAATACTTAATCGTTTGTCATTTACTTTTTCAGCGATTTCCGGCAAATGATGTACTTCATCGATCAACAAAAATGAACTAGCTGGAAGCAATGGTTCTTTTCGCTGTGTTTCTTGTATTAAAAACGCATGATTGACAATCAAAAAATTACTTTGCCTGATTTTCTTTTGCAAGAAACGAACAAAGTCTTGTTCGTAAAATGACTGATTTCTTGCTAAAAATCCAATACCTCTGTGCGCGATATCTGCAAAGAATGAATGGTTCAAATTTGTTAAATGTAATTCATCCAAATCACCGGTCTTCGTTTGCGTCAGCCAAACTAAGACCGCCATTTGATACAAAGCATATTGTTTTTGTTCTGGCGGTTCCACAAGTGTGCCTTTAAAACGCTGTAAATCAATATAGTGGCGATAGCTTTTGATAATTACAGGTTGTATGGGTTGATCTAGCAATTGATTCAGCAATGGAATGTCTTTTTCTATGATCTGCTGCTGCAAAACTAGCGAAACGGTACTGATGACAGCGGGTTTTTCAGGTGTAGCCAAATAACTCAATGGCAACAGATAACCGATTGTTTTACCCATTCCTGTAGCTGCTTCGATCATCAAATCTTTTGATTCATCTTTTGTGAAATGGTCGTAGACCGCATTCATCAGTCTGTTCTGTTCTTTTCGATACATCAGTGTTTTACCAAACATTTTTTCTTTTGCTTGTTTTTTTCTTGGATATGTCCGCTCGCCATAATGGACGGATGTGAATAGTTCCACTTCTTTTTTCTGCAAAGCTAGCCCATCGACGATTTCTAATGAGGGATCAAGTGGCTCTGGTTTTTCTTTCATTTCTTCAATCACATGATAAATGAAACGACTCGTATCCATACCTGTGTGTCTACTTAATCGCGCAATCTGCTCTAACGTGATGATTGGCAATTTTCTCATCCGTTCTTCGATCAGCAAAAGAAGTTGACCTGTCACTTCGGCATCACTATCTGCCTGATGAGGATTCTCATGAATAAATCCAAGGCTTTCTGACAAATCAGCTAAGCGAAAGCTTGGTTCCGTCGGCAAGAAAATTTGTGCAAGTTCTACTGTATCGATGCCTGGTATCTTCAAACTAGGAAGTCCGCATCGCATGAGTTCATGGTTCAAAAAATTATAATCAAAATAAATATTATGCGCGACAAATATGGTGTCTGCCAAAAGATTGTAAATCGTTTGGGCGACATCTTCGAAATAAGGCGCTTTTTGGACGCGTTGATTCGTGATCCCTGTTAAATGCTGGATTTGTTTTGAAATCTTCCGCCCTGGATGAATATCGATCGAAAAACGTGAAGTGATCCGACCTGATTCAATCATGACGCAGCCAAATTGGATGATCCGATCTTCTTTTGGATTCGTCCCAGTCGTTTCGATATCAACGACTGCATAAGTTCTTGGTTTCAAAATATCTTCCTCTTCTCCTGCCTCTAATGTTCTTTTGAAATTATACTACAAAGTGCAGAAAAATACTCTCATCGCTTTTTAAAGAAAATAGACAAAAACGCCCAGACACGCAAATGTCTGGGCGTTTATTTTTTAGTATAGGTTAATTAAGCTTTAGTAACGTTTGTTGCTTGAGGTCCGCGTTGGCCTTCTTCAACATCGAAAGTTACTGCTTGGCCTTCTTCTAAAGTTTTGAATCCGTCGCCTTGGATAGCTGAGAAATGAACGAATACATCGTTTCCGTTTTCTGCAGTGATGAATCCAAATCCTTTTTCTGAGTTAAACCATTTTACTGTACCTGTTTCCATAATAAAAATCCTCCTTGTGTATCAACACATATTTTGCAATTACTTGAATGGTGTATATCTGGAAGATGTTTATTTGAAACAAGCTACCACAGATTACCGAACAAAAACTACTCCTATAGTATATCATACTGTTTACAAAAAAGCTAGAGTTTTTCGACTTTTTTTATTAAAAAAAGTTTTCTCAGCGATTACATAAAGTGAAAAACCGAACTTTTTTTAAAATAAACGACATATTGTTCAGTTGGTGTTTTTTTGCTCTGATGTTCTTTTTTAAACTAAAAAAATTATTCTTTCTGACTACTTATCGGTTCTGTTTCAACGGTCGAGGCTGGGGAAGATTCTTTAGTAGGTCTGATGTTCTCATGGTATTTCTGATAGCCTATGACAGTTACCAGAAGAACAAGGCAAACCAATACGATCAACGAGATTAGTTTTTCTTTTTTGCTCATATCTATACCTCATAAATAACAGGATGATGTCCATCATATTTCTGAGTATGAGTAAAAGCAAAAGCTGCAGCTGTAGAATGTAAGAAATGCCAGCAACTTTCATAATCACAGGTCGGACAGTACCAAAAGTAACCAAATCTTGGCTGCAAAGACCGTTCTTCTGTTTCAGGAATCGCAGAATCAAGATCTGGTGTCTGTACATAAACATTTTTGTACAGACGTGTGCCTGTAATAGGAGACCGCTGTGTTTCTTCAGCAAAAACTGGCTGACTTGTTAAACTTAGGGATAGAAACAGCAAACACCATAACAGTCTTTTTTTCATAAAGACCTCCTTATCGATAAGTTTTTCCCAATTAAAATCATATCTCAAGAACGCCCGTTATTCACATTTTGTTCATAAATGATGTTTTTTGTATCATAATCGTCAAAAAGAGGTCGTGACCATGTCACAACCTCTTTTTTAAACGGTGTTTAATCAGCTGACCTTCGGTATTAGCTCAAAAAACGGCAAAATATGTGAAACTATTTTTCCGTTTGTTTCTCTAATACTCAGGTCAAAACACTGATTTCACAACCTCTTTTAATAACGAAGAATCGCTGTCAGACTCTTTTCATCTGGCGCATCTTTTTGATCCAAAATAAATACTTTCCCGCCATTAATGATCACATCATCTGCTAATGCATTCAACACTTGACGCCGATCATATTCTGTTTCAGGATCTTCACCGAAACCATCAGCTAAGTTTGACGTAGCGATAAATAGATGCGACACTTTTCCTTCTTTCGCAGCTGGAACGATATCAACTAACTGATCGATGAATTTCTTATCTAAGAGTTTATTGTATTCTTTTGATTCTTGAGCTGCGAGTTCACTTGACAGCTTCTTCGCCCCTTCTTCGATATCTCTAAAGGATAGCTGCGCAGGAGAAGCAGAAATCGCAACGTCTGCACAATAATAGGGATTTTTAGCAATTTTTTTGAACATCGTCTGATTTTCTGGTAATGCAAATAAATAAATCGGCCATTGTTCTGGATTTTCGAAAGAATCCTTCAAGTACGTATCAACTGCTTGGTAATAGTTGACCCAATCGATCTCTACCTCTTCATCTTTTGGATTTACGCCATGGAAAGTTACTCCATCTCGGGCTCCGCCTCCTCCATTAGAAGAGAAGTTCAAACCGCCACCTGTCAGTTCAGATCCCAATGCAGTAACGACATCAACCGGTGCCCCTTCTGGTAGAGATACTTCTTTTACTTGTTTGTTGCTGACCTCATACAATTTCATGGAGTCGCGGTTCAATCCCAATAAATAATAAGAATAGTTGAACTGCCCATTTTTGATAATAGCCAGTAAATAAGGAAGATCACTTACATAGTATTGATCGTCTACCGGGATACTCAAACGATGGATATAGGTTTGGTCAGCAGTTATAATGACCGCTACACTCGTAGTTGCACTACGCCAAAACGAAGGATCTCCTAACAAATTTTCAATTTTTTCTTGGAACGGGGACCAGTCATGTTCGGAATATTTTTTCTCAAAACGTTTCTTTGCTTCTTTCGCAAAATTTTTGAATTTGATTTGATCTTTTTCCACATCTTGATGGGCGACATGCGTATTCAGCATGATCGTGACGAATGGTCCTTTAGCGCCTTCTGAAGTCAATTGTGACAATAATTCTTTATCCTTTTTTGCCATAAACGTACCCCTCCTAAAAAAATCATTCCTTTGTTTCTATCTAAAGTCTACCACAACACTATTTTTCCATACAATAAAACGTATCTAAAATAATAAAACGGTTTCTACGGTTTTAAATTTAGCTATTTTTTTAAGTTATCTTCATAATTTCCTCAATTATTTAGCCCCAGTCTTCAACTATTCTTCATGAAATGCTGATAAACTAAAAAAAAGAATAAAAGAGGTGGATCTTATGCATTTGATTATGATTTTCAGTTTATTAAGTATTATCAGTTTATTTGCTTTCAGCGCTTCCCGCTTATTAGATGTGGAAGCACAGCCTATTCCTGTAAAAGTACGTAAAAACGACCGCTAACCTTCCATAACGTGCGTTCTTATCCTAAAGTTTTTTCAGAAACATTGAAACTCTCTCCCCTCTCTGATAAAATTTTAATTTGTAGCGAAACAAATTAATTACAAGGAGATCGGATATGTCCATAAAAAAAACACGTCTAGTCCTATTATTGGCTAGTCTCATTCTTTGCCTTGCTTCTTTTCTACCAGCTGTTGCTGTGCAAGCTGAAGATACGTTCGAAGTAAATGCAAAAGCAGCTTTTGCTGTAGATGCGCAAAGCGGTAAGATTCTTTATGATCAAGATGGAGAAAAAACCATGGGGATCGCTTCAATCACAAAAATCATCGGTCTTTACATCGTCCTTGATCAAGTAAAAGAAGGAAAACTATCATGGGATGATAAAGTTTCGATTTCAGACTATGCAGAAAATTTGAGTATCACCCCAGATTTATCGAATGTTCCTTTGCATAAAGAAAACACCTACACTGTCAAAGAATTATTCGACTCTGCAATCATCCAGTCAGCCAATGCTTCAATAGTGGCCTTGGCAGAAAAAATCTCTGGCAGCGAAGCTAAATTCACTGAACGAATGAAAGAACAATTGAAAGATTGGGGAATCAAAGATGCAACGATCGTTAATGCCTCAGGATTGAACAACTCTTATCTTGGCGAAAACCGACCAGAAGGCACTGGAGAAAACGATGAAAATCAAATGTCTGCTCAAGATGTGGCCATCGTTGCCCGCCATTTGATCTTGGATTTCCCAGAAATACTGGATGTATCAAGTACTACGACCCAAATGTTTGGCGAAAATACGCAATCACCAGTGGAAATGGTCAACTGGAACTGGATGCTCCCAGGATTCGTTAATTACAAAGAAGGCGTGGACGGATTAAAAACTGGTACGACTGAGCTTGCAGGTGCTTGTTTCGTTGGTACGATCACTAAAAACGATCAACGGATCATCACTGTCGTATTGAATGCGGACGGCCATGCGGAAAACCCGAGTGCCCGCTTCAATGAAACAGACCGTTTGATGGACTACTGCTATGACAATTGGTCAGAAAAAGAGCTCGGAAAAGCTAACGCAAGTATTCCTAGCCTAAAAACCATTGATGTAAAAGACGGAAAAGAATCAACAGTTCCTGTTGTGCTTAAAAGCCCTGTAAAAGTATGGGTACGAAACGATATGGATACTGGCAAATTAACGATCACGCCAACACTTGACAAGAAGCAAGTCACTGACAATGAGATCCAAGCACCTATGGATAAAGGTACAAAAATCGGTACCGCTACGATCACTTTGGCAGACGATAAATTAGGTTATTTAGAAGACAACAATGCGCCATCAACAGAGATCATTACGGATAAAACAGTGGAAAAAGCGAATATGTTCGTGATTGGCTGGCGACGCGTCGCAGAATTTTTCGGCAACTTGTTTTAATTGAACAATAAGAAAAGCATCTTTCCATCGGAAAGATGTTTTTTTGCTTTTTCTAGTTTAAATAACAGCTTTTTTCATCTATTTTCGTTATACTGTATAAGAAAAAGGAGTTGAATTTATGAATCTAACCAGAGATCTGATCTTTTTAGTTCTCTATCTTATTGGGGTATTCTCTATCGTTTATTGGCGAAAACAGAAGAAGGATCCTTCCTTGTTCTTTTACGGCAGTACGTGGTCATTTACGGTAATCTTAACTTATTTTGTCGTGTTGGAAATTTTTTATTCGACCTTTTATTTTTTGATTCCATTGTTGTTCTTTAGTATCTTTGCTTTTTCTTATTTCACAGAAAAACGAAGGCTGCTGAATGGTCTTTTATTCAATGTTTTCCTCATCAGTTTCGGCATCTACTTGTTTGTCTTGCTGTATGAAACGCAAAATATTTTCCTTGGCGGACTGATCGCCTTGATCACGATTCCATTGCTACTTGTCCTTTTATTTGGTATTTATGGATTGATTGTTTTTCTTTTTTGGAACGGGGTCACAGTTTTACGTAGAGAATCGCATTCATTAGCTAATCTTTTAACGTTGATACTAGCCATTTTTCTTACACTGTTTCTTGTTTTTGACTTTTTCTTGTTAAAATATTTGCCGCAATGGATAAATGCTTTGTTTTTCTGCGTTCCCCTGATCTTGATCTATCTATTTATCGTATTCTACAACTTTTTGACTGTCTCATTCTTGTATCAGTTCAACCGGCCTCGATACAATCAAGACTTCATCGTTGTGTTAGGCGCTGGGTTGATCAATGGAGAAACAGTTTCTCCTCTTCTAGCCAAGCGAATCAATAAGGCAATTGCTTTTTATCGGGCTCAAAGCCGTGCTACATTAAATCCGCCCATCTTATTGATGTCTGGCGGGCAAGGAGCAGACGAAAAAGTACCAGAGGCCATTGCGATGAAACAATATGCCATGGAACAAGGAATCCCTGAAAGAGACATTCTTGTCGAAACCAATTCGACAACCACTTTGGAGAACATGCTCTATTCAAAGGAAATCATGGATCAGCAAATGAAAGGGCCATACCGCGCGATCTTTAGTTCCAACAATTACCACATTTTTAGAGCCGGTCTTTATGCGCGGCAAGCCAAATTGAAAGCAAATGGTATTGGTGCAAAAACAGCTTTCTACTACTTGCCTAATGCGTTTTTAAGAGAATACATCGCCATCTTGATGATGAACAAAAAAAGACATATGATCATTTGCGGATTGCTTTTCGCAGGCTCCGCATTCTTATCGCTGATTACTTTACTTTTCTAAAAAAACAAGGTGTGACAAAACATATGTCACACCTTGTTTTTTTCTTTCATTCTCTTAACTATTGGCAAAAAGAGTATCCCTTTTTTGACCGCTACTTGCTGAGCAGAATAAATACCGCTGTTGCCTGAACACATAAAGCTGATCAAGCAGATCATAAAGAAGTATACTGCCGCTTGTGAACCGAACAATTCGATCCCCATCACAAAGCAGGCAATCGGTGTATTTGTCGCACCAGAAAATACTCCGATAAAGCCCAATCCTGCAAGAAAAGGAACAGAAACATGGAGCAAAGGCGCTAGTGCTGCACCAAGCGTTGCACCAATTTCAAACAATGGTGTCACTTCTCCCCCTTGATATCCCGCGCCTAAAGACAAAACTGTGAAGAATAACTTCCCAATAAAATCATAGACATGTGCCTGTCCATTAAATGATTCTTGAAGTAACGGAAGACTCAATCCGAGATAACGTTGTGTTTGCAAAATCAATGCTGCTGCCACAACTACAGCTCCACCTATCGTATTTCGCCAAACAGGATGAGGAATCCATTGTGCATATCGCGCTTTTAAAAAGACGATCGAACGGCTGAATACCCAACCAATCAAACCAAAAGCAATCCCAGCAACAAAAACTTTGAAGAACAGCAACATACTCCATTCAGGAATCACACCCATTTGGTAATGTAGATGAGAAACACCATAGCTTTCTGTCATGAAATTTGCAAACAGTGCAGCAAAGAAGCTAGGGAAGATCGCTTCTGTTCGGACTTTCCCGATTGCCAACACTTCTAATCCAAATAATGTTCCAGCTAAAGGTGTGCCAAATACAGAACTAAAACCCGCACTGATTCCACTGATAATCAAGATTTCCCGTTCTGATTTATCCAATCGGAACAAACGTGCTGTATTATCTGCTAACGCTCCCCCCATTTGGACTGCTGTTCCTTCACGGCCAACAGATCCCCCAAATAAATGGGTAGTTATGGTTCCAAACAGTGTAAGTGGAATAAGCCGCAACGGGATTTTTTCTTCTCCACCATTTCCTTGATCGATCACTAAGTTGTTTCCACGACTAGAAAGTCCGCCGTGATACGCATAGAGATAAGCAAAAAGCGCACCACTAACTGGTAGTAGATAAAGGAGCCAAGGATGTGATAGTCGGATATCTGTCACAACTGTCAGGCTATTTAAGAAAAAAGCAGACAAGCTCCCCATGAATATACCGAGAATCGCTGTGATCACCAGCCACTTCAGCATATACACTAAAATGCGTACTGGACTCGGTAATTGTTTTTCCATAAAAAATTCCTCCTCAATAAAAAAACGCCTACTAAAGAAAGGGGCTGTCCCCAGACTTTAGTAGGCGTCATTAGCTATCTTTCGTTAGCATTTAAAGGCGAACACCATCACCTATTCACTTCCATTAAAAGATAGCATATTTTTCTGTAAAAAACAATAAAATTATCGTTCTTTCTTTACACGTTCAGCAAATTCATAGAAAGGAGCCAATTTCGTTAACTGTTGATTACATTGGTCACTATCATGACAAATATAATTCCCCTTTTTCGTATACGTGCCATCAGAACCTGCTTTCGTTGTAGAAAGAAAAAGCGAAACATTCGATGTTTTCTGACAGATTGCACAGATTCCCTTATTTATCGTTGGTGATAAAGTACCGCTAATCCCTTTTAATTTTTCATCTTCGTAATAGACCATGAATTTTTTCTGCGTACCTGGATCATTCCAGCCGATGTACGTATGTTCTTGCAAGTCGATTTCATTCCAAGCTGGTTGTTTGAGTTTTTTCACTTTTCGGAATAATTTCTCGATTTGTGGTTTGCTAGGCTGCATAAACGGCTGAACGATTTGCTTCAGCTCCTCCAATGCTCTTTCTGCTTGCGCTTTTGTCAGTTTTACGTCTAAAACTGTCGTTAAAAATGTATCGATTTCTGGCAGTTCGTGATCTAATATGTCTAGAATCTTTTCAGCTGCTAGTGCCTGAACTGTTTGTACCGTTTTTGGATCATTGACAGATGAGTACGCATTTAATAACTGTTCTACTTCTCTTATTATAAAAAAATATTGATATGGTTTTATTGTTTGTTCCATGATTTTAAAGTCCTTTCTTCTAACCAAAGTGCATACTTTGTAGAAAAAAGTGATCTTCTGCAAAGTATGTGTTACCTGAAGATCCCGGACTCTTTTAAATAAGATACGTTTTGCATCTTATCATCACCCCCTTTAATGCTTATTATTCTATGTACATGATTCATTCGATAAATAAAAGTAAACCGTATCTTGAACAGATAGTCAACTGCAAACAGAAAAAAGGACTGTGACAAAAGTCGTGTCAAAGTCCCTTGTTTCGAATGAATGGTGTTCAAAAGCTGGCATCTGCGGTAATAAGCCGAAACTTCACAAAAATTTGAGAAGCAATTTTCGTAAATTCCTTCTTATTTCTTGAAGCTGACCACTTCTGTCACAACCTCAATATGGTCTATTATTGGTTTTACCTATTAAATCGAGGATTCTTTCCCAAAGTAACGTTGCCATCTCTTACGCATACTTGCAGACATGGGCTGAGCCGCTTCTTTGACTGCGCAGTATTTGTCCACGAATGTCACGATATATCCTTCTTTGTACTTAGGCGGTGCGATCGTTGCACCCCACATGTGCTTCAAAATGATATCTCGCTCAAGATCCGACAAATCGGTGATTTTTTCTGCATTCTTTACAGCAATTCTTGGATGGATATACGCATGTGTCCCCTCGTCAAATTTCGTCGTACGCCAATCATAGTAGAACAGATCATGCAAAAGTCCAGCACGCGCTGTTGCTTTAGCATTGCCACCCCATTTTTTTGCGAGCAGATAACTATAGTAAGAAACACTGATGGAATGCTCCAAACGAGTGGAATGAACATGCTGTGTGTAATTCGCTAATTTTTTCACTGCTTCTGTTTCTAAAAGATCTTGTACATAAGACATATATTCTTCGTCTTCACGCCATTTTTCTGTCATAATTATCGATCTGCCACCTTTTTTAATTTCATTTTCTTCTGAAATTGATCTAAGTATACCACCAGTGTTCGGATTATTCTAGTCGCTCTAGATAAAATAGCTAAAGCTTAATAGTTCCTTAATCATAAAGAAAAATGATAAAGAACGATCCCTGCTGCGACTCCGACATTCAATGATTCCGCATTTCCTTTCATTGGGATATATACGTTCTGATCAGTCAAAGACAAGATTTCCTGACTTACTCCCTGACCTTCGTTTCCCATGATTATAGCGAAATCCTCTGTTTTTTCTACTTTGTCTAATGCATGTGCTTCTTCATTTAATTCTGTACCGTACACCGTAAACCCTTTGCCTTTCATTACAGGGATCACTTCTGCCAAATCTTTTTGTAACACAGGCAAATGATAATTGCTTCCCTGCATGCTTCGCAGCACCTTTGTACTATAAATATCTGCCGTTCCTTTACCTAATAAAACACCAGCCATACCAAACGCATCTGCCGTACGGATCATCGTTCCCACATTTCCAGGATCCTGTACATTATCTAGTAAAAGCCAGCCTCCTGAAAAATCTGGCGTATCTTCAGATGTTAACGTCATCACTGCTAAGATCCCTTGCGGTGTAGGTAGATCTGACATAGCGGTCATGACCTCATCTGAAACTAGAAAAGTAGAAATCTCTTTGTTTACAGCCAGCCAGTCTCCCCATTCTTTCATACCTCTCTGTGTCACAAAAAGTTCTTTTATTTCTGCATCAGACGACGCAGCTTCTTCGATCAGATGGAACCCTTCCAAAAGATATTCTGCCTTTTCTTCTCTGTATTTCTTTTTATGTAGTTTTTTTAATTCTTTGATTCTTGGATTTTTTGCTGATTGGATCTCTTTCACATTCCTCACCTCAACTGATTATATCATGGAATAGGTGCTTGAGCTTGTTTCATCCTAAAAAAATCGGTATCATTGATTTATAAAACAGGAAAGAAAGGTGACGAACATGCGCAAAGTTAAAATGAATGTCCAAGGACGTGTCCAGGGCGTGGGATTTCGCTATATGACCAAGATGGTTGCTGATCAGTTAGGCGTGACCGGAACGGTAAAAAACGAAGACGACGGCTCAGTCACAATCGAAGCAATTGGAAATGACGACATCATCCAAAAATTTATCGAAGAAGTCAAGAAGTCTCCGAGCCCAAGTGGACGAGTGCAGTATGTGGATGTCCAAGAAGATCCGATGATTGAGGAACGAAAGAAATTTGATGTGGTGGGATAAGGTTGTGAAAAAGCTGGTCTGCATCAAGCATTAAGGACTGGTTGTGAAAAAGTCACTTAGTTTTGAGTATTAAGGAAAATTTTGTGAAAATGGCTTTCCACATTTTTGCATAAATTTGACTTAATACCGAGAAACTGACTTTTGAACACCGTCGATAAGGTTGTTTTTGAGGCGCTTTGCCTCGAGTATTAAAAACAGGTAGTAAAAAAGCTGATCTATAACTTGCAATGAATTTGCTTAACCCATATTTTCTAGACAGAACAAAAAAGTTTTTAGTTTTTTAAATAAGAAAGAAACACTTGGAATCACTCTTTTCTTTCCAAGTATTTCTTTCTTGATTTTTTGTCTTTTTTCAAAATTTTTCGCTACGAAAAAGAAAGAATATTTATATGAAATTTCTATGAAGTTGATTGAATTCCATGCGCTTTTTTAGTATAGTTAAGTTTGTGTAAAAATTATAGAAGAGGAAGTATTCTATGAATAAATGGAAAAACTGGTTATTGGGATCCGGACTTGTCAGTATCCTGCTCTTTTTATCTGGCTGTGTGCGGATGGATTCAAACGGAAACCCTGACACTTCAGGAATCGTTTATCGAGTACTCGTCCATCCTATGGGCCAAGCGATTACATATCTAGTTGAGAATTTCAATTGGTCTTACGGCTGGGCAGTTATTGCAATGACTGTGATCGTTCGTATCATCATCTTGCCACTAGGTATCAGTCAATCGAAAAAAACAATGATCCAATCTGAAAAAATGCAAGCGTTAAAACCACAAGTTGAAGCAGCACAGCAAAAGCTAAAAGCTGCAACAACACGTGAAGAACAAATGGCAGCACAAGCAGAAATGCAGCAAGTATATCGCGAAAACGGATTGAGTATGACCGGCGGAATCGGCTGTCTGCCTCTATTGATCCAAATGCCGATCTTCTCTGCCTTGTATTTTACGGCTCGCTATACAGAAGGTATCCGTGAATCATCTTTTTACGGCATCGATCTAGGCTCACCAAGTATGGTGCTTGTGGCCATCGCAGGGGTCGCTTATCTGCTTCAAGGATATATTTCAACAATCGGTATTCCTGAAGAACAGAAAAAGACAATGCGTACGATGCTGATCGTCTCTCCTGCTATGATCGTCTTCATGTCAATCAGTGCGCCAGCCGGTGTTACACTTTACTGGGTAGTCGGTGGTGTGTTCAGCTGTCTGCAAACATTCATCACAAACGTTATGATGAAACCACGTTTGAAAGCACAAGTGGCAGAAGAGTTGAAACAAAACCCGCCAAAACAAGTCGTCACTCCAAGAAAAGACGTGACAGAATCAGCAAAGCCAGCTGACAACAAACAAGCAACCAAACAAATCAAACAACCAAAAAACAGTACAAGCAACAAAGGCCGCAATGCAGGAAAGCAGAAGCGGAAATAAAAATATATGACAAAAAACTGTAGACAAATAAAAAAATTTCTTTGTTCTACAGTTTTTTTGTTACAATTAAAGAAAACGTTTGCTTTTCGAGGAGGAATGTATAATGATGTTCAAACAATCAATGGATGGTCGAATGGAAGAAGCCAAAATTTCGCTAGATGCACTTGTTCCCAAAAATCATTTGGTCCGTAAAATTGACAAAACATTGTCATTTGATTTTATTTATCCAATTGTTGAATCAACTTACTCGACCATCGGTCGTCCTAGCATTGATCCTATCGTCTTAGTAAAATTAGTATTCATTCAATATTTATTCGGGATTCGTTCAATGCGTCAGACCATTAAAGAAGTTGAAACAAACCTAGCTTATCGTTGGTTTCTTGGGCTTAGTTTAATTGATAAAGTTCCTCATTTTTCAGCTTTTGGTAAAAACTATGCATGGCGTTTCAGAGAAACCGATTTGTTTGAACAGATATTTATCATGATTTTTGAACAAGCAGTTGATGCTAGATTTATTCATGAAGAAATTTTGTATATGGATCCAACTCATATTAAAGCGAATGCGAACATGTGATAAAAATGGTTTTGTATTAGATGTCATGGTTACGCCTAGAAATCTACATAACAGTCGAATACTCGTGCCACAAATCGAACGTGTTAAATCGCGTGGTTTCTCCTTTTATGGCGTAGCTGCTGATGTTGCGTACAAAACACCTTGGAATGCCTAGTATTTAATCGACCAAAAACTACGCATTTTTCCTTATACTCGGCCCAAAGAAAATAAAGAACGTTTTTAAAAAGAAAGATTTTGATTATAATTAGTACCTATACCCCAGTGATCAAACACTTCAGTTTCGCACAACTACTCAAGATGGCTATAAAAATATGTATCTAAATCTTTTATTTGTGAAACTTATTCCATTATTGTAAAATTAGACAGAAAGCCAGAAACACCAAAAAGAAATACATCGGCACATTTGGGAAGACTGCTTAGATGAAGCAGAACATTTACGCCATACGGCGGCGTACAATCGTGAAAAATATAAAAAAAGAAAAGAAACGATTGAACGCGTTTTTGCAGACACAAAGAAAAAGCATGAAATGCGCTACACCAAGTATCGAGGCTTGGAAAAAATTAGGTGCATACGATGCTTGTTTTTGCCGAATTGAACCTGAAAAAATTGGCCACTTGGCAGTGGAACATATGTCTTTATATCTTTTATTATACAAAAATATACAAAAGTATCAGTCTACACTCTTAGTAAAGAGGAAACTGATGCTTTTAACTACAGTCTGAGAGAGTGGGACAATAGTCATTTCTCCAAAAGAAAACAAGTCCGATTTTGATAGTTAATTTCAAAATCGGACTTATTTTTTCTTCTTTACGTCTCTTCCTCTCTATATATTTCCCTAATTTTCTTAAATTTAGCGCCATGAGTGCCAAGCCAATGTGAATCTTGGCTCCTTGTTTCCCTCGTAAGTGGAAACGTTAGAATGCCAAATTAACCTTTAGATGTCTAAACACTGGTTCGACGTCGATTTTCCGTTCCCGATACCGATAGTTCGAACCTGCTTTTTCCTCTAAAAGCTTTTTTTACATTCTACTTTGAAATAACGCCATGTATTATTCACTAAAATTTGTCAGTTTCGCTCACTTTTTGCTTTTGTACATTGACTACGAACAGGGCAGCCTCGACAATTTTCACATTCGTAAATTTTGAAGTCACGTATAAATCCACTTTTATCTTTTCTTCGACTATACCGCTTGAAGAGAACTGCCCGATGGGCAGGATAAATATACATATCTTCTTCCTCAAGATAGCGCCAGTTATCAACCACAAAGGGACTGTCTCTATAGGTCTTTTTAATTTCTTTATGATAACTAGCATAGGTAATTAATGGAGTTTTATGTAAGATATCGTGGATATACATATAATTTTCTTCACTTCCATAACCGGCATCCGCTACAATATACTCGGGTAATTCGTTGTGTTGCTCCAAAAAGCTGTCTAAAAACGGATTTAAGAATTTTATATCTGTTGGATTTTGGAACAGATCATATGCTAGGACATATTGATTTTCTGTTGCGATTTGTAAATTGTAGTCTGGCTTTAGCTGACCATTACGCATATAATCGTCTTTCATTCGCATAAATGTGGCATTTGTATCTGTTTTAGAAAAACTATTTCGCTCTTAAAAAAGTGGTTATAGGTTTCATATTTTTGTTTTCTTGATATATAATCAGCTTGGATTTTGCGTAGATATTTTTTGTAGGTTCTTCTTTTTTTCTTTAATTGGCTTTATTTTTCTTTCTTTTTTTCATTTTGTAGTTGCTCTTCTGTCGCCACTGACTCTGTTTCCAAGGGATGAGCGATTTCTTCCAATTGATTGCTTGTCAATCCGTCAGATTAGCTTTCTTCTTTTAAATAAGACAAGATTTATTCTTTATAAAGGGTCTGATAGAATTCGTTTGATTGCTTATCTAAAGCAGCTTCATAGAGATTCATCGCTTTACGCCAGACGAAACTGAATTTGTTGGCATCTGCTTCGATCTTTGTACCATCAATAAATATCGCTTCATTATCGATCACTTGAACGGTAATCAATTGACGGCAAAATAAGACAAATGCTTCAGCTAAAAGGTGAGCGGTTGTTTCCTGACTTCGGAATCGATTGATGGTCCGATAGCTGACTTGTTCGTGGTTAGCCAACCAACGCATACAATAGATGTCATCTAATAGAAATTCAATTTTCCAACCTGAAAAGACACGCTGCGTATAAGCATATAGAATAATTTTTAACAGCATTTTGGGATGGTAGGTCGGCCTAGTTGTTCTTCTAATTCAAGAAAGAGTGTTTATAGCATTTCTTCGACTAAAACGTTGACCGCAAAAGCGACATCTGTTTCAGGAATATATTGTTCCATATCTAATGGTAAAATTGTTTGGTTGATGGTATAATTTTTAAACATAAAGCCCTCGCTTCCTTTCTGATTGGGTTTGGTCACTTTAATCTTACAGGGATGAGTGCTTTTTGTGTACCTTAAAATCAGAAAAATGGGGCAATAACCAGATTTTTTCTGACTATTGTCCCACTCTCTTTTTATTACTCTTCGTCTTCTACTATTCCACTAATAATTAGTTGACAGATACAATGCTTTCACCTCCTGCACGAACAAACTCGGGCTCTGAACCAATCACTTGCGAGTTGATAAATTCAATGACCATCGGAAGATTCATCCGACATAAAGTTTAATCTGTTGTCCTTCCATTATCAGTTTAGAAATGATATTAGTAGGTGTACCGCCTAAAAGATCGCATACTACCACAAAATCATTTAACGAATCTGTGACAGTAAGAACTTTTGTCTGTAGGTTTCAGTGCCATCTTCTGGTAATAAAGGTAACGTGTAGATATTCTCTAGGGGTCCCATAATCATTTTTGTACTTTTTTCAATTCCTCACAAAATTTTCCGTGACTAATCAATATCAATTTTCTACTCATTTTTGGCTCTCCCTCATTTCGAAATCACACAAAATGCAGATAAATCCACACACAAGTAATACGATAAAAATCGCTCGAGTAGGGTCATATTTTTTTCCTAACAACCAATAAACACCGCAACGATCCCAGCGAGTAAGATTTTAGATAATATCATATCGATATAGTTTTGCATATTCAATGTCACATCGCCAATCGTTGGTACCATGAAAATTTAACATCAATCATTGTTGCAACTAATGCTCCTACCATGAACACTCTTAATAAAGTCGCTGCGTCCGTTAATACAGTTAAGCGAGATTACACTGAAGGAAGTGATTATAGCTTACTCAAATTTACCATAGATCCTTATAAACTAATGTTCGGTAATTTGTAGGCTTCTTCTCTTATAATACATACCCTTCTGCTTACGTTTTATAGACTTCATCAATAAGCCACTTTGTGTCAAATAGCGATGGAACGGAATATCATCTTTAAAAAAGCAGACTCTTAGAAACTTGTCATAGTTTATCTCAGGGTGTTCCATACCATGATGCTTTTAGCCACTTCTCACCGTATTATAAGATACTCAATTATTTTATCGTCTTAGCTATGATTTTTTCAAAAATGAGTTCAGACAAATCATTTTTGGTAACTACTAAACTTACTGTATACACACTTAAACCTACGAGCATATCTAATATCAGAAGCATTAGATGGTTCTCAAATTTCGTAATTTGTTCTAGTCCCCAAATGGATCCGCCATCAATACACCAGAGATCATAACTGTGTAAACATCTTTTGCTCTGATCACAATTTTTGTCAATCTACTACAATATAATGTCATTAATATGGTTACCAACGTTTCCGTGATTACAGATGCTATTGCAGCACCATTTTGGTTGAATACTGGAATTAAAATAGCATTCAAAATAACATTACAAATACTTCCTGTTACAACACATCGTAAAAATTTTTTTCACTATCAGTTGTTAAAAGAAGCTGACCAAATACACCACCTGAAAGAGGCATCATAACAACCAATGGAGCCAACACTTGTAAAGTTCGTACAGCGGATATGAAACTTTTTCCCAATAAAATTAAGACAATATGCTCCACAACTAACACAATACCAATACAGTTGGGAACAGCTATCACAATCATTATTTTTAAAAAATTATGTATAGTTTCTTCCAGTTTAAAGGAATTCTTCTCAGCGTAATAAAGACTGAGTCTTGGTAAGAGAACTGCCCCCATTTCTGTAAAAGTATTAGCTATCATCTTTACAATTTTCACAGCATTTGAAAAATATCCTATATGAGCAGATGATGTCATATGAGTAAGCATTGTTACATCTATTAAACTGTACAATTCGATAGCTATAACTGGTACAAAAAGAACCATTATTGGTTTAAGATGTTGTTTTAATTTAATATTTCTTATTGTAAAATTCACATATTTATTCAGACGGAGCATATTCATAATATAGTTTCCTGCTATACCAAAACACACTATTCCTGCATAAATCACAATATCCGTTTTTTTTAACAAAAAGAAGCATAAAATTCAACCATACAAGCTTGATAAATAAAACTTCTAACTGTTATATATATTTATATTCTTCGAATCCTTGGGGGAGCGTCAATAATTTTGTGTAAATGATTCTTCCCTACTGCAGATTGTTTCTAATTCTCAATCAGTTGGCTTAGCATTTGTTCAAGTTCGCCTTCGGCCTGTTGAAAGCCTTTATGACTGCGACCT
>SKEU01000253.1_pt1 | contig 42940 bp, 70 predicted proteins | sample 4819571 | NCBI WGS metagenome assembly SKEU01 (sample SAMN11008801, study PRJNA524170) | human gut metagenome | biome: Human fecal sample; material: Feces; isolation source: fecal sample from pouch patient p8, p16 | host: Homo sapiens | place: Israel: Tel-Aviv | collected 2015-06-23
TTCCTGTTCCTACCGTTCCACATATCAAACGTCGGGTTTACACCTTCACGCAGAGAGCTAAAAAACAATGATTTACGTAAAAGTGAAACGCCTACATCCGGCAGCAAAACTTCCAGCTTATGCCACTTCCGGATCGGCGGCGATGGATTTTGAGGCTGTTGAAATAAAACCATGTGTCGATAGCAATGGTGCAATTTCCTCAAGCTGGTGGGTGTATACCGGACTGGCTATGGAGATCCCGCCCGGCTGGTGTCTGAAACTCTATCCGCGATCCGGATTGGGCTGCAAAAAACATACTCGCCTGGCTAACTGCGTAGGAATTATCGACTCCGATTATCGCGGTGAAATCATGGCAAAACTGATTACTGATCCCGGCGGGGAAGGCGTTTGTCTCAAGCCTGGAATGGCTGTCATGCAAGGCATTTTTGAGCGTGTTGAACAAGTCTCACTAGTCGAGGTTGAGGAACTCAACGAAACGGAACGTGGTGCTGGTGGCTTTGGTAGCACATCGGAAGGCCACTTTGAAATTAAGCGCTCACCGCTTCAGTACGAAAAGTTATAAGCAGAGAAAAGACTATGAATAACATGACAACGAAAGAGCTTTTTAAGTTCCTTCCCAAATACAAAGCTCACAAAAACGTTAGTGCATCGAAAATCAAAAATGTTGTTATTTTCGGAGTAACTGCTTCCCCACTTTGGGGCTGCATCGAACTCGTTGAACCAAAAGGGGCAACAGTTTGTGTTGACGCAATGTTTTTACAAAAACACCGACCAAAAACTGGCGGGTATCTGATCGTTTATGAAAACGGTTATCTGTTCTATGCCCCGGAGAAACCATTTGAGGAACGCTATGGCCTGGTTAACGACGCCTTCAAAAATGAAACCACGGCCATCATTACGGATGACAACGGCGTGATGATTAATCTTACCGGGAGCGTAACTATTTCTGCTGGTGGCATCACCACCCAGCAAGAAGAAATCGACCTTGAAGCAGCCGACTTTTCTGACGCGCTGATGTGGCTGAAGGATGGCAAGAAAGTTGCTCGACGCGGGTGGAACGGCGAAAACCAATTCTGCTGGCTGGTTCCTGAAGGACAGTACCCGGCACGAATGGAAGCCATTAAGGGATATTTCCCCGGCGACCTCGTTCCGTATGGTGCGTATTTCGCCTTAAAAAATGCACAAGGTGTAGTTGTTCCGTGGGTTCCTTCTGTAGGCGACTTACTGGCATGTGACTGGTTTGTAGTGGAGTGATTTAACGTGGAAAATACTAAAGCAATTCAATACCGCTTGCGTAATGGCCTGCTGGTGGCTGTTAACGCCGACATGTCACTGCCGTTTGACACGATTGAACGCACTATCATGACGTATCTCGGCTTTAATGAAGGGCTGAATGAAGAGCATGGCGTAGCTATATGGAGTGATGCAGAAAGCGGCGTTCATCGTTACATCACCGCCAGGGGCCAAGACTACTCTCTGGAAGAACTGTTTACCCTTGCACAGTCTTTCGAATGTGTAGCATTAGACATGTTTAATGATCCTGCTATAGCGCAACGACTTATACGCGAGCTTGGGCTATCCGTTACACCAATTATCTTTAAGAATGGCAGCCTGACTGGCACATGGCGCGTAGAACGCATCTCAAACTACCTTCCATATAACCGACAGTTAAATGGAGTAATCTCCGGCGTTAATCAGCCCGTAGCGTGTGAAAATGTAAACCTAGTTGTCGCTGTTTTGGCAACCGCATGTCGTGTTATCGGTTTGGCTAAACAGGCATTTATTCATTTCCCAAATGGTGCAGAAGGTGGCGCAGAGATTATCGCGTGTGATTTCGAATTTACCTGGATGCTACGCGAATATCTGGACCAAACAGTATTCCGTGCCGAAGAACTGGATATGTATATCACGTCAACGATTCCAGACGATGTGCGAGCTGAAGCAATCGCTACAGCCAGGGCGAAATGCCGTGCGGCGATTGCAGAACGGGCCAAAGAAGAACAGTCCGCTGATACAGCGGCAGAAGAGGTGAAATAACAAAAAGCCCGCTTGGTATGGCGGGCTTCTTTTCAAATACTGAAAGCACTTTGTCTGCTACCAAGCATTCTCTGTTTAAGCACAACCATTTCCTGACGGCATAACACAGCAATAGCAGTCCTGGCTCCAATTTGCTTACCAACCAGGTATTGCTTTACCTCGCGGCGACTCACGCCATCAAGAAGCATCTTTAACGCTTCACGGGACAATTTGTTGTATTTGCGTGCCATTAATCTACTCCGCGGAACCATACAATCTACGTAACGTGTCGGCGACAGAAGATACAGACATCTCTCCGGTCGCAGCCCCTACGGTAAGGTCTGCCAGTTCAGGTGAATCAAATACCTGCACCCCGTTACGGCGTAGAAATAACAGCGCACTGTTTAGCGCGGTACGCTTATTGGCATCATTGAATATATGCCCTCTCGCTGTAGCCACCAGGTAGGTGGCGGAGACTTCGAAAAGGTCGGTGATCTCTTCGTAGGCAACTCTGGCCTGAACTCTCCCGATAATGGCCTCTGCCCTGCCCGGATCTGACATGCCAGGCAGGCCGCCGTAGCGGCTTATATTCGCATCATGAAGCGCAATAAGTTCTTCCGGTGATATATGCCTCATTATCGGTTAACCAGTTCCTTGTTGGTGGAGTCCAGGGTGTCAAACAGGGATGCAAATTCAGCATCCAGCGCCGCTTTTTTGTAGGCTTCGAAAGTAGCCTTGCTGACAATTACTGCTGGCTCACGGCCTCTGCGGGTGATTTCAACCTCTTCCCCGGCTTCAACATTGTTGAGCAATTCAGAAAGGTTGCCGCGCGCGGTACGGAAGTTAATGGACTGCATAAACACCTCGTGTACTCGTTATGTGTACACAATTATAAACTTCACAGGCATAAAGCACCAGCACTTTGCAGCTTAAATGACCGGACAATCATCAAACTCCCCACTTCGGGCATCATTGATGACATGAGTGATCACACCAAAAACAGCATTACTACCCGTGTAACCATCGTCATCTACTGGTAACGCCTCTTTCTTCCCGGTGCTTAAATCCTCCAGGTGCTGGCGCGGATACTTCCTGTATCTCTTTATGCGATATTCACCCTCCATAGCGCACACAAGCAGCGAACCATCAACTGGAGTAAGCGAAGAATCAACCACCAGCAAAGCACCCTGCAATATTCCCTCACGGTGATGGCTGTCTGCCGCCCGCATGAAGTATGTCGCTGATGGATGCCTGATTAGTTGCTGATCAAGAGAAATTCTGCTTTCAACATAGTCCGCCGCAGGAGAAGGGAAGCCCATAGCGTTTTCACCTCAATAATACTGTTCATTTATACAGTATACATTAAAGAGACACATTTGGTGCAAACGCGTTACGTACATCAACCACCGCAGATGATTTTGTGCGCTTTGCTACTATTCATCACCAACGAATCAGCGTAACCTCGTTGCCCGGATTAGAGAAATGCAAAACGATAATAAAGGCTAAATCGAGGTAGAAAACACATTGTTTAAGGCCACTAATTGTGACCTCAAAGGGGAGAGATGCTTATTGGCTATGGCTAAAAATCAAATGAGACACTTCATGTGGTTGTAGCTCGTCAAGATCCGGGGCCACAAAACCTTTTCCGAAAGACTTCACAAGTGATTCACCAGCCGCATCATTGTCACCTATTACGCGAAAGTCATACGGCAGCATCGCAAGTTGACGGCGTAATCCTGCGGAGAAAGTTGAACCTAACAGCGCCCACGAATTGCCGCCCGCGTTGTGTACAGCTGCGCTCTTAAAAATAGACTCAGTTATCCATATTGGGCCATCTTTTAAAGGAAGATAGGTTCCCCAAAGTAACTGTCTGCCGTGTGATCGCGTGAAATACCGGGCCATCTTCGGATTGCTATGCTGCTTAGGTGCACCTGGTCTATATGTCTGATACCCAGCCAACATCCCATCAAACCTGTAGAGAGGGAATGTAACTACTCCTTCGCTTTCATCGATCCACTGTCTATATGGGTGTATATCATGGCGGTAGTTGCGAGTTAGCAAATGAGCTTCCAGCTTTCCAAATTTTGTCATATTCCGTTCTTCCTGCATACTGGGCATGTGTTCTCTGTGAAATATGGGAAACTATTATCCAGCTCATCTACCCACTGTTTATGGTCGAAGCAGAAAAATATCTCCCACGGCATTCCATATTCTTCCATCCATAGGCGGATCTGCATTTCTATTGGAATCGGCGGTATTGCAGACACCATATCAACAGGATAACAGTTCAGACGACGTTCCAGTTCTTCTACTCTCTTCTGGAGATGAAATATCCGATCCAGATGCACACGCCGCTCCCGTGCCATTTTAAAATAAAGCTCGCCGGTCATCATTAACGCCTACATTCAGGGCAAGAGTTCCCTTCTGCAAAATAGGGGAAACTGCTATCAAGCTCATCACACCATCCGCGATGGTCGTAGCACCAAAACGCCTCCCACGGCGCACGGAAATACTTCATCCACCAGGACACTCGATCTGGTATATCTGCTGGTGGCAGCTCTTCTGGCAATAATTTGCCTGATAATTCCCTTTCCGCCCGTGCCAGCATTCCTTTTAGACTCGCATTTTCTTTTTCAAGAATCTCTACGCGAGCCTGTAACTCAGCTTTCGTTGGCATGGCCCGCCTCATGTTTATCAGCCACCAGCGGCAATAAAGCCTTAGCCATTTCATGAACCAACATGGCATCAATGACGCCTAGCGTATGGCCCGGCTTAATCTTTAATGCGGCCTCAAGATAGCCTCTTTCCAGAGTGGTTTTTACGCTTTTCCTGGGCGCTTGTTGGGAACTATCCGGAAGAACCGGATGGTTCCCAGCCTCATAAGCTACCCGCAACCAGTGCATGAATGTTTCCGCAGACACACAACCGCAGTCCACATCAATTTCCCCGCGTTGCTGCTCCAGCCATTGCTCAAAATCTAACTTGTAAGCCTTACTTTCAGACTTAACTTTCTGAGACGCTATGCGAGCTGCTTCATATTGTTCACGAGTGACAACCGATGTAAACGCACTGCGATCAAGGTCACTGATATCGCAAATAATGCCATCAATGGAATAATTCTTTGATGATTGGTAATTTTTATGGCGCGTACCAAAAAGAACCGTAGCGCGACTACTACCTGGCATCGTAATGGATAGATGGCAAAAATCTTTTCCATCAGGCCATCCACGCCCCTTAGATAATTCCTTCACTAACAAGTCAATCAGTGTCATAGCTTTACCATCCTTGCAAGGCGCTAAAGCTATTTTGGCAAGCTCCAATACTTCATCTGCTGTGTATCCAGCACCGTGACCATACATTTCGATACGGGAAATAATATCTGAAATACGCTCTTTAGTGATTCTTGTCATAGTTTTATTTCCTTGCATGGTTCGCCTTTACGGCAAACAGCTACACGGTCATTTCTTACATTAACCACAGTCACCGTTCCGTCATCGCATTGAATAACGATGAAAGGGTGTTCATTCTCTTTTGTGCAATGTTGCTGTTCCCCTGCTGTAACAGTGAGGGGAATTAATAAAATAATAATTACTGCGAATTTACTAAATGTTGCCATAGCAATCTTTCTTTCTGTTTTTCATTATGGTTGAATCCAGTTATCTTCAATAGCAATGCTTAATCTTTGTAACCATTCTGCTAATTTCAGCATTGCTTCTCTTTCGCTTAAACCACACGGAAAATCATCAAGCGATATTGTTGGCTTGAAGTTTCCTAAATTATCCATTTCGACGGTCAGATTTTGCTCCAGCACGGTATTTCTTACGCGGCTATTGTGCCGAAGCAAATATACTGAACGTGATTTATTGGTTTTGTGGTCGAAAGTATATTCGGTAAGTATCATCTGGCTTCCGCCATGATTATTACCGCGCCACATAATTACTCCGTGTTAATTGAAATTTAGCTATTAATCTTCACTTTTATCGCGAACACCTTTACTGGTTTATCACCGAAGTGCGGATGTGTGATTGTTTTTATTTCATATCCGTTATACGGGACGTCAATTCTGCGACTGAAGTCTTCGCGCTTCGGATATCCCTTTGTGATAATCAGGCGGTCATACTTACGGTTAACGAGGCGCTTATTCCAGTAGTCATTACACAGGCGATACTCTTCCGTTTTCTCCCCTCGAATCATGGCATCGAAGTATTCACCTTTAACGGCAAGTTGCAGGTTAGCCATTACCTCACCTCCAGTCTCCATACCGCCTGACCAATCCGGCTGGCATGGGTATCTTTGGATACTGTTCCGTCTTTAGCCAGCTCCATAAGAATTTTGCGCAAATCTGCCGAACGCCATTCTTCATCAGGAAATTCCTTCTCCATTGCCAACCGCAGATTCCAGGTTGCCATCCTGAATGGATATTCCCCGCCGAGAGCTTTATCTTGCAGGGCAGCCCGGGAACGCATCACCTGCAAAACCTTCTCTTTTACATCCATCATTTCGCCTCCTGCGGCGGTTCCGGTAGCGGCATCCAGTGGGTTACTTTCGATGCCGGTTCTTCCACATCGTCAGTAACTGCCCACCATTTGTTTCTCGACCAATCGTAATACCCTTCGAAGGTATCGCACTCAGTCCAGCCGTAAGACTTCCCCCAACACCAAACATACTGTTTATCGTTCGGCATTCGCTCACTACAGCTTATCCAACCATCCGGAGTTACCGGCACTGGCTGGGCGGTGTAAAGTGGAACAACTCGCCCTCCCCATTGCTTAACACTACTCTCAGCGAACACTAAATGCTCAGTCCGATAATACCCAGGGGCATCAATATCTTTTCTTTCGCTATCCCACATGTAAACCACCGGTTCTGCTTCCAGTGATGCCAGTGCAATTTCATAAGCACGGCGCTCAATATTGTCTCGAACGTCCAGGCTGCCTATGCGCTCTTTGATTTCTTTAATCATTTCTTTGTCGGTAAAAGTAGTCATGTGTTAGTCCTCATCCACTTCAACCCCATCTTTCAGCGTGATGCCGTGCCAATCATCAGCCCAACTGGTTAGCCCTGGCGCATCAATGCTAGGCATATAGACGCTTGCAGTGTGGTAGCCCTTATCGTTATCAATGCTGGCAACGTGCTCGCCGTTGTATGCGCTCAGCGTGTCCAGGACGCTATAAAACTTTCCTCCGGCTGCCCTGAAATCCTTTACAGCCTTCACAAGGCGATTCCACGCTTTTTCCTGTTCTGGCGTCAGGTCGATTAATTCCTGCAAAGTTGCCATATCACCCTCCTTTGATGCGAATGCCAGTGGTACTCATTCTCCTGATTTCCCAGAGCACACGAGGAACACCACCGTTTCCGACCGGATCGCGTTTACTCCGCAGGGCGACGCTTGATTCCGCCCAGCTTTTTCTTGGAGGAAGCTCTTTCACACGAACAAAACCAGCTGCGCGAAGAGATGCTCCTGATTCATCTGCCTGGGTGTACGTAATACAACGTTGATAACCCATAGCCTTTGCTGCCCGCCAGACAGCACCATAAAGCGCGCTGTTAGCGTTGCGTTCTCCTGTGGTACATGTGCGATTTACTTCAAGCGTTAATCCATCATCCAAATGTCGTGCAACAGGTCGACCGGCTGTCGCCACACCTATCAATTCTCCGGCATCATTTCTCAGACCAATGCTGAATTTATGCCCCACCGGGGGTTTATTGTGTCGGTGATGTCTGGATATAAACGCCTTCGCAACACGAAGAGTAACCGGTGAAATTTGCATTCTCACTCTCCTTTGATGCCAATGTTTACAGCCTGGCAAGCCTCTTTGAGCACCCAGTCAACAGCGTCTTTCCATGCTCCGGTTTCAGCTGGCGGATTCTCACACTTTACCTGTTCATAGAAGCGCACTGCTTTAATCAATCCTTCTGGTGTCAGTGGCACAAGCGGGGCAGTGAATAACGCCTGAATTTCATAGTTCGGTCTGTCGTTGCAATCCTCTTTTGTCGGTACATATTTCCAGTCACCAACCCACGGCTCCCCCTGTGAGTCCGTAATGCCTTTTTTCACGTAGCGATATCGCCATGCCATCGGTTCTGCTTCCAGCGATGCCAGCGCAATCCGCGCCAGTTCTTCCGCTTCTTCTGCTGGCAGTACAACGTTGCTACCAGGTCCGTATGTTTCGCGCCACTGCCTGATTGTCAGCAGTCGCTCTTTGGTAATAGTGGTCATGTGTTACTCCTTAACCCGCAGTGCTTTCAACTGACGAGGGGAACAAAATCTTTTCTTCAAATCCGGCATTCATATCATGGACAGCAACACACCAATCCATTGACGAACGATTATCAAGAGCCTCCATGATTTCATCCATGCGGCGCAGGTCATACAGGTAAATGCTTTTATCGCCAATGGTGTAAAAACCAATTTTTTTCGGTGATGGGCAGCGATCAAGAACGTCCTGTAATTCGTTCAACCATGCCCGTTCTTTTTTTGTTAAAGTTGCCATATCACTCTCCTTTAGTGCGCAAATGGTTTTTCCAGCGGTTTTGCGCCGCGCTGGGCTTTTTGCAAAAACCACAATCCATCATCCCGTAATATTTCATCAACCCCATCCGTCGGTTGCTGAGTCTCACCCACTGCCAGACGCCAGGAGCGTTTCTACGAACTAACAGAATCTTTGCTTTACGGTTTTTCATCGCTTTGCTCTCCTGCGTCTCTTTGCTGCTCGTCGTGCCGCTGCAATACCGGTATGGCGGCGCTTTGGTGCCGGGATGATGTTGTCAGCCATCAGGACATGTGGCTTTGCAATTAGCGCAGAAGCCCAAAAACGAGTCGGGTACGGTAACAAGTCGATACATGCCACACGCATTACTCACCTCCTTTGATGCGAATGCCTGTTGCAATGCTGTTTATGATGCTGTCAGTGCATGGGGTAGAAAGCTGGGCATCTCCAGCAATTTTCATGACCTCAACATCTGCATATCGAATACCGAGGTGTATCAGACCGGCTATGCCTGACTTAAGCCGAGCATTTTCCATAAATAGAACTTTTGCCCGCTGTTTTTCTGCTTCAAGCTCAACACGCAGCTTCCCTACCGTTAGCGCAATTTCCTCGTTTTCCTGGTCGCGGCGTTTGATGTATTGCTGGTTTCTTTCCCGTTCATCCAACAATGCCAGCGCGATATCTGGCGAAAAGTGCTTCATAAAATCGTTAAGCGCATTAATTCGCTGATCGAAAGGCATTACAGGTGCTTCACCAGCAATTTTTGTTTTTTCAGCGATTTCACGAAGCTTTTGATAATCAATCTTGCTCACTGGTTGCCTCCGCTTCCCACGTTTTCAGACTTTCACCACAGAATGGGCAAAATGAAACTCGAATAGGCGATTTAGAAAATTCACCAGACCGCAGCATGATCAGGTCCTGTGAATGAATTAATTCATGGTTATAGACTTTGTATTTCAGCAGGCCTTTTCGCGTCGTGTATTCAGCATCCTGCTCCAGAGATTGTGCCAGCGCCGCGCACGGTTCTATTTTTCTGCCATTAATCAAACAAGTGGAGATTCTGCACTTTGCAGCTCCGTCACCGTTACCTTGACTCATTGCGTTGTTCCCATCAGTTATTGAACGTGATCACTCCGCGCTCGATGGCGAAGTCGAAAAGCTGGTTAGCGGCTACGTAAAGGCGTATGCCATGTGCTTTTTCCCATGCCCGGACATCGTTTTCTGCGCTTCTGGCGCAGTCATCGCAAAGAGGAACAGCCCAGCGGTCGTGTTCGTTTAACGAGCGGGCACGGTACATGAACGGGTGATTAACCTTGCCACCGCAGCCTACACACGGACGAGACACCACAAACCGGAGATAAGCCTGACTTTTTCCGAGTAAGGTTTTTGGACGGCGCATATATAGGAGGCCAGAATCTTCATCGACGGACAGATTGACGATCTGCTCTGCGGAAATATCCACCAGCTCGCGGGTACTATGCTCCCAGGTAATATCCGACTCTTTCAGAGTGCCGGTAGGGATTTCAGTTTTTGGCTGACAAAATGCAATGCGACCAGCTTCATCAGGCAGTTCGTCTTTAAGATTCCGGCGAATGGCCCAAAAGGTGAGTTCAACCATGCTCAGATCGCGATCTGGCGGAAGTTTTAACTCGCTGGCAGCCCAGTTCATAATCCAGTTGGCGCGATTCAGTGACAGTTGGTCTTCCAGCTTGCCGTATCCCTTCATCATGTATTCCGCATCATGCTTCCAGCACAGGCGAACGGCAGAACCGTTATAGAAATGGGTGGTTAGCTGGTGGCTGCAATCGCGCTTATCATGCGCCTGGCAATCGTGAATGTTGGTGCTAACCCAGTGAACGAGAGAATCCTCACCACCTAACGCGTTAAATACATGCTCACTTTGAAAAAAGGGTGCCAGTGACTGGTTGGCAACCAGTGAATAATTCAGGTCAACGACACCATCAGGGGTGTTTTCAGCCTGTTCACGCGGCAATGGGGATATAAGAAAACGGCGTCCTGCGCCGATGTAATTGCTGGTGGGCTTATCTACAGGAAAGACAGCCACACCAGTTTCATTTACGACATATGGGGTGATTATTGCACTCATAATGCATACCGACTCTGTTTTGTTCCGAGCGGTAAAATAATATGTTAGAAAACTAAAATCAATGTTCTAACGTAATTTGAGTGCGTAAATGATTTGATCAGACTTTAAGCTGCCCTCCCTTCACCTGCATTAGCGTCAGATTTCCGCAAAAAACCGCGCCCGTGTCTATGTAGTGCTGATTCCAGTATGCTTTTGGTCTTCGTACCGGTGTGTGCCCAAAGATAAAGCGATCTGCGCCTGTGATTTCTCCACCAATGCCATCTATCGAATCACCGACGCGACTGCGCGACCAGACAACATCAAAAAGCGACACATCCTTACCGAACTGGTACTCTCCACCTGGATAGTCGGCATGGGCTATAACGATAGTTTCATGCCCGGTGTTCAACTCAATGATATATGGCAGACGCTTTACCAGCTCCACCAGCGCCCAGGCTAATATTTCCTGATCAGTGTCCAGCATGAAGAACCATTGTCCGCCATTCATTAGCCAGTTATTCACGTTGCCATCAGGACTTAACGCATCAAGCATCAACCGCTCATGGTTCCCCATTACTGCCCTGAACCAGGGCATCTGCAATAGTTCCAGACATTCGACATTTTCAGTACCGCGATCGATAAGGTCGCCAACAGATATCAGTAAATCCTGCGCCGGGTCAAAATCCACACGATGGAGTTCGGACATCAGTCTGGTGTAGCAACCATGCAGATCACCAACAACCCATATGTTTCTGTAGCCAGAACCATCAATACGGCTATATAAATTCACTTCATGCATAGCCTGGATCATGCGGCAACCTTCTCCCGCAGCCAGATACAAACTGGACCATCTTCAGTGTCATGAATAGAGCCAACAAACCAGCCTTCACCCTCTGGTCGCTCCGGTTCCCAGGCGGCAATATCGGGACCAGCTGCGTCCAGATCAAAATCATCTTCATCCATACTGCGAATAGTCCACTGAAGATTATTTTCCTTCATCCAGGCGTCAAATTCCTCAGTGGAAATATATTCACGGCCTGCGCAAAACTTTTCATACTCCGGATGTGTCCAGCAGCCATATTCATCACGTTCTACCGGCATTTCTTTAATTGTGCTCACTCTTCATCCTCCAAGTCGGCAACGGCCTCCATCACATCAGAACCGCGAATAAACTCAAAAGCACGGCAAGCCATTTCAAACACCTGTTGTTCTTGCGGATGCGGTGACTCCCAATACTTAAAACCAGGTCGATGCTCGTAACCCATCATGGAATAAAAATCGCCAGCAAGTTCAATCGCGGCATCAACAAGTTCGCGATTTGTCATCGTCTGTTCTGTCATTTGGTTTTCTCCTGTCTGAACATCACTATCATCAGGTCGCCTTTTGTCGCTATTCTGGCTGTTGTGCCTGGTTCAATGCGGCTAAGCTCAAATGCGTCATAGAACGCTTCTAATGCCTTCTGGCGTAGTTCCTGTTTGCGCCGTTTTTTCCACTCTTTTAGGAAAATGGAACCCAGCCATCGCCAGGTACGGGACATGATGTAAAGCCAACCGAAAAGTGCCAGACCGGTATTTAGGGCCGTATCGATTGTTATCGTGGTGTCGATATTCACTGTGGTGGCTCCTGCTTTTCTGCCTTCAATACCATGCGAGAACCATCATCCAGCTCCCAATTAATTTCACCGCCTTCAGCCATGACTAGATGCCAAACGAGTTGTGCGGCCTCGTTGGTTACATCACGACCGCGATCATTGCCGACACGACGTTTTGTTCCATCCCCTAAGTCACGCATTTTTGCCAACACGATGGTTTTTGATAGCGGTGAAAAACCAAGCTGTAGTCGTGCGGAATTACTCACTGTTTGCCTCCTTTTCCAAGCTGGGCGGCGATATCTTCGAGAACGCCATCAGAGAATGAGCGGTCAAAATCGCCTTCCGGCGCATTAGCCATAAACTCAGTAGAGGTAAGAATCATCCGGGCAATATCCGCGGCGTTCTTCGCAGTATCATCAATAAAACCAGCTTCCCAGGCAGCCAGCATTCTGTTCGCCACAAAGTAAGCGCCCTCCTTGCGTGCTTCAGTCTTCACTTCAGCCAGGAAAGCATCGGTGGCTGGTGTTTGCGGCATCCCTCCATCTGTTGCGCAGATATACGCATCAGATATTTCATCCTGCTCGCCATCAAACACGTAGCAACTCTGTGCGATGAATTTATTCAGCCCCGCATTCTCCGCCGCCAGCGCCGCGCGATTACCCTCCAGCTCTGCAATGCGCTGTTTTGCGGCATCAAGTTCAATCGATAATTTTTCCAACTGCTCTTTATGCTTCTTGTATTCCTGATATGCGTGCCAGGACTGACCTTTGCGCACACTATCAGTAATATCAGTAATCTGTTCTGGTGTTAGCGTGGTCAGTGGCTGTGCTGGGAAAATCAGCACTTTCCCGGAATCCCAATCAAAACCAGCGTGAATTGACTGAACCTCAACTGAGGGTGTTGAACCAATGCTGCCAGGCGAATAAACAACGATCGTTACATCCATATCGCGACGATGGCTGTGGTTGTTGGACAAAATACGATTCACCAACTCAGAAAATTTGGAGAATTTCATGCGGAGCCTCAGTATGTAAAATAGACAGTTGCCACGCCGTTATAGTGATCAAACGATACGGCATTTACTTCATAGCTGGCGGGGAGCTTCGATCCGAGAACGTATCCGGGCCACGTTTTCCATGGAATTTCTCTGCGCTCACTATCGCCATATACCGCACATCCCAGTGAGCCTACAGCTTCACCAGAACGTGTGCCGCACGTTATGAATCCAAGATTTTGCTTACTGGCCTTAATAGCGATCGATGGAGTACTAACCGATGCATTGGCTGCTCTATTCGCCTGTTGGCTTGCAATAGCTGCGGAATTAGCAGCTGCAACAGCAGCAGTGGTCGCGGCGGTAGAGGCAACAATAGCTGCTGAAGCATGCACTTGTTGGATATTCACCAACAATGCCGCCACAAAAATCATCTTCTTCACTTGTCAGCTCCTTTGCGAATCTGTTCCGCCCATTCTTCAAGGGATTTCTCCGCATATTCACCGGACAGGCCATCAATCGGGTGCGGTTCATTAGCCAACTCTTCTTTCGCTGACAGAATCATGCGCGTAACGTCGAAAACTTCACGTAAAGACTTATTGATAAATCCGTGATTGAACGCAGCAGCAAGACGGCTTGCGGTATAGTTAATCCCCTCGTTGCGAGCCTCCGCCCGAATTTCAGCCGTGAAGGCGTCGGTTGCTGACATAGACAGTGCTGATTTAGCATCAAACATGAGCGACGCTGCGGGATTGATTGACTTCTCCTCTGGAGAAATACCGCTCATTGCAAATTGGTTTATCATGCGTTCAACCACTTCACGCAATGCCGCATTCTCCGCCGCCAGCGCCGAGCGTTCTTTCTCAAGTCGGGAAATTTCCGTTACATACTCAGCGTTACGCTCTGCCAGTTGTGCTGGCGTTAAACCTTCAGACTTCATGTACTCTCCTTTCGAAATAAACGTACTGATTAATCATGCCCAATGGCATTTCGAGTTTTTCTGCGATCTCACGGCGGGGAACACCACACCGATGAAGCTGCCGCGCCAGTTCTATATCGCTCTGCCGGTATTTGGCTGACGGATGAAAGTCTCCTTTCAGAATCATGCTGATCCTCAGCTCCCGCGCTTTAGTCCTGACGGCATCACCGGTACGACCGATCAGCTTCCCAATACTCTCGACCGTCATAGTTCCGGCGCACTGGCGGAGTATCATGATTTCTGCCCTTCCCCATCCCCGCCAGCTCACGCAGAACTCCTTCTAACCAAAAGAACGCCATCTTCAGAAACAACGTTGCAGGACTTCAGGTAATTCATTGCCTCTTTCGGTAATGGATTCTTTGGATCGGCGCTTGCCAGGGATTTCGATAACCTCATGATAAATTTGATCATTACCTTCTGACGGAGCTTGTGCTCATGAGATGCAGACAGGTAATAGGAAATGGTATGGGCTAAACGCTCACGAAGCTGTTCTGTGCCGTGATATACAGCAGCGATATCACGCAGTGCATTGACCAGTTCCCGGTAAATATGCGGAGCAACCTGGCATTCAATGTTGGTTGGTGACTCATAAATTACATTCAGCCCCAGCTTTTGAGCCAGCTCGTGCTCTGCACGAGCGCCAACTGATTCCTCCCACCCCTTGAGCAAATAGACCGCATTAGCCGAACGCACCATTGCAAGGCAAATATCCATGTATTCGCTCTGGCAGAGGCCAGCAGGTAACAGCGCCGGATTCAGAACAATATGCCCTACCTCCATCAGCTCTTTTGCTTTCGAAAAAAACGCTGTGCGGTTGTAGTCGGGATAACCAGTCATCGGACCCGCGATGTAAATTTTCATAATGCGTTTTGACATCAAAGTTTCCCCAGGAACGTTACGCAAAAGTTGATGAGAGCAAAGAGTTCAATGCCCAGCTCAAACAACGCCAGGACAGTGAAAAACAGGGCATATAGCAACCCAATTTCTGTACCGGATTGCTGGTGGATTGCACTTATTGCGACAAGCATCATGACCTCCTGATATAGCGTCTGAAAAAAAGTATCTTCATTTTGTGTTAGAAAATCAATTTTGATTTTCTAACACATTTGATCAACCATAGCGGCGATGTAGACAAACCGGGTATTTCTATGAAGCAAAGCTATTGGGAGAAACAGACACAAAAAGCCCTGCAAAAACTGGCTGATCCGAAATGGCGGGAGGAACAAAGGGCAAAACGTCTTCAGCAAGCTCAACGCCAGCAGCAGCGTGCGCGAGAAAAAGCCGCATCGCCTGAATATCGGCAAAAGAAAATTGAAAAAGCGAAGCAATATGAACAGCGAAGAAAAGATAAGGCCGCTTCTGCTCCTGTCAAAAAAACTCGCGCGTCACGCGGCCTGAAAGGCAGAACACTCACAGCAGATGAGCGCCGGATACAAACTGCCATCGGTGCTCTCCCCTGCATTGCCTGCCATATGCACGGACAGCATAGCCCTGTGGTATCCCTGCACCACATCTTCGGGAGAACGGCAGAGAACGCGCATAAATACGTTCTCCCTTTGTGTAAATGGCACCATCAACACGCAGCGCCAGCAGAGATACGCGAGCAATACCCCTGGTTGGTCCCTGTTCATGCTGATGGAAAAATAGGCGGCAAAGCAGATTTCAGGCGGCACAATGCTGATGAAATGACGTTGTATCAGATGGTGACTGAATTAATAAATTAGTTTTCTAACATTTTAAGTTGAATTGTGAAATTCACCGTTGTACATTCACAACCGATTGGTACACCGGTCAACTTTTTGAGACAAACCGTTTGGTTTTTCGTATGATTGCCGCCGCCATACCAATGGCGGTGCAATATAGGTGGCTGAAAAGCCCCCGTTGACTCACGGTGTTCCAACCTTTATTGCGCCGCCACCAGACCGTGGAACAGTCGATGGCGGCTCCGAAAGCAAGGAGTCACTACACTATGAACAGCTACTGTCTTTTCCCATCACTCGTTGTCCGCCACTCACGCGATAATCTGCATTCTTTACTCGCGCTGGGGGTGTCAAAATGACCGTTCGCTACCTCAACTTTCAAATCCAGAACATCACTGGCGGTTGCTATGACTGGTTTGTCACTCTCGGAAAAGAAGTGATCACCGGGAAGCTGGATGAAGTGAAAGCTAAAGCAATGGCCTACGCCTGCAAGCAAGCCCAAAAGAAGAAAAGAAAAGCATAAGAAAACACACAGTTGCGCCCTGGCATTATCGTGGGGTATATTTCTACGGCACCTTAGAAAAACGGGTGCCGGGATTGGAACCCCGGATAATGCAAAAGGCGACACAGACGCCGAAAGCGTCTTTTTTTGTGTCATGCCATCGCACAGCCATGCGTAGCGTTTAGCTCAGAGATCAATGGTAGTGCTGGCTGGGCTGCCGAAAGGCAGGCCGGTTCCCTTTTGCGCCGGTAGTTCCAACCCAGTCAGTGCTACCGCCATTGAGATTGGAACCTCACGCGGTAGCTCCTTAAATTAGCAAAAGGAGGCTGCCAATATGGCTACTATCCCTACCCCAACTCATTCTGAATTTATCTGGCGTTTCTATTCCTGCCAAAAACACCTCTATATCTGCGTAATGGCTGCTACCGAAGCAGAGGCGCGCTCATACCTTCCCGAAGAACCCTGTATTTTTGCTGCTCGCTTCACTCTTGATGCGATGGAGATCCTCAATTACTGGAATCTGCCGATGAACTGCGTGGAGGTGCACTGATGAATCTGTCCATCTCTCAAAAAGCGACAATGACCAGCATTGAGATCGCGGAACTGGTGGGAAGTCGTCACTCTGATGTTAAACGCAGCATCGAAAGACTTGTTGCTAAAGGAGTTATCCAACATACGCCATTGGCTACAGTTGAGAATAATCAATCACTTAGCCCTAATAAATACACAAAAGCCTATTTCTTCGAAGGCGAACAAGGCAAGCGCGATAGTATTATCGTCGTCGCGCAGCTCTCTCCGGAATTCACCGCCCGGCTGGTGGACCGCTGGCGCGAACTGGAGAATGTCAGGGGACCGTTAAAATCAAAAGCCGAAATCCTGGCTGAAATGGCGCAAATGCATCTTGAGCATGAACGCCGGATCAACGCCGTTAATGCCCAGGTAGCCGAAGTATCGGCACAAGTGACCAAAGTCGCTGAAACCGTCGAGCAAATAAAGAAAGGCAATATTCCGGAAGGCTACATTGGCTATCGCCAGTTAGCGGCGAAATGCGGCCTGACTGAAGCCAAATGCCGCAACCTGGTCAACGCTTACCGGATCCCCACAGATACGCATGAGTTTTTAACTCCCGATGGTTTGCTTGCGAGACGCTCCATTGTGGCCCTGGCCCCCTTCCGGAAAGCCTTTAAGCAGGTTATGTCGGAGGCTGAACCACGCAACAAACGCTGGTATCATCCCAGGATGGGGCTATTTCAGGCCATTCACCATCCTGTGCCTGAAAGTCCAAAGGCAAACCTGTCGTTGCATACCGCCAGAGAGAAGATTAAAACAGGGTATGCAACCGTATGCCGTCGAGCATCCTGGCCTGAAAGTGTCTGGGTATGGCCCGAAAGAGGCTCACGGAAAAACTGGCGCACCATTCGCGACGGCAAGATCTGTGCGATTGATTTACAGCCAGAAGATGTAGCAGCGACCGACTGGATTGTTAGTTAATAGATTTGCCCCGGTCATGCCGGGGCTTTAACTACTAAGTGACCGGACACAGCAAAATGTATGCCACGAAAAAAATTGATTTCACTTATTCTTCCGCCACAATTGAGCGGCGCTTCACCCTCATTAGAGAGTTGGAACTGTCAAAAGTCTGGTATCAAATTCTACTGGATGAAGAGTTCTCACTGATGATAATGGCTAAAAAAGAAGCAATGCCGAATGACCGGCATAAAGTCATTGCCAGCCTTGACCTGGTGACAAACAGATACTGGGAGACAGAGGAACTGCGTGAAGCGGGAGTAATTCGTGACCTGATGGAGAGTTCCGTTCCCCGCCGCTATCGTGCGGGAAACGAAATCTCCGTGATTAAAGGGGCTTAAAGCTCACCAGCACGCTGTTTTTCAAGCGTAGATTTAACATTGGGCGCTTTCCCTTTAAAAGAATGGAAAGTGCCACATTTTTCTGTTTTAACCTCGCGCAGAGCTTCGCCATCGGCGTTCTGCCATTGATGAGATAACGTCATATCACCGCGAGAAGGAACATCCAGCGAGTACAACGTGTAAGTTCCCCCCATCTCGGCATACTCCTGGAACACATAGCTCATTACGTCAGATTCAGTTTTCCGGTGCGCGTTATCAACCTTATTCCCATTCAGAAATATGGCGTTCGGATAGATTTTTATATCAAACCTACCGCACTTTACCTGCAAATTCCCAGCATTAGCAATCAAAGGAAAAAACATTAATGCCGCTATAGCCAGCTTATTCAAGTTTGATGTCTTTGTTGAAGAAAATGGTTTCTCTTTTTTTATGCGTATCATTTCATTAACTCCAGACATTGTTGTCTTTTCATCCAATTTGAGGTTAATTAGTACAATTCATTTTTGCAGCGACTTCGGCTACCCCACGATCAATGTAAGGCTGCTCACTTAATATCTTTTGGATCTCACTACGAATGCATTCCGCTGTAGGTTGCTTAGGTGCTTGTTTTTGCTTCGCGGATCGTTCAAGTTCCATCATGTTATTGAATCCTGCCACATCACTTTGCCGAAGCATCCCTTTCCGGATAAGAAACTGCTGCCCTTCAGGCACCCAAGCCAGCATATACAAAGGCTGCAATAGATCTCCCATTCCTTGCTGACGATAAAGCTCAAACTGCAACACGCCGTTACTTAACACCGACATTGTGTCTTTGGTGGAATACCCTGTCTTTTGTATGGCTTTGCCTGTTTCATCTGCTGCATATGCAAATACACAGAACTCAATGTTGCTTTTAAAGAATGGCTCTACAGGTTTCAGCGGGATATTTTCTTTCTGGCAATAGTTTGAAACTTCATCAGGCGTATAGTTTGTTTTGGCGTTTCGCAACACCTTCAGCCCAGCCTCATACTTTGCAGGTAACGCGCCTGCATAGGCAGCATTAAGAGAAACTCCCCCCAATATAACCGCGAGCACTGCTCCCAAAACCCTTAACTTCACAAAACCATCCTTCATGTAAAAAAACTGAAGTTTTATGTTACAAAAGCAAACATCTACGCCAAAATGACCTAGGCCAAATTCAGCGCGAATAAAAAATTCAAAAAAATTGTTGACACTATTCTGGAAATCACAATCTGGACAAAATCCATTGCGCAAACGGCTCCCGTTGAAGGTTCTTTTGACGACTAACTTTCAGCCGATGCGCGGTAGGGAGTCATAACGCCAAAGCAGGCCGCCATGTGCGGCCTTTTTTTGTGCCTGCTATCGTGGAGTAAAAGCCATGCAAAAGATCGCAATATTCAGTCTTTCTACTAACAAGCCGCTGATGGCTACGGCAGTCCTGAAAGACGGCGCGCTTGTAATTGACAAAGTAAAGCCGCTCCCTGCATCTGCTATTGAACAAAAACGAAAAATTCCACCAGCAATTGCCGAGCTGCGTAAAAGTGAATTTAAGGTGCTGGTTGACGAAATCACGCCAACCATTTCAGCCGGTACAGGTGCCAGCCAGGTAACATTAAAAACACGGCACGCCGACGGCAGAGCAGCGATCATTGTCGGCATGGAGAGATACCGGGAGCTGAAACTACAAAGGCTGCTATCCCTGCCTGACAAGAACAAAGGGGCATTTGAGATCCCCGACTCTATCGTCGATACCGAATACAACGGCAACGGTGAAGAGGTTTATCGAGTTAACTGGCAAGATATCCGACCAGAGCACATCCTGATGATTCTGTGCTGCTATGCAACGGTATACCATAATGTTGCCAGCGCGGATTACCTGAAACAAATGACAGGAGCGGTAGAGAAAGAAAACAAAGCAGGGATAATGGCCTCGTTCCTGTCCATTATCAGCGATCAAAAAGCTAAAGCAGGAAATACCCAACCAAAATCGCTGGCCGGGCAAGTAATTGATGAAGATACGGTGATACTTTAATCAACTCAGTAGTTTTGTTAACTCCCTTAATACCAGGTAGAAGAGTAACAAAAATACTAACGCCAGTATTTGCGTGGTCAACGAGGCGTTCATAAACAGAACAATTAGCTTTAACAATTCGAGAATAACGTCCATGTCATTCACACTATTTAATTTTTAATCTACAGCCAGCAAACAATGAAGCTGGCCCCCGCATAAAGATTAATGAAAGTCACTTGTCACCAGTGAGGGGATTTATGAACCACATCCCCCTGAACTGGTGGCCTGTCTGTTTCTCGCATTTCACACCCTGCATACAGTTCCCCCCAGGTTATGACTGTGAGGAACTGTTATGAGTTACAGCAGGCTCGACGATCGATGCATTGAAGACGATGTGCTGCGCGCACTATTCCATCAGGAGATGATCAAGCGGGTATCGGAGTATCACTCCGATAATTTCCAGTACACGATAAAAATTGATGAGGTTTATCGCTCAGACCTGGCGGCCTATCGCGCCTATGGCAACGCTGATTTGCGCTGGGTATTTCGCGTGCTGGTGGGCCATGAGTCAGAAATGGAAGAAATGCCGGTAGGGACAACGTTAACTCTTCCTGACGCAGCATGGCTAAGAAACAAGATTCGCGATTACGCTGGCTCGGCACCGGAGATAGAAAATGCCTGACTTCCTGAAAAATCAGGACGGGCGATATATCACTGACGGCCTGTCCTCTAAGGATTTCACACGCGTATTTGAACTCATCAGGAAAGAGCAAAACCGCAAACGCCGCCAGGCGAACAGGACACTCACGCCGGGCAGGCTTAGGAATAAATCAGCCGAAGACATTCTTAAGCTGGGGAAAAAGAAAGGCGGCACGTTCTTTACGCGTGACGATCTGAAAGGCTTCGAAAAGCTGCGAAGCAAAGCTCGCGAAAAATACGACAGCAAGACGGCTGGCATTACATACGCACAACTGGTAGCGTCCAGCCAGGCTATCGATATTAAGCGAGCAAATAACGCCGTAGACGACGGTTCTGGTATCAAAAGAGCTACGCCCGTATCTCTTCGTCACAATGTGATTAATATCCGCGTGGAAGCGTCCGATATATCCGTTCACCAGCACCACATTGTCCGGGTACGTTTTGAAGAATGGGATCAGATGGTCGATGACATCGCAGAAGACGATAAATCAGCCCTGAAAGTCACAAAATCACTGTGTGCCGGGCGAGTGTCTTTCGATTGTGACTGCGGTCGCCATCAATACTGGTATCGCTACATCGCCACTGCGGGTAACTTTGCCCTGGCCCCGCCAAAAGAATACGCCTATCCAAAAGTTCGCAACCCTAAGCTGCAAGGCGTCGCCTGTAAACATGTGATCCACTCAATGACACGACTACAGTCTGCCAGTTGGCAGATGAGTATTGCTCGTGCGCTACAAAAGGCTGCAACGCAAATTGCATTTGGTGACGATCGCCGCCGTACAACCAAACACTTCTCAAAAGAAGACGAGAAGGAGTTTAATCGCAATCGTAGCAGTAAAACGAACGTTGAAGCCGCCAAACGCGAATGGAGGCTCTATCAGAAGCGCCAGGCAGCTTTAAGTACAAAACTGGCGAAGGACAACGGCAAGATCGACAAGCTACGTGACCAACTGACCAGGGCCAGAAAGTTGTCAGACGCACAGAAAAAACGAGCGGCAGCAAAAGAAGCGGCCTTGCAACGTGAGAAACAGAAAAACAAGGAGCTTCAGCAACGCCTTGCCGATCAGTTCGCACTGAAGAAGCAGGCGTTCATTGATGCGCTGGTCATGGCAGGAACGTCACTTGGGCAAGCTGAAAAAATGTTTATGGAGTACGTGAAGAAAGGTTCTTGATTGACAACAAAGGCGGTCATACAGACCGCCGAACTCATACACCAACCAGGCTTTCAAGAGGAATGCCAAACTGGGAATGTAAACGACGAATCATAGGTAACGTTAAATTTCGTGTTCCATTTAGCACTTCGTAAACACGATTTGACTTACCAATCGCCGGTTCCAGATCCTTCACGGTCAGCCCTTGCTGTTCCATACGGAATTTAATGGCCTCAATAGGTGATGGTGGCTCAATTGGGTAATGTTTTTTCTCGTACTCCTCAATGAGAAGGCACATGACCTCAAAGAAATCACCTTCCGGGGTGTTCATTTCCGGTTCGTTATCGAACATCGGTTCGACCGCACGCAGTGCGGCCTCATAATCTTGTTCTGTACGGATAGGTTTAATGTTCATTAATTCCAAAGGAAAGCCCACTTGTTAAGTGGGCTTTTTGTATGTGTTTAACTATATCAGGCTGCTTTTTTATTCAGGTTCCGCTGAGAAATAAATTTTTCAGCAGTATTGATACGACTTAACTCTTCCTGAACGCGCATATCATTTTCGACTTCCCACAGGTCTACTGCGGTCTGAAGATTAATCCAAAAATCTACAGAAGTATCGAATGCTTTTGCCAGGCGATATGCCATATCCATCGTTAGCTTACGATTGTTATTAACAAGAGCACTTACGGTGTTACGATGAACATGAAGTATTTCTGCTAACTCGTTGATCTTAAGCTCTAACGGCTCCAGGTATTCGTACAGCAGGATATCACCTACAGTCGTCGGTTTTCTGGTTGCCTGTTTCATTTTTTGCCCTTACTAGCGTGCGTATTAAGTGGACTCTGGTCAGTACCCGGCTCATCCGCCGGGTATTTGTTTTAGTATTTGTTTTAGTATTTGTGAGGGTCGAGATACAAGTCCTCGGCCTTTCCGTTAACCCACTTAAAAATTAACCTGTATTGCTTATTCACCCTTATTGATGAATAGCCGTTTAGCTTCCCTGACAATTCCTCATACCGATTACCTGGTGGTGATCTCAAGTCCTTCCAAGTAGTTGCAGCATTGATAATATCCAGCTTCCGCAACAATGTAATCTGAATATCAGAAGGTATCTTTTTGTGTGGTATTGAAAATTCAAAAAAATCATCAAGCCACTCATCCCTGAAATTCTTTATGTTAATCTTTTTGCTCATCGATCATTTTATCCTCCATGATTATTAATGAATGTCATAATGATAGCGCACCGTTGCACCGTGCGCAAGTGCATATTGTAACAATTCCCCTCCTCCATCCAAAATCACAATCTCCCGAAAATCTTCCTTTCGATACCTGATAAATCGACCTTTGAGGACGCTTATGGGCCGTTTTGATGAATGGCTTGCTGATGATGCAAGCCTGATGAGAAAGGAAACAGAACATGACAGCACGCAGAGAGAAGAGACAACGACGGTTGAAGCGAATGAAGGAAGCACAACGGAAAATGGGAATGTCAGTGCAGGGCCATTCAGTATTCTGGAAGAGCACGCCGCCACCCAATCTAATAGCCATGATAATTGGCCTGATAATGCTGGTGACTCTGTTACGGAAGTGATTGAACCTGACATCGCTCCCCTACCGGCATCGCTCGCTAACAGAGAACCAAACCAGCAGCTTAAAACCCGATATAACGGACATAAAGCGTTCAACGACCAGATCCGCGCCGATTGGATGCTCATTATTGAATCAAGCCCTGACGCGTTCGAGGCGCTTTTATACCGCCCGGCTGATGGCACCTATGGCGTCGTAAACGATGAAACAGGTGAAGAGTCTTTCACGCAACTGGACAACAACCAGCGTGAGCTTACCTATCTGGAACCGGAAATCGTATACGTCCTGGATAACCCGGACGGAAGGGATTCGTTTCATGCCATTGATGCCGATGGAGAACAGGATGGTCTTGCTGATGAAGTGCTAATCCTGCGTATTGCTGCAAACAACGTACCTGTTGGTTCAATCCTGGAATGGAACGAAGAAATGGCGAATGGCCTCGCCCGCCGCTGGTGGTACGTGCATCGAATCTTCAGCTACGGAACACAACACGTCGGCTCCCTTTATTACTGCATCCCGGCCAGGAACTTTGATACCACTCAAAACGGAGTGATCGAATGACACCCAACAAAACTCTCCTGTCCCGCATTGGCGAGTGGCAGACAACGCGTACTGGAAAATTCCAGACAACTGGTCTGGAAAGAGTGGATAACGCTTTTGCTACGCTAATCAGTGACATTTTTTCTGACGTAACGCTGGTGGAACCAGCAAAAGAAGAAAGGCGCTTTGCATCATTCCTGAGTCGCCCACCAGCGGAGCGTGTTTATGTTGCCCGTTTTGATAACGCGGTCGAGTTCCTTAAAGCGGTTCGCCGTGCTAATGCCGGGCAAGGGAGAAAGCCAGAGAATCCGAACATTAATCGCGATGCACTCCCTCTGATTAATATCTCGCGCTCAATGGATATCAGCTATATCAACAATGACCAGCAGATAGACCGCAAAAGCTGTGATCACTTCTGCGAACCTGGCAGCGGTATGCCTTTAGTAGCCCTGGAATACACCCAGGCAAATCTGACGTATGACGTTACATTAATGGCGACGGATAAGGCGACCATGAGTCTGATGTGTAATTCGCTAGGAGCACGTCTTCGCTTGATGGCAGGAACGCAGTTTGAAGCAACAACCCCGCTGGTACGAGTACCCGTCCCGCTAATTTGCGCGATTCAGGATGCTAAAGACATCAGTTTTACTGATGTTTCAGCCCCGATTGGGGAAGAGCGTATTTATGCTGCACAAACGGCAATTAGTGTTATAGCAGACGTGATCACCGCCTGGGAGCTGGACGCGAAACGAATTATTACTGAAACCTCTCTGAGAATGGGGTAAGCCATGTCCCAGGAGCTACAGCAATACTTTCTACAGTCCGTTACCATCAACGGAAACAAAGTACCCAGGGAGTGGATATTCACTGCCGTATATGTGGAAAAGGCAAACCTGCGTGCACCATTGCTGAAACTGGAAATTCACGACATTACCGGCACCATAATTGATGACTGGAAAACAAAATACGGCGCAGCACTGGTTGCAGAGATGGGAGATCCACAAGGCAATTCAGGCACGTTTAAAACAACTTTTTTCGTAACATCTGCGGTGCTGGCTGGTGATGTCATCACGGTCATTGCAGTCAGTGAAGACGTTCGGATATTTAAGATCCCCGCCATACGGGCTAACCTGCATACAAATAAAACGCCTGATACCATTTTCAAGACGTATACCGGTACACTGAAAATCGCCTCCAGCGCATTGAAACGAAGCTGTACGTACCATCTTTCCGCCGGGGAAAAACCCTCCAAAATGCTATCTGAAATGGCCCGCGATAAAGGCGCTTTATGCTGGGCCTGCCGTGGTCAGTTTAACTTTTATACATTAGCTGACCTTATGAAAGCCAAACCATCATTCACCTATGAAGGGAACAACCCCAGGGCGGAATACACGATTTCAAAAATGAGGCTTATACAGCAAGAGTATGCCGTTACGGCAAATACTCAGTATCGATTTACCGGCTATTCAATGACTGAAGGCTATGTCGAATATGGCGATAGCTCACTTCCAATACGCTATATATCCGATCCGGATATGGAAACTCTGCGCAATATGCAATTGTCGCTCGTACCCAAAATGGATATTGAGGTCGCGGGTAATCCCGACATCACGCCGGGAATGGTTATTGAGATCCTCGTGTATCGTTACGACCAGGAAAATAAGCTGGACGAATCGTTGCCTCGTAAGCTGTTGGTGAAAAACGTAGCCCATTTTGAGGACCGGATCGGCTATACAACACGAATGATATTAGGAGTACCCAACCAGTGAAACGCAGAGCGCAAATCGTAGGGACCAAACACCCTGCCGGACTTATGCGAGCGCAGGTCCGCATACTGCCTGACTGGAACGGTGTACCGGATGAAGACCTCCCATGGGCAGAGTATCAAATGCCTATCGGTAACGCCTTTACACCTACAGTCAGCGGCGATTTAGTCTGGGTCGAATTTCCTTATCTGGATGCTAAAGGCAGGATAGACACGCGCCGACCTTTAATCGTTGGTGCGGCGCAGGATGCCCCAGGAGGCGTACCAAATGTGCCTCCGGAAGCCTCCGGACAAGGAAGTGCATGGTCGCCAGAAGAAGTTGATGGTGCCCCTGCCCGCCCCCAGTTTTCGGCGACTGAAGATTTTGTTATTCACCGAAACAATATCCTTGAGGTCAGAACGGCTGGCGGTGGCTATGAAATAGCAAACACCGCCGCAGGATCAAGGATAGGGATGAACGAATCCGGCCAGATTTACATAATCGGCCCGGCGAATATAGTGCTTAATGCTGGAGGTGAGGTTAACGTCAAATCAAGCAGCAAAACCAATGTATCCTCAGATGGAGACGTTAATGTAAAAGGCAGCAATGTAACCGTCGCAGCTGATGGTGATATAGCCCTGAAAGCTGGTGGCGCGCTAAAAGCAACAGCGAGCAATTTCTCCTTTGTGAAGGGATAGCAAAATGCAAAACTGTGTTAGATAATTGAGTTTTGTTTTCTAACACAGTTTTGCTAAACATGAGATTAGTCGCCTTTAAAAACATATACGTCTATCGCCTTGCCCGCGAAATAAAACTGGACTCAACCACCGTTAGTGATGCCTTAAGCCAATTCACATTCACTCCATGCGCATCACAAGAAATGGCAAAAGTCGGATGGGTGCCGGTTCTGGCTGACAACCTGATCCATGAATACCACGGTTTTCTACTTCTCCAGCAACAGCGAGAAATTAAGCTCCTGCCCTCTCATGTCATTAAGGAGGAAGTGCAGAAAAAAGTGGAAAAGCTCGAAAATGAGCAATCTCGTAAGCTGAAGAAGTCGGAAAAAAACACCCTGAAGGATGAAGTTCTCCACTCTTTGTTGCCTCGCGCATTCACTCGCAAATCATTGTCGCGAATCCTTATTGATCGCGACAACTATCTGGTCTTCGTAGAAGCTTCCAGCGCCAGAAAAGCTGAAGAAATGCTGGCGCTCTTACGTAAATCACTTGGCAGCCTGCCAGTGATTCCATTCACGCCGATAGAACCGCTCGAAATGACTATGACCGAATGGTTCAAGTCAACATTTCCTCAAGGCTTTAAAGCAGGCGAAGAAGCCATATTGAAATCTCTGTTCGATGACGGCGGCGCAGTTCGTTGCAAGAAAGTAGACCTACAGTCAGAGGAAATAATGACTCATATTGAAGCCGGAAAAGTTGCAACAACAGTTGCAATCAACTGGCAGGACCGCGCGACCTTCAGGTTAAACGATGACATGAGCATCAAAGCACTGACGTTTTGCGATGATCTCTATGACCAGAACGATGACATCGACCGTGAAGATGTTGCCCAGCGATTTGATGCTGACTTCATTCTGTTCACAAGCGAATTATCCGCGATGTTTAGCTCGCTGGTGGAGGCCATTGGCGGTGAAGCAGAGCATTAATAACCGACCGCTGGCGGTGAGTCTTTGTGATTATACAGGGAATATGGTTTCCCCCTGGCTGGAACACGGCATTGATGCAGTCATTGTCGATCCGCAACACCAGGAGTCCGGCAGCCAATTGATGGAGTCAGGTGCTGTACTCACACGTATCAGCGCAATTATTGACAGTGATGAGGTCTACAATTTCCTTCGGAAAAATTTGCACAGAGTTGTATTTTTAGCCGGTTTCCCTCCGTGTACTGACCTGGCTGTATCTGGCGCACGCTGGTTCGCAGATAAAGCGAAAAAAGATCCGGTTTTCCAGTTCAAAGCAATGCAGGTTGTCTGGCAGTGTTACGACATTGCAAAGATGATTGGTTGCCCGTACATGATTGAAAACCCGGTCAGCCAAATATCGACATTCTGGCGTAAACCTGATCACATATTCCATCCTTATCACTTCACTGCATATTGCAAGGAAGACAATTACACCAAAAAAACATGCCTGTGGAGCGGACAAGGATTCATCATGCCAACTCCGCGAATCGACGAGTCGTTAGGTGATCCAGACAACCGAATACACAAGGCACCGCCAGGACCTGAAAGAGCGAATTTTCGTAGCGCGACACCTTACGGTTTTGCAAGAGCTGTATTTGAAGCAAATAAGGAGGGAATCCGTGGCTGATATTGGTGCTAAATTTATTTCTTATAGCGACAATCATCGTCCTGCGGCGGAAGCCACTATCAGCCATATGCGACGTATTCGCTCGGAGGACGAATTTGATCGCCCCGTCTTTAAGTGGGTCGGCGGCAAATTTTCTGCACTGCCCATTATCTTCGAACACCTGCCCCACGGAAAACGGTTGATAGAACCTTTCGTTGGAGGTGGCGCTGTTTTCACTAATGCCGGATTTAAAAGCAACCTGCTGAACGATATCAATAATGACCTGATTAACTTCTATCAGACATTGCAGCGTGAAGGGCATTCTCTTATCACACTGGCATATCGTTTTTTTCAGGATTACAACTCTGCTGATGCATTTTTGAATGTTCGCAATGCATTCAACAATGGTGCTTATGATTCCCTTCACCATGCAGCGGCGTTCCTGTATCTCAATCGTCATTGTTTTAATGGCGTCACTCGCTATAACCGTAAAGGAGAGTTCAACGTCGGATATGGAAAGCAGAAATCCCCCCACTTCCCTCTCGCGGAAATGGAGGCGTTCCTGGCTGACGATATTTCAAAGTATTCGGAATTTGTGTCCGGCGATTTTGCTGGTGTAATTGAGGCTGCAGGGAATGATGATGTGATTTTCTGCGATCCCCCCTATGAACCATTGCCCGACACTACCGGATTTACAAATTACTCAGGGCATAGCTTTAGGTTTGAAGATCAACAACGGCTGGTGTCACTGCTGGTGGATGCCCACAGACGCGGAGCGAAAATTGTGATAACAAACAGTGGTGCGCCTAACATTCGCGAACTTTACGTTGGCAATGGCTTCAAGGTGTATCCTATGCCATCCCGTCGCTCTGTATCCTGTAAAGCATCAACCCGAATGATAGCTAACGACATTATAGCCACGCTCAATTAAGAAAAGCCCCATATGGGGCTTTATAACATCAAATAAACGCCATTACGGTACACTAATAACACCATTCTGGTACTAAAAAGGCATCAAGGTAGTATCAAAATACCACATGGAACCAAAACGGTGTTATTCCGGCGTCATTTTGTATCCTCAGACTCTGCAAGCATGAGGATAGCATGGCGGATCATATTCAATTTGCTGCGATTATGCTTTTTGCTTAACGCATCAAGTACCTGGTACTCGTATTCATTGAAGCCAACACGAATGGATTTAAAATCACGTGGGGCGTCCTTATCGAGCACTTTGTTGTCTTCTGGTTGCTCACCCGGCACCAAATCAGCCTTACTGGCAAAATCCTCAATTCGGCGTTCAAGATCGGGGTCTTTTACTTCGGGGGCTTTTACCGATTTACGAGGCTTAATCACTTAATAACTCCTTAACCAACATCTGGATTTCACCTTTAGCTTTCCCGTTGTCCATCTCAACAACGCCCTTCCCTTCAGCCATGCAATCGCGGTAAACCTTACGATCACGAATGATGGTTTTCAGCAACTTCAGTTGCGGATATTCAGCCAGGTACTCTTTGGCCTCATTGGTTTCATTCACAACCGGATTGGATGGGGCCATTGTTAAGACTGCGAACGCCTTAATGCTAGGATTAGGCATCAGGTCCAAAGCCTCTTCAAACACTTCAACAAAGTGTGCCAGCGTGTCTAAATCTGGTTGAGATGGTCTAAATGGGACCAACACAATATCTGCAGCGGTTATGCCTGTACGCATCTCTTTGCTATCGCGCCCGGCTGTATCAACAACTACAAATTCATAACGCTTATCCAGATCGAGAAGTGTTTCTCGAATATTACCAAACTTCTGGACACAATGAATTACAGGAGAAACCTCTGCCGTGTTACGGTCAGCTGCCCAGCGGGCAGCTGTTCCTTGCTTGTCTGCATCTAGTAACACTACATCCTTATTTTCGCGGGCAAGCTCCGCACAGATGTTTACGCTTGTGGTTGATTTTCCACAGCCACCTTTTTGGCTGACTACCAATATAATCATATCCGTTCCTCGGTGTTATTTTGGTATCAAACTGGTTCCAAACAGAAGCCTTATTGATGCGGTTTTGGCTCTATAGTGGAGTCACTATGCTTTGCAAAAGTATAACACTAAACACTCTAAATTTACCCTCTGTTGCATCCTGTTTAACACGAAATCAGCCTCAAAGTGGAACCAGACACAAAACAGCACCATAACAACACCGTTTTGGTACTAAAAGAACACCAAATTAGAACCATAACAGTATAAAAAAGGCTGCAAATTGCAGCCTTTGAAGATGTAGATTTGTTAATCAGGGAGTGAGTTTGCCAAATTCTGTGCAGAGCGGCTTTTCGAAACGCCAGGTTTTTTAACATCCGCTGAGGCTGAGGGGTTTCCTTCAGGGTTTTCCCGAACTTCAGGCGAAATTTCAAGAAATGAAACCAGCATTTTTCTGATCACTTCAGGGCTATTATCACCGGATAAAAGCGATGCCAACATGGGAGGTAATCTGCTATCAACCTCGCCAAGAGCGATACCTGCAAGCATCGCTGTGCGCGCCATATCATTGCGATCTCTTAATGGATGGCCCTCAAGTTTTGCATCAGCATATTGCTCACTGGCGTTAAGACCAGGACGAAGATAAAACAATACTTTTCGACGTTCCTGAGACATGGCAACCTCATCAACCGATAGATTTTAGACCATAGACAAGAGCAAGTTGTGGATCATCAGCAACGAAAAACCTATCGTCACGAATGTTTACCTGCTCACGGATAGCATCAGCAACAAGCGGCGCGCCGCCACCAATGACCATAACATGCGTGTATCCTTTGAAATCACTGATCACATCCAGTACGCGTGTACGGAGTCGTTCTATGCTTGACGAAATGGCTTTCTTAACATCATCAATAGCAGACGGATCGTTAATATTGTCGGTCAAATAATCCTCATCATCACGATTAATGATTAATTGATCGACATTATAATTAGAGGTTTCGGTATTCGCTTTTGCAAGTGCCTGTCTGACCTCTTTAGTTACCAGCGAAACGCCGAGATTAGAATCGCCAAATACGCGAGAAACGGCGGTCATTTGCCCGGCGACCATCGACACATCCAGAGTAGTCCCACCAAGATCAACAATAAGCACAGAATGCGCTGGCACAAGGCTGTCGCACAGACCGATCCCTGCGGGTATTGACTCCGGGCGCACAGTCACTTTTTTGATAGTAAAAACCTGACCTTTGTTAAGGGTGACTGGGCGCATCAGGCTGGCCTTTTTCCGCTCAATATTTTTCATGTTGTATTGTGCGTCGTCGTCATAAAACTCTGCCAGTGGCAACGTGACAACTATTTCCACTTCTTGAGGCTCAATGCCACTTGTAAGCAGGGCATGATGAACAGCAAGCACATTAAGCGGGCTGTATTGCCATTCAACGTTATTCGTCGGCAGCACATCCGGCGAGATCAAGTCATATGAATATTTTTCGTCATCAATGATGTAGTTAAACGGCTTTCCTGCGCCAAATGTGGCGGACCATCCACGTTTAAAACTGTTCGGACAGATATGGGTTCGAGTTTCCCCGTCCTGTTCCCACAGCATTTTGATATTGGTAGAACCATCGTCGATAAAAATGCGCATCATATTGCTCCACTTCTGAGACACATTTGAGAAAGAATTGAATTTTATATGAGAAAACAAAATAAGACCAGAAGTTAGATAGCGTAGAAAGCATCAAACTAGAGACGTAAGAGAGACACAAAAGAGACTTAGATGATACATGATGTACCCATGATACCCTTTTGAGACAAATCAGAGACAAATATGAGAAGTAAGAAATCTGAAGAGTGAAAATCACAAAGTGGAGAAGATTTAAGAAAAAGGAGGTGTTAGATGAGTGCAATAGCGACCAGTGACACAGTTTGTTCTGGTCATGGAGGATTCCCTCCGCGACCTGTAGCAGAAACAGTTTCCTGGTTTACCGTAAATGGAAAGCCAGTAGTTGTAGATGGGGGAGCGTTCCCCAGCCATACAGACGGAAATAGCGCGCACCCCGGATCAGCCGTATCGACGCGCTCATGGTTTGCAATAGGCGGGAAAGGAGTTGTTTGTGTGGGAGATCCCCTTTCTTGTGGCTCAGTCATCGCCAATGGTGAGGCAATTTTTCAGGTGTCATAATGCTTGATTCAATCGCTGAAGTTAATGCATTCAAAATTCTAAATGCATCAGGCACAACTACGCCTGCATCTATCACGCTAAGTAAAACAGCGTCATCCAATGCCAGTTCTCTGGAAGAGAATATCCAGGCTCTTATCCTGAAGGATAAAGCATACCCGGCGTCGGTGGTTTCATGGGTCAATCAGCTTTCTGTCTTTTCAGAACAACTGAAAACTGTCAGTGCAGAAGCAACCAATTTAGCCGACTCGCTGTCTCCGTATACTTCGCCAACTGAATTACTTCAGATGAAAATTGGCTGGGAATGTTACGTCAAAGGTAATGAGTTATCTCCTGCGCCAGAATTTGCTCTCGTAACAGTTATGGGAGATACCCTGCATCCGCAATCGCTTATTGACGCGTTGGCAGCATTTGAACTGGTGCCAATCACTTCAGCCATGACCGCTATAAATGCAAAAGTTCAGGCGTCAAGCGGGGAGGCTTCAGGCAACGGAAGTTCCACCGGAACAACACAGCAACCAGCACTAACAGAAGAAGAGATCAAAGCACTAAAAGACGCAGTGGAAGCAGCAACAGAACAAATAAATGCAATAAACAACACGAGCAGTAGTCTCTCAACACTTGTACAGCAAGTTAAGGACTCTACCGGAAAAGCCAAACAGGGACTGGAGAATGCTGTAGCTATTACGTTAACCGGTTCTCTACTGGGCGATGAAGTAATGAGTCCGGCAATCAGTTTGATCATGCCACAAGGTGTGATCGATGCGCTCCAAAGCAACACTAAAAAGGAACCATAACCACACCATTTTAGCCCATAAATGGTTACAAATTGGTACACATATCACACCAACAAAAAATCTGAAGAGGATGGTTTTGAAAAAGATAATTTTGATAGTAGTTGCGCTTTTAGCCATTTATGGAATTTACCGTACTACGGCGGCAGTTATCGATCACATCAGGTATATCCGTTCCCTGGAAGACTCAAAATCACAACTTGAAAGCGAGAACAACACGCTTTCTACCGCATTGCAGTTAAGTGAAAAATCGCGATCTGCCATGATGGCTGAAAACGAAAGAATTAAAACACTGGAGAAGGAGTACCAGCGCAAAACAGCAGAACTGAATACCAGCCTGATCAAACAACGGGAGGAAAGCCAGAATGAAATTACTCGTCTTGAAACTGCTTTACGCAATGCTGGGGTTAATGATGTGCGTGTGCCTGATGACGTTATCAGGATGCAGCGGGAACGGGCAAAAGAAATCAATCAGCGTGCCAGTGAAAATTACCGTAGAAGCCACCAGCAAACCGCAGGCAAATCTGATTGATTATACCCCTTGCATAGTGCCAGAGGACACGCCTGTGCTGTTAAACAAGTATCCGGCATACACTGAACAGTTATTCAGCACTATCGATGAATGCAACCAAAGAAACGCACTGAATAACCAAAGAAACAGGGAGATTTGGGAAGGGAAGGGGGATCAAGGCTCCTGAAGCCAGATGTCCTGGCTGTCAGCTTCTTCGAAACCGTGACAGACGTTAAAGTCACTCAAGCGATACTGGCGCTGACGGCCTCTATTTCGCTCATGCCAATGCATATATCCACCAGCAAATGCCAGCGGACAATCGCTATAGTCGATGTAGCCAATACCATTACCCAAACGCGCTTCGCGCGCCCCAGCTTTCCAGGACAGCAGAAAAGAGTCACGATCTGCCAGCATGACTACAAAATCATCTGGATCGCCTATGCAGTGAAGAATGCCTGCCTTGCATAACTGTTTGAGTGCCTTAGACTGACTCAGGATGTCTTCACCGTAATACTGAAAACAATCATCAACAATAGCGGGATAGCCAGCGGGTGGATTCAGGCTGGTTGGTATAGCTGACGCGATAGCCAGCATTAAACGATATTGTGTTTTCGATGGGTTCGCGTGACTCATGTTTCCTCTACTCACTGTCTCCATGCATTTTTCAGCTCCGGAATATCAGCCATTTCCACTAACTTCCGAAGCCCCGCGCTGACCTTCCCATTACCAACCGCAGCAAGCCAATCCCTTACTGACTTCGGCATATAAAGAGTGGTGGTTACAGGATCTTCCACTCTTACAGGTGTGCCCATTTGAGGCCACTTAACAGATGCCAAAACGTCAGAAGGCGGGGTAAGCGCGGGAACATCAAGAATAGCCTTTCCTGAATGCAGAATCACGACTCGTTCAGCCAGGGAAAGAATATCTCTTTCGGTAAGAATTGATGACAGTTGAGCTTCTACAAGGCATCTGCTGCTTGTATTCAGAGAATGGCTTTTAGCACCATTTTTGTATGAAACGAAGATCTTGTACGCCATTTGTTCTAATGTTATGTGTTAGAAAATTAAGATTAAAACACACCATGACGATTTTGTTAAAGAAAATTATTTTTCTAATGCTATTGACTAAATAACAAAGTGAGTATTGTCACCTCGTCAAAAGAATCTTCACGCCGCGCCCGAATTTAGGGTTTAACCGTGAACAAGAACATTGAGCCAGCTCGTAAGCGCGAGCGCGAGATTATGAATCGGGCGGCAAGCGTCATGGCTATGACCGTCGATCCAACCACTGATGCTGCCGGTAACATGATTACCGACAACGAAGTGATGATGGCTAACCTGGAAAAAGCTATCCAGAAAGAGCCAATGTTTGAAGGCGTTGGACCAGAAGCAGCTCGCCAGATCATTGGTAGCTGGGCCATGTCTATTCATGAATACAAACGCCAGCATGGGCATTATCCGGCAAGCGATGTATTAGCCAACGCCCATGTAGCACTTGAGCGCCTGATGATGGAGTCCGCTAAAGAGACGCATGAAGGCGCTGGCAAAGCCATGTTTGAATCAGTAGCCAAGGACATGCGCACCTCCGATGGTGTAATGAAGGTTGCACAATATGCCGCACTGATCCTGCCTGCTTCTCTCGGCGCAGCCACCAGCGACGCATGTACGTTTATCCCTTGTGATCGTGATGAAACCAATATTTACGAGCTGACCAACGTTGCTGGTACAAAATTCGGTACATTCGAGCAGGGCGATGAACTGAACATGCAGTCTGCTGGCGTGTATTCGCAGATGAAACGCCTGTACATCCTGACCGAAAAAGGCGATGGCAGCAAAACCACCTTCCAGTTTGATATCCAGAACTTCGAAGGCCAGGCCTGCCCGCTGCGCCAGGGCTACAACAAACTGCTGATTAACCGCAAACCGTCCAAAGTAGATGATGGTGACGGCAACCTGTATTTCAACGACAAAGACGTCAACGGCAACTCTTTCTCTGTGACGGCAAAGGTTCGATACGATACCGGCGTTATCGATATCACCTTTAATGAAGCACCAGCAGAAGGCACAGAAATCGCTGTTCAGGTTGAAATCAACATTGAACGCAATCCGAGCCTGATACCAGTCATTAACCAGTCCATGCGCAATTACGCCCTGCGCCCGTCGCAGTACGTGATCGCATCCGAACATACGGTTATGACAGCATCTGACCTGAGCCGTGAACACGGACTCGAACTGGCAGCATTGCAATTCTCCGCAATGCGCAACTGGATTTCCCACGAAATCGATATGATGCGCCTGCGCACTCTGGTATTCCACACAGTTTACGGTCGTGAATTTGATGTGGCACTGCCAGAAGCGCAGAACTACGAATCGTGGGTTGGTTTAATTCGCCATGTAGTGAACGCGCTGTCACAGGACATGGCTGACCGCACCCTGACTACCGGTATCCGTGGTGGCTTTGCTGGTGGCGATGCTGCTAACTTCCTGCGTTCCTTACCGCCGCAGCACTTCCAGTTGGCACCGGGCTATGTACAGTCGCCGTACATTCAATACATCGGCACCCTGTTTGGTTCCATTCGTATCTACGAAGTGCCGAAGCCTATCTGCAAACAATTCCAGGAACATGGCTACGACTTTGGCCTGGACGACATCTACTTCTATGGTCGTGGCGAAGGCATTGGTAAAGCTGGCCTGGTCGCTGGTGATGCTGTGCCTGCTATTCCGTATGTCCACGAAACAAATCCAGCCCTGGTAAACCGCACCACTCTTTGGGGTACAGCAATCAACGATGTGCATCCGCGCAACGGTGAGAACTATTTCACTCGCCTTCGCCTGACACGTTCGAAAGAAGGTGCGATTGACATGTTGAGCGGGCAAATCAACGAAAAAAAGTAGCAGTGGCGAACGTGTCAGTTTCACCAACGGCAATTGAAGTAAACGAAGGTGAAACTATCGCCGCGAGCACTTCAAAGACACGAAAAACACCCAAAAAGAAGTAAGACCAGCCCCTGAATAAGGGGCTATATGGAGGAAAAAATGGCTGATATCCAAGTAACTATTACCCCATCAAATGCGACAGATAAAACTTTCACTGTCGAATCCGATCATCCGGAAATTGTGAGTGTTGATGGAACCACATGCACCGCAGTATCTGCTGGTACTGCGGTACTAACCATCAAAACTACAGATGGAAATAAAACCGCAACATGCACTGTAACGGTTAATGAAGCCGCAGTAAGTGTCAACTCTGTCAGCGTTGATCCGTCAACCAAAGAAGTGACGGTAGGTGACAGCTTCACGGTCGGCGAAGCCTGATAAAAGCCTCCCCATGCAAATGGGGAGGCTTCTCTCATCCGCTCGATAAAGAGGAAAAGAGCAGCATGAATAAAATTGGTTTTTCTGTTGGTCAGGCTGCGGGCGTTGCGGTAGCGGACGTTAATGCCGATGCTACTCTGACTAATACATCTGGCGGTGCTTCCGTCTTTGCCGGGCTGGTCATTTCCCGCAGAGGGGCGCCAGGTAAGGTTTTGCAGGTTACAGCAGCCAACTATCAGAGCGTGTTAGGTTCACCTCTTCACCCGCGCACCGGGGCCGCATTTGAACCATATCGCCACGTTGAACGCGCAGTAAAAGGCGGCACCGGTTATGTAGTTCGCGTATGCGCAAAAGACATGAAAGTACCGGGCATTGCCGTTTCTGTTCAGGCCAGGTCTAAAAGCACCAAGTCTGCAAAAACTCTGCAAATTGCTCCGACCGAAGCAACGGTAAATATCGGCGATACACTGACCATTCGCGCCATTTCCGGAGCCACTTCTCCGGTAACTTTCGCTGCAAGCGAAACACCTGAAATTTCCGGCAGTGAACTGGCTATTTTCTACATTAAGGACGGTGATGCTTCGACCAACCGCACGTTATCACTGATCCGTGAGGATGAAGAAAATGACCTGTTCACTCTGGAACTGAAAGAGACACAGACCGATGGTTCTGTAGAAACTCTGGAAAGCTACCAGGTTTCTTTCGATCCGGATGCAACGAACGATATGGGCCAGCCAGCATGGATTCCTGCGTTGTTAGAAAGTCAGTCCTCCAGGCTTGGAGCTGTACTGGCTGATGGTGCCGAAGACTCCGCTCACTTGCTGACTTTCGAAGATGTAGCGTTTGAAGGCGGTACAGATGGCGATCTGTCCTCAATTGACGCTGATGATTATCTGAAAGCGTTAGAGGTTCTCGAAGCGTCAGAAGTTAATTATACCGCACTGCTTTCTATGGGCTGCTACGACGCATCCGTGCTGGCAAAAATTAATTCGCTGGCAGAAGACGTTCGCGTGGATATGTTCTACGACCTGAAATGTGCTCAGACTGGTGATAACGCTATCGCGGAAGCTAAATCACATGGTTTCGGCAAATCCCACCAGGCTGCACGTTATCACTTCCCGTACTCATGCCGTGACACTTTCAGCGGTATGAATGTGGTTTACGGAATCAGTTGTGATGCGTTCGTGGCAAAAGCGAAAGGCGTTGCGCTTGTGTCTGATGTAGGCGGCTGGCATTACGCCCCGGCTGGTCTGTCTCGCGCAATCATTGATCGCCAGAACATCACCAGACTCTCCGGAATTGGCACAATCGATCGTGAAGCGTATGTGACCGCTCGTATTAACCCTGTAAGCGTTGCAGCGGATGGTTCTGTCTACATCGACGACTCCCTGACGACATACAGCAAAAATAACTATCTGCGATTCCAGCACGTTTCATCACTGATGAATGCAATTGCCCGCAATTTCTATGAAGTTGCTCAGGCAATCAAGCATGAACCTGATGGCGTTACGCAGGAAAGTCTGACTAACGCACTGACAGATCTTCTGGACCGTTTTTATGCGGCTGGTGCGCTGGTTACACCACGCGATGAATCTCAAGGTTCTGACCCTTATGTGGTCAAGGTAACTCAAAAAGACATCGACTTGTGGGAAGTGGAATGGTCCGTGTGCCCAACAGGCACTGCCCGTCGAATCCTCGGCAAACCAATCCTGATGCGTTGATTTATCTTCCCCGCTGAAACGCGGGGATGAATGAGGTTTCCTAATGAAAAACTATTCTGTTGTTGATCCATTCATGCGCGCGCTATTTGCAGGCAAAACAGCCGATAACGCAGATACAGCCATACTGGAAAGCGCCAAAGATTCTGGTTGTTTTGAAAGTGGCGATAACGCCATCCTGGAAAGTGCCAAGAATGGAACCGATGGCGCGGATATCGAAGCCGCAATGATGGAAGCGGTGGAATCCCGTGCACAAAGTGACATCCGCAGTCTGGCAGCTTCAATGCTGGCGAGCTGGGTAGAAGATGGCGACCCTGAAGCGGATTCATTTGATGCGCTGGCAATCACAATGGCTGGCCTGGCCGACATTGACGAAGACACGGAACTGACCGACGAACAGGTTGACGCATATAACGACGCACTCGCGGCGTTGGCTAACGCGGCTGTGGCCCTGGGCGCTGATCAGGACGACGTCACCGAGATGATCGATGACGAAGATGACGCGGCAGCAGAACGCGTATTTGACGCACTGTCAGAAAGCGATAGTGAAATGATGGAAGAAGCCATTGCGATTTACACCGTTGCTGGTGGCAATGCAGCAATGCTCGAAGCTGTCAGCAAAAAAGTCGTTCGTGATGGCAAGGTTACTATCATCCGCAAACGCCCGCGCCCGCGTCGCATGACGTCCTTACAAAAGCAGGCGCTGAAAAAAGCTCGCCGTAAGGCACATACGTCGATAGCTAACACTCGCCGCCGTAAGTCTATCCGCATCCGCAAAAAACGCGGTCTGTAATGATGTAAGCCACCTGTAATGGTGGCCTGTTTGGGAGAAATAGCAGTGATTTGCGGCGCGATCATGGCAGACGGCATAAGCCCGCTAATGAAAGCCTACATCAAGTCAAGTGAGGATATGGTAGTCGGATATATCGGCGAAGGTTCCTCTGCCGAACTATCGTCTCTGTGGCAGTCGCCATTTGAAGATAAAGCGATGGGCAGCATGTTAGGCGCTATTAGCGAGGCTGCATCATCTCTTGCAGGCATCGTGCAGACATCATCAGGGTACACGAGTAAAAGCCGGTTCAACTCCACCCTCGTGTGGGAAGGGCAACAACCGCCGGAATTTACCCTTGTCCTGGATTTTTTAGCTACATCCAGCGCAAAAATTGAGGTGAATGACGCCATCACGACGTTGCTGAAAATGGCATCGCCAGAACTAAACGACATTACGCCTTTTGGTCGAGTCCCGGAGGCCGTAACGATAAATATCGGCAGGAACGTGATGTTAACGAACGTTGTGATCAAAAGCGTCAGCTATCAGCTTGACGCCCCGCGCACATCGGAAGGCTATTTCACCCACAACACGGTCACTCTGCAATGCAGTGGCAACACATCTATTAACCGCAGCAATATCTCATCTGTTTTTGTTTAGGAGTAATTATGGCCGGTTTTTCAAACACAAAAGCCGATCTCGCCTTCCTGAAAGCCAGATTCAACAAGAACCTGGCAGCAGGCGAAAAATTAATTGGCACTGAATATTGGATGACCATTAAGGGATACGAAAATCTGTCAGTGCTGATCCGCACCGCGCAGTTACCGGAAATGACGCGTGAAGACGTAGAAGATTACGCTCCAGGCGGTATGAAGTTCAACCAACACGGCCCGCTGCGTAACTCAGGTGAATTTCAGGTTACCTGTGCGGAGACGATTGAAGGTGTTGTACTCGCTGCCGTCAAAGAGATGGTTTATCAGAAGAAATATCTGGATATCTCTTTCCAGGCTGCCGCTGAATCTAACAGCGGTGACAGCAAAGGTCTGTCACGTACTTACTCACACTGCAAAGTGTATTCCGATGCCGTTGATTTCTCATCAGAAGATGTAACGGCGGTTGTCAGACCGACCCTGCGTATTGTGTACAACTGGGTTGAGTAATACCGATCCCGCTCAAAAGAGCGGGATTATCCCCCTCCGTCCGGAGTATTTATGACACCTTCTGAACTATTAGAAAGCGTTAAAGCGCGATTCAATCCTCTTCTTGTACGGGAAGAGGAAACACTGAAAGCATTCCTGCTCAAAGCGTTGACTACTTACCAGGACAGGGCAGGCGTAGTTAAGGCGTTAAAGCTGGAGAAATCAGACGGCACGGCGATCCCTGTTCCGGATGATTATCTGTCTCTGGTCCACGTCACTGACCACAACGGGCTTCTGGTTTACGCCGACGAGATTGCCGGTTTTGTCGAACTTGAGCTTACCGGTTCTGAACGCTGGCCTTTCAAGATGCAATACCTTGTAAATCTCCGCGATCGCAACCTGGATGAGTGGCAAGTGCCACCTGCGATTATCGGAATGCTTGAGGAATATCTTGAAGCACTTATCAATGTCCGCAACGTTGCCCGCCAGCGAAGGGCGTCAATTGATGGCAAGTTTGATTACTCCGATCTTCCTGATGAGGCGACGCTCTACGCGCGTGTTCAGGAGATAGAAGAAAAAATGGCAGCCAACCGGGCCATTATCCCTGGTGCTACCATTTTTTAACACGGAGGGCTACGTGAGTATTTTTAGTGCTACAACGCAAACGCTAGCCAGTGCGGTATCGTTTAGCGCGAAATCGTTCACCAGCAACCTTATCAGCGACATTCTGGATAGAGCGGTGTCTGGCAGTGGCGTTAGTGGGAGCTACGGCAATGACATCGCTTACGGAAAGAACGTAGTTGCTACGGCTATGCGTATCCGCTATGCCCAGGGCTGGCAGTGGACGGTAGACGTAGACGGATTAAGCGGCTTTGATATGTTCGTTAAGGACATCACTTACAGTAGCGGGAATATTGAAACAGAAAGCAAAATCATTGGTAGCGTCGAGTTCAATAAGCCAACGCACGTAACCGCCGGGCCGGTAACAATGACGGTCAGAGACACAGAAGACGGCAAAATAATGAATTGGTTCAAAGAGCGCCGCGCTCGTGTAACCAATAGCGATGGTACGCTAAACCTGCCGCCAGATTATCTCATGAATATCAGGCTATACCGCGTTACACAGGAAGGCGGGAAAGAGCTGGAAGAGGAAATGCGTGTATTTCCGACTCAGATAGGAGAGATCAGCCGCTCACGTGATCAGGTGTCCGAATTCTTGTCCTATCCGATCACGTTCCAGCGATACACATCTGCCGGTTCCGGCCTGTCCGCATTAGTCAATGGAGCTGCTGGTTTAGCAACAAGCGCACTTAAAAGCGCCGCCAGCAACGTGATCAAGTTTTGAAATGCAGTATTAAAGTGCGAGAAGGTGGGGAAGGGGCAAACTTGAGGGCAATATCTACACCTGCTGTTTACGTCAATGATGGCATTTTTTACACATCACAACAAAATCAACGCGTTACAACCATAAAACATTCAACAGTAGTGCGATAAAAATAGCTATAGCATACGATGCCATCTGAGGGTGATTTTTACACATTCCTTATTAATCAATAAATTACAAATAATGTTAGCCGTTAAAGATCCAACCAACTAACTAATGATGTAAGAATTGCCCTCAATCTCCCATCTTTAAGGGCAAATCCTACACCTACAGAGAGGTGTAGAAATTGCCCTTAAGACTGCTGATAGGTGAATTTTATTTTTGTAACTCTGCCACCTTCTGTAACCTCTGAGAAAACTATTTTCATTTTTGTGTTTTTTTCGATTTCAGCTACAGCTTTTGCCAGAAAGCTTCTCTTAAATTCGGCGTACCGTTGATAGCTTTTGGGAAGACCATAACGCTCCCGCATCCATTCAACGCCAAGTATAGCGAAGCCGCTCCCATCATCCTTTCTATACTGGCATAAGGACTCATAAAGCCGCATAGAATAAGGGTTTGTCAGGCGAGACACTTCAGTAAAATTCAGCCTCGTGAACCTCTTATCAAGCAGAGTAAAAAACGGCATGAGATATGGATTCAGATGAATAATGTAAGTCCCCCGGCGTGGTGAGTAAGCCTCCTTAATCATCCAGGGATAAGACTCATAACTGTCTTCTGATTCGGTTGATTCATCAGGGTTATATATCGTGACTTTCTTCTCACTAAGTCCGGAGATAGCTTTACGAATATCCTTGCTGGCTTCAGCAGAGGGCAAATTATACATCTCTGCATATTCGTTGACCGTCAACTCACAGGCACCTGAACCAAGAACGCCATCCTTAGAAGCATAGCGAAGTCTTCCCACCA
>SKEU01000254.1_pt1 | contig 42893 bp, 38 predicted proteins | sample 4819571 | NCBI WGS metagenome assembly SKEU01 (sample SAMN11008801, study PRJNA524170) | human gut metagenome | biome: Human fecal sample; material: Feces; isolation source: fecal sample from pouch patient p8, p16 | host: Homo sapiens | place: Israel: Tel-Aviv | collected 2015-06-23
TTGCCATACTTATAACATTTAATGTTTAACATGGCGCAAAGGTAATACTTATCTTTCAAACCGCCAAAATAGGGGTTGGATGCTTACATTAATAGTGAAATCATCCATACGAAGAATGTCTGGCAGGCACCAAGGCTCATGAGTATGCAAGGCATGCATCGCATAACAGATACACAAATGGTCGTACGCCTTGTTGTGCAGATAGCCTTCCGCCCACGACGTGCCATCGTCGAGCGTATCAGTCAACTCTCTCAACGTATCCTCTTCGGTGCCGAAAAAGTTGGCAGACGCACCATTCACGATGGTATCCATCTTGCAATGTCCTGTACTGAGCAACTCATCTGTCAGATGAATCATATAGTCGAAGTCGGAACCGTAATAGTCATCATTCTCCAGATGCAAGACCGAGTCTTTGTCAGCATACTCGAATCGAAGCGTACTGTCCAAGTCGTAGCAGAAACGGTCGTCCACCTTGTATGGCGAACGGTAGAGCGTAAGCCAAAGGTTACGGCACTGCTCAAAACACTCCAAGGTGAGCTTGTAGAGTTTGTCGTTCAACTGGCTCAATCGTTCCACCTCGGCAGCAGTAGGATGAAGCATCATCTCGTCGAGCGTCACCTCACGAAGCCCGAGCAAATCGTCCAGCAAATCCCGCTCCGTATCACTGAAGTTACGGAAGAACCAACCTGGATTATTATCCTCACGATTCACCACCTTCTTGATACGACGTTCCACATCTTGTATGATGGCACGCTTATCCTCTATCGTAGACTTTTCTCTTAGAAAATCAACGAAATTGCAGTGAGGCTCCGAACTATAGCTACGGTTGTTCTCAACTTCATCAATCAGTTTTTTCCATTCCTTTTCCATTTACTTCCTCTTTAAAGATTACGTTTCCTTTTTTCCATTGATACACCTCTCGCTCATATCTCAAGCTGACATCCGTCCAAAAATCATCCATACGGAGGATGTCAGGCAAAGAGTAATGCTCATGACTATGGAGCGAGTGAAGGAGATGGCAGATGCAAAACTTGTCAAAGGCAGGATTATCCAGATAATCAAGATTCCACGACGTGCCATCATCCGCCACCAAAGGTTCACCCACATAATACCGCCCACTATCCCTAAAATTGCAATGAAAATGGAGCATATACTCGAAGTCTGAGCCATAATAGTCATCATTATCCATCTTGAGGACGGAATCCTCATCATTCCAACTGAAATCAACGTGCTCCTCCACATCATAATAATCCTCATTTGCCATCAAGCTCGGTGAGTGCAACAAAGACTTCCAGAGGTTGCGACCTTGCGCAAAGGCATCCTTCGACAGTTCATGAAGTTTATCGTTCTGATGTCCCAAACGCTCGATTTCTTCCTCTGTAGGATTTAACATCATCACATTGAGAATCTTTACCCGAGTACTCCAAAGGGAATCAAGCACCTCCCGCTCCTGTTCACTGAACTTACGGAAGCGGAAACTCTTGTCCGCATCATAACGGGCAATCATCTTGATGCGACGCTCTACTTCTTGTACAACTCTGCGCTTGTCATCATCCGACGCTTCGCCCACATACTCCATCAAAGCGAAGAAAGCCTCCGTTTCAAACGGATCTTTCTCAATTGTATCGATAAGTTGAATCCAATTTTCCTTCATCTTCACCTACGATTTCACCATTACTAACTTCTATTATCTTATCATCGCCAAAGCTTCCTCCCCGTATCTTGTAGGGAGAGTTTCGCTTCAACGTCTTCTCCAAATACTCCAAGTCCTTGGGACGGAGATGAGTGAGAGCGAAATCCACCTCATTCAGCTGTGACTGATTGCTCAAGGCGAGATGCTGAAGATTGTGGCACATGAAGATGTCCAAGCGACGCAACTTGTCGTTCTTGCTCAAATTCAAAGACACCAAATCTTTGGCTCCATCAATATGCAACTCCTCCAAGAGTGGATTGGCAGAGAAATCCAACTTCTCGTTTCTTATCTCGTGGAAGTCGATGAACTCCAGCAAAGGATTCTTGCTCACGTCGAGTTTCTCCTCGCCATACCCAGAATAGCCCAAGATACGCAAGTTAGGACATTCCGTGAGAATCACATCTAAGTTTTTCACCTCGAACATGCCACATCCATCAAATCCGATAATGGCATCCTCCTCTTCCGAACAGATGGTAATGGTGTAGTACATGCCCTTCTCAGGATAGGAATGACCTGCCTCCACCCAAGCCAACTTTTCGGAAGCAGGTTTCTGTTTGCCTGTCACGACCTGTACCTTTCCATCGCCCCAAGCAATTCTTGCCTTGCTGTCTTTCTTCAGCATCAAGTGCAAGCCTACGGTTTCCCCCATTGTCCAGTCCAACGTCTGGATATTGATTGTAATCTGTGCCATAATTCCTTGTTTTTAATGTTTACGACGGCAAAGATAATGCAAACGAGCGCAATGAAAGCTTGCTTTCAAATTGCCGAGTGCAGCTTATCTTATGCAAAATTACAGGTTAGATGTGTCAAATCGTGACGCAAGCGAGAAAATTATCTCAAAAATCTTTGTATCACCTTGTGCCAATAGTCCCAGGAGTAGCCTACGGAAGGATGATTCACCACAAGAGCCTTAACATGCTTGCCACCAGGCATCATGTAGAATCCATTAGGCACCCAAGTGCCTTCCACTTCGATGTCATTGCAATCCACCCAGTGAACATCAGAAACTTGCTCTTGGCGCCAGTGACCGCCAGGCAAATTATTCCAAAGCCTCTTGCCCCATACGATGATGTACTCAGGTTGGTACTTTTCGATGACCTCAAAGAAAGCCTTGCCAGCCTGGTGATATTGTTCGGCTGTGCCAGCCTCGCGAGGACCACCCATCGCCACTTGCAGATAGTTGAAGAAGATGACCGAGTTCCAGATCTTCAACCTCATCGCTTGATTGGTCTCCTCACCCACTAACGAACGCTCAAACTTCAAGAATGTCCGCATCCAGTTCTGCCGTTCCTTGTTCTCATTGAGATAATCCCCCAGCACCTGCTGCGTAAAGTTCATACACTCACGATGCAGACGACAATCACCACAATCCACACATTCCTCATCACAATAATGACTCTCGCCCAATATCATGATTCGCTTGCCGAATATCCCCCCGTTGGCATAATCCTTGCCAACGAAGGGTTGAAAGAAAATGTTGCTATTCATATTTTAAAATAATGAAACTATCCAATCATAAGCCATGGTTCCCAAGCGAATGCCCCATGAAATCACCACATAAATCAACCAGCAAAGCACGACGATGAACACAGCCGTCCAGAATGCCTTTTTATTCACCTTATTGATAATCTCCTTATCATCCTCGATATACCCGGTAACCAATCTCAGGTTTTCTACATACGAACGCTTGAATACATCCAGCACATCACCTATATAAAAAGGTATGGCACCTATCAGCACATCCATCAAGATATTATAGATGACAGCCAAAGTCAGCGGAATAGACTTAACCACGCAAAGACTGTAATAGATGAATGGGAATGCAAACACGCTCGTCAAAGCATCACCGATACCGACAGGAAGGATGAAGCCAAGGATAGGATCCAAGAACCACTTGTCCATATACTTCGCCGTACCTACCATCAGACGATATGATGGCATGTTCATCATCTTCTCACGCTTAGCAGCTTTTTTATCAGCCCTCGCCTGTTCTTTGGCAAGAGCCGCCTCTCGCTTTTGATCTTCTTTTGCGAAATCCATGCCCAAATCAGCCTGGGCCTGCTGTCTTCTTGAACTTTCCATACGCCTTATAATTCTATTTGTTTCTTACCATTTATAAATTCTGTGAACTCCTGTTCCGAAAGAGAGAAACCGCTCAAGTCGCTCATCAACTCCATAGCTTGCTTACGTTCCTCCTCGCTACCAGCCAGATTGATGCGCTTGAACACCTCACGAAGATAAGCACTCTTGTTGTCTATCTTAGCCATTTCACGCTTAAACTCATCAGCATGTTTCTTCAACTCCTTATCGTATGCAGCCGAAGCCAAGCTACCACTGAGCTGCTGCGCTTTGAGCTTAGCGAAACTACCAAACAGAGCGATACCTTTCTGTAAGGATTGTTCCATAGCACCAGTTAGCTGCGCCAAGTCTTCCTCGCTATACTCTGCAGGTTTGTTCTGTTGTGCGGTCTTGCCCTCTATCTTCTTAGGGTCTTTCGTGTATGCTTCAACTCCGTCAAGCAGATTCTTAGCCATATCCTTGTCGGCATGAAGATTGTCTGCCAACATTCCTGTAAACAGAGAAAGGTTCTGCTCCACATCAGCAGGAAGCTTGGCTGCCTCCCGATAATCGGGAATATCTACCGTATGCACCAACTTCTCATCTATCTTACTCTCCATGATTTCACGTCCAAGTTTCAGCATGGCAACCATATCACGGAGATGTTTCAGCATCTTCAGCTTCAAGTCGTCAGAGCAAACTATCTTGCTTCTGATCTCCTTAGAAACCTTATCCAGTTCACTGGAGAGTTTGGCATACTCATTTTTGATGCGAGTTTGTTCCTCACGATGCGATTCCAATTCCTCCTTATCCAACTTCAAATCTACCTGATAGCTCTCGTATTCTCTCACAAGAGGGAAGCATACCGCATTCCATTCGGTGAAGTCACGATAGTAGTTCTTGTTGGCCATACCAAAGGTAATCCAATTGACGAGGAAGAAAGGTCTGGAAGGCTTCTTCGCCTTCGCTTCCATATAGTTTCCCTGCTTAGACTCCAAGGTAGCGGTGATGTCATTAATCAGCGAGGTATAGACATCGATGTTCTGAAGATGGTCGTTCATTTCCATGTCCAGCGCCTTCATCTGCTGAAGCAGACATTTTCGCTGCCCCTCCAATGGACGAATAGTCTCATCCGCATACAAGACATCAAGTGTCGCCTTCAAGTCTGAAGCCAACAGTTTTTCTCCATAACGCAAGAACACATTCGCCTTCGGGATTATCACATCATTGAGCGTTTTGCAGATTACCAACAATCGTCCCATATCAGCCTTGATGCGAGTGGCATCATGCTTCACGCTGGTTTGGAAAACTGACAAATCTGATTTCAATCGATTAGCGCGTTCACTTGCTCCCATATAGTGTTCGAGCATGGTCAGTCCTGCCATCGCCAAGCCCAAGGACTTGTTGCCGTTCGACAAAGACTTATAAGCCTGCAAAGAACCCTGCAAGGAAGTACGGAAACTAACAGAAATCTCACCAATCAAAGCTGCACATTTTTCCGTGAGCTTGTTATATTCCAACTCCACATACTTAAGCATCTCGTCCACATCCAGCCATTCTATTCGCTTGAAGTCGAACAGATCAGGTGAAACCATCTTGATAGAGTCGCCATAGATATCAATCAGTTTCAGGGCATAATCACGATAAACCGTCCCGATATCACTACGCAAGGAAGTAAAATCTTCGATGTTTCCACGAACGCTATCCTCAGCATAGTGATAAGCCTCCACCATCTTGGTATATTTATCAAACATGGTAGCCGCCTTACTTCTTACATCTTTCACGCCATTCGTACCCATGACAATATCAGCCATCTTCGACGTTCCCTTAGCAAGAACCAGGTTAAGGTTCAATTCCACTTGCTCTTTCAACTGCTCCAAAGCAGATGAAGACAACGCCAGTTCCGTCTCAGCTATCTTCAAAGCCTCCTCCTTGTTGCCCTGTTCCAGGCTGTCATTCAACTTGTATTCAGCCACAAGGGTTGTACGTGAATTATTGGAAACAAAAGCAATGGCGATATTGCCATTATCATGGAAATATCTGTAGGCATCAAATACCAGCTTACTCACCTCCGAGGAATCGGAAGCTATACCATACTTCTTCAGTTCAAAAGCCAAATCTGCACGAAGATACGTCTTGTTCTCCTTGCAGAGCTCATCAGCAATCGTCTTGATTGCCTCATATACTTTTTGATTATCAGCCATACTGTTCATCGTATTTTTATTTATTTATTCTTTATCACTACCTACAAATACCGATGCCTTCATAAAAGAGAAGGTTGCATCTACGAGCCAACCGATGCACGAACCAACTGTAGCTATCCACCAGGCAACATGATAACCTATAGTACAATTGGTAGCCTTGAAAAGGACATCGCCGTCAAAGAGATGCCTCACCAGATTAGGCAGGAAAAACAATCCATGCGCCAAACCAGCTTGCCATCCATACAATTCCGTACTATTGATGTTGACAAACAATACTGCTGCCACTATTGCAACGATTGGTCGCCAGGGTAGGAACATGAAAACCATTACTAAAAGCCCTATAATTTTATTCATTTTTCGTTATACTTTATTTATGCTATAATTTCATCTATACAGACAATTATCTTTTAGATACATCTTGTTGTTCCTAATCTCCGTTGGAGTAAGTTTCTCTTTACGATAATCCTTCAAGGAATCCTTCTGCACCTGAAATCTACTCGATTCCACAAAGATCAGGCTCTTGTGAATCCTCGTCTTGGCACGTTCCTCCATCCATTCTCTGCCTTTAGCGAGAGAAGACATATACCAATATCTCGTCTCAGCCCAAGCACTCCTTGTAGGTTGCGCAGTACCATGAATGAAGTCACGATAAACGGGAAGCGAGAGACCAGTTAGCCAACAAACCAGGACCGAATCCCCCTTAGCCATTAGCGTCATGTCCGACAAAATCTGTTGCATGGTCATTTTCTCCGACTTCCGCCAAAGCATCCTCCTATCCATATATTCATTCTTCTCTGCCTCCTTCTTCTTTTGCCAATAGCCATGAGGGTTCAAGAAGAACCAATAGCCAAATAATACTACCAGCCCGGCACTCAATACCGCAGCCAACCTACATACTCTTTTCTTGATGTTCTTTTCCATTGTTACATTACCTTATATAGTTATACATTTGATTTCGGCTGCAAAATAACTATATAGATATGTCAAATGGTGACAGAACATCAAGAAAAAAGTAAAAATGCTCTATTTTTTGCGAATAAAGACATCAGTCAATCATGACGAATCAATAGACTAATGACATTTCTAGCCCAATATTTCCCGGCTCAAACAAGATATTGTTAAGTTTCAGCTTTTCAAACACTTTCTGCAATTTGTCAATATCGCCAAGGCGCAACTTAACGATATTGCCAGGCATCTGTTCCACCCAACCTGCTTTCTCCGGCACAAGTTTCTTGGCATAAGAGATGGCTGGCGAAACAAGCATGTCAATGCCCATCTTACCGCCATACGACAAGAACAAGTCTGTACCCTCAATCTTCTTCACTATAAGGTTTATGCTAACCGACTTGGTAAAGCCCAACACCTTGATAAGTATAGAGACAGAAACTGTCGCTCCATCAACATACCCAAGATTCACTGTTTTATGAAAATGACTGGCTACATAATCCTGCAGCTCAGCATAAGTAATCGCTATCTTCATATAGCCTTATTTTAAAATGATTATTTTTTCTCTCTGTTTTTCCATATTCTTCGATAGACATATTTGTTCAAGCCTAAAAAGCCTGGTGGATAGGTATGCCACCCACCACACTTAGGGCATTTCACTGGAGCAGTATAGGCTGTTGCCATCCACTCGCAATCCATCCCCTCGAATTTATGTCCGCAATCATCGCAGACGAAAGCACAGATTCCTCTAAACATAAGCGATATGATTTATAAGTAGTTTTAAAAAATACTCTTACCATATAAACGAAACGGCATACTCTTGTCCGACGCACAGCCAACCAACAACGATTTATTGAATCATTCATTATTTCGTGCTTTGCGTCGGACAAGTTTTTACTTCTTATCTCCAAACGTAGGTTTTCCACCTGTCATATCTACAATGACATCCAACACTTTTTTAACAATGCTAACAATTGTGTCTGCCTCGCCCTGTGAAAGGTTACGCATGTCAGGTTTTAATCTTCCCATAACATTATTTTTTTTAAGTTATTTTTATTGAGGTCGCATTTCAGCATACTTATCCCCATCACCTATCTTTATGGTATATTTCTTGTTGAGAGCATAAACAGCAAAACCAAGAATCATTGCTAATTCTGCCGTACTTATAGTTACAGCACCAATGGTAAGTCCCATAGCTGTTGCACCCATAACAGTTCCCGCTAAAGAAGCGCCTCCTGTAAACGGAGCGGCAGCTAAACCACCTATTACTGCTAAAGCTCCAAAGCCAATAGCCCCCTTAGCTACCTTGGCTTTCCTCCTTCTTGAACGAACTGCATTAGCAAATATCTTGGCATAGGGACCTTCTATTCTTATTGAATCTACCTTATTTTTGATAGCTTCTTGCAGTTCTTCTTTTGTTCTAACCACTATCATAATATTTCCAATTAAAATTGCAACTAATTTAGTTCATGGCCTCCTCTATATCCTCAGCAGAAAAGCCCAATTGTTTTGCTATCTTTTTGAAATATAATTTTTCAGCCAAAGCAACTTTATCTTCTGCTTTCAAGATATCAACTCCTTTTTCTAACAACTTCGCACTATTAGCTTCATCATTTTGAAGAGAAGAAAAATCTATTTGCATCAACTTGTCACAAGCCATGACTTGTGCTAGTTCCAACTGCTCGTCATCTGACAAGGTTGAATTTTCAATCACATCTGTAAGAATAGCCTCTTTCTTTTCAGACCAATTACCACCAACCTTTGCTAGGTTTATCATAAATTGAATAATCAACTTTTCAGGATTATCCATTACAACAGGATCCTCTATGACTCCAGCCTCTTCCGTAAAAGTTGCCTCTACATATTCATCAGTATTACCTTCAGAAATATGAATATCATACATTTGCTCCTTTAGTTTTTTTTGAAGACGCTTAGCTGAAGGACGGAATGTTGCAGCAGTTAATCCACCAGAAATAACGCCACCCAAAATTGGAATTGTTTTACCTATGCCTTTAGCAAAAGTATCTTTTGTCAGCTTTATTCCTATCCATTTGGCTACTTGCTTAATAATAGGATAATACACTGTTTTAGTTAAAGCCTTTTGAGGCAAACGCTTAACAACTTGGACAGCAAAAGCCTTAGAAACATTTTTAATTGCATTATTAGCTGCAGCAGCTCCCATCATCACACCGACAAACAAAGTCAACATATCTTGTGACGTTTCGGTAAGATTACCATTTTCGTCTCTCAAGTCAGGAATACCATAAAGATAGGCTAATTTCTGTGCCAAGACGAATGTATGCCAATAATATTGAGCCATGTCTGCTGGGATTGTTGCTGCCATAGCTAAACCTCCAGGAATACCAGCTACAACCGACAAAGATGTAACTTTCAATAAATGATTATTGATACAGGAGTTGGCTAAACTATCTATTCTATCTTCAGAAAGGACATCAACAGGATTTGAGATAGCCTTCTCCAATTCATCTTTAGAGCAATACTGTCGAAGTTCTGATCTCAAAAATGTCTCTCTATCTACTTGTACTCCAGGAATAGCCAAAGCCGAAGACATAACTTTGTTCCATACTGTTACTTCACTTGCCATAATAACTAAATTTTTAAGTTTAAATATAAACGGACCATTTAGTCCAACTTCTTAAATTCAAAATCATTCGGATTGCAGCATGCTTTCTTGTAGTCGAAAGCATAGATGCGCATGTAGGCTTCTTGCACCTCCTTGGCTCCATTGTAAAAAGGGGGTGGCGGTGTGCTGCATGGTTGTTACTGTCACTACCATATCGGGAGTGAGGACTGTACCGTTAGAGCGTTTAAGGCGCTTAGGCTTTACTTGAAATACCTTGCTCATAAGCATTCTGTTTTTAAGTTATTGTATATGCTGCTCCGACTTTTCTGCCGAAACTGCTAGTTGTTTACTTTCAAGGGGCAAAGATAAGGAAAATCTGCGAACTAAACAAGTTCATAATGGTTCATAAGCAAAAAAAGATGGTGCGAACCCCTACTTTCTTCACTTTCTTGTAAGTTAGGCTCTGGTAAAACCCGTAGAAAAGAAAATGCGAAAGAGGAATCCACACCATATGACGGTGTAGACTCGCTCAAACAAATTCTCGTTCTTTCTACGTTTCAATTTACCAGATTTCAACCTACAGAACTGAATAGTTTGCTCGTGTCCACAAGATTATCTTGTTTCTCTGCATCATAGCGACTTCAAGCAAGGACTTTCACCTGCCCTGTCACTAATCCAATGGCAAATTTAATAAAAATCTGATGAACCACCAAACTTTTAACAAGAAATCTTATGGATTCCTCTTATATTTCACTTTTCAGGGACTCCTAACCCTTCTTCTTTCTGCATTCATACCTTATTATATATAGAGTTATTGTAATTTCTGCCGCAAAAGTACAATCAGGATGCGTCAAAAACTGACATAGGAAGAAGAAAAGTATGTTCCTAGAACCTGAATCCGAAGAACATTCTTACTCGCCATTTGTTTCTCTTCACCTGAAGATGATCCTCGTCTCCCGCAACAGAGAAATTATAAACAGCAGTGGCACCGGCAAACTTGTTGCGCCAGGAATACACGGCCGCACCTCTACCGGTAATGATGGCAGACGGGAAATGATATTTCATGCTGTTACGAACGGTTGGGATTTCTGTATCACTACTCCCCTCTTCTGCTTCAGCTCTCATCTTGGTATAGTCATGAGAATATACCGTGATGGTTGGCAAGGCTGACAGATGGAACAGCAGATGGGAGGATGGAACAAGGTTATATCCATAGCCTGCACCGAGCGCCAACTCGTTAAGACGGATGGTCATCCCCTTTACCTTCGTCTTGGAACCATCAAAACTGGCGCCAACCATCCAACTTCCGGCACTTCGCTTCTGAATGTAGCTCTGGCTGAAGGCTGCCGGGAAGGAGAACTTGCGATAGTTGAAGGCATAATAGAAATTGAGATTCAATGCCTTCTGCGAGATTTCTCCCTTATGGATATCTATCTCGCTACCTCCCATTTCCTGATGACCATGGAATGTCTTGGACGAGAGATAGACTACGTCGAAGCCATAGCGGTTGCTATAGGAATTGAGGTTGAACTCAAAGTCCTGATTCTTGCCAGCCAGCTTGGCAGGATTTACAGCCAATCCAAGTCCCAATCCCCGATAAGCCACAGCCATGGAGAGGGTTCCACGGCAGTCGGCCATCACCTTGGTATGGGTTTCCGTTCCATCCGTCTTCGCCGTAGTTTCCAAATCGGCTCCAGAAAGATTGCCTCTCAGCTTGATAGTCCATCGGGCATTGGGACGGGAGATGTAGGCAGTATCATATTTTATCTTGTAATAATTGGCTGCCAGCAGGGAATCTCCTCTGAACAATTGGCGGTCGTAGAGGCTCAATCGTCTTTGAATCTTGACATAATGCTTCATGAACCTCTGCTTTTTCTTCTCACTCATCTTACTTTTGCCTAATTCTGCCATAAGAAGAGAGTCGCCCCATTGGAGCATACGGCCCCTATCGGCAGATTGCCGCAACTGGAGTCGCAGGCTATCAGCCATCATCAGTAATTCCTTCAGTTTTTTGCGAGGCTTCTTGGTCTGTCTGGTCTGGGCGATGGCAGGAGCCAGCACCCCCATCAAAAATACCACTACAAGAAAAGACGCTTTCAACGTTATCATTGAGTCTGTTTTTATTTTCCGTCTATTCATCTTATTGATTTTTCTTTCCTATTCCACAATTTCAGTACAAAAGTACTGCAAAATTTTGAAACAGAAAAGGAAAAAGCAAAAAAATAAGAAATGAAGGCAAATTTACCGCACAACATTCCTTATACTTTCCAACTACTTTCCGTTATAGCAAGAAGCTATGTAAATATTATTCTATTTAAATATAACACTTCTCAAATACCCTTAAAATGGGGGAAGAAGAGTTTCAATATTTTCCCTTAAGGATATGAAAATTTCTCCTTAAGGAATTTTCTCAAAGCACCCAACTTGTAAAGATAATAAAAACTTTCTTGAACTATCAACTTTGCAAGAAGAAATGCTTGCAGCTGCCTTTTTTTGCAGTTTAACCAATTTTTCTATCTCTTCTTATCAGCCACATCAAACCACAAACGGGTGGTGATTTCATCTTCACCCTGTTCACTTACTGCCTGCTTGAAACTCTCACCGTTCAAAGACTGTTCTGTGGATGGATAGAAGAAACGATGCGGATGGTCGCCATGAGACAATACCGACTTAGGACCTGGTTTCAAATCAGGATAACCCAAGCGACGCCAATCGGTAAAGGCATCAGGACCCTGTCCGTAGAAAGCTATCCATTTTTGCCATCCTATGCTCTCGTACCATCGGGCTGCATCATACTTCACACCATCCTGAGCAAGATAAGCAGAGATAGCGGAGGCATCTGTTACACCCTGCTGCTGAAGGGAAGCAGTGACTGCCTGCTGGTAGAGTGATGCTGCATCTGCTGATATCCATCCTCTAGCTGCAGCCTCGGCATAGATGAAGAGTACCTCGGCATAGGTTACAAACACTGCCGGTGATTCATCCTGCAAGAATGCAGTGCCCGGACGGGATACCTTATAGAAACCCTGGTTGTTGGCAAGGTCGGCAGAAAGTCCATTGGCAGCACCTTCGTAGGTTGTGACTGTCTCATCCTGCGGTTTCTGGGCATAGATGGCAAGACGAGGGTCGTTCAAGGACTTCAACTTGTCGATGAGCGTCTTGGATACTCGCTGGTCATCACGGCTGGAAAATGCCGATGCCCACGGGTTCCACTGTGGTGATGCTGCAAAGACGAACTTGGCATTATCGGCATTGCTGCTGATCAGGTTGCCGCGATCAGCATAGAGCGAAGAGATGATTCCCTTGGCGGTGGTCTCGTCACGGTCAGCTATCTCTAGGGCGATGCGCAGACGAAGACTCTTGGCAAGCTTTTTCCACTTATTGATATCGTTATCATAAATCAGGTCTCCTTCAAGGCTACCACCACCTGCAGACAAGGCTGCATCGGCATCAGCCAAATCGGTGAGCAAACCACGGAGCACTGTTTCCTGAGAGTCGTAGACAGGTGTGGTACTCTTGCCATACTCTTTATAAGGAATGGCTCCATAGAAGTTGGTAAGCTGCAGATAGGCCCACGAACGCCAGATCTTTGCCACCGCCTTCTCATTCTGAGAACTTGCCGACTGCTCATCAATAGCCTGAAGATTAGAGATGATGGTAGAATAGAAGGTGTTCCAGGTGCTGGTGAAATCCGCATTGTCTACATCATAGCAATCTGGCTCAGTGTATTGAATCTTTGCCCAATGCTGAACCCAGAGAAGCGTGCTGTTGTAATTGGCTGTACTACCCCAGTAGGCCTGGGCACTCTGATACTCGGTGGAAGTGAGCAAATATGCCGGGTCTGGAACCTCTGTGACATTTGGGTTGCGGTTGATATCGCTCAAGGTATCATCGCAAGAAGTGAAACTTACTGCAAGACCAAGTGCCAATGTTCCTATCAATATTATCTTGTTTCTTTTCATGTCGTAATCTCCCTCAATTAAAATTTCACATTCAAGTTGATACCAATCTGACGGGTAGTTGGCAAGGTATATGCCTCCACGCCCTGTGCATTGCCCGAAGAGATGGCTGCCTCTGGATCTATATCCTTTGCATCCTTGTGGATGGTCCAGAGGTTGCGGGCTGTAAGCGCCACACTGACATCCTGCAGATGGAATTTGCGGACAAACTTCACTGGCAACTGATAGGTCAATGATACCTCACGCAACTTCACATAGTCTGCATCAAAGACGTTAGCCTCGGCAATGCTGTACAGACGGTGATAATAGTTTTCTGCAGAAACCACCTTTGTATTTTTCTCGCCACTGGCAGTAACGCCATCCACAATGATACCATCCTGGTAAACTCGGGTCTGCTCACCATTGATGGTGGCATAATACAAGCCATCGCTGCTCATGGTGTATTGTGGAGCATCAATCTGCTGATTCGCATCACCATTCTTATAATACCACAATCCTCCATGATCGGCATCACGACCAGGCAAGGTGGCTGCCAACACACCGGTATAAAGACCCGTCTTGTTGGTATTTGAAAATATCTTTCCACCAAAGCTGGCATCAATCAGGAACGAGAAAGTCAGATTCTTGTAGCGGAAGGTATTCGTGATACCACCCTGCCAGTTGGGTGTAAAGTGACCCAGCGTCTTGGATGTGGAAGAAATCTTTGGCAATCCGTTGTCATCCACCACGATGCGACCTTGATCATCACGGGTATAGGCACTTCCGAAGAGTGTACCATACGCATCACCTACCTTTGCCAGAATCTGGATGCCGGATGAATAGAGCTGGTAACTGGTTATCTGTCCGGCATCATCCAACTTTACTACCTTGCTTCTGTTGCTGCTGTAGTTGATATCAGTACTCCACTCAAAATCCTTGATGCGAACAGGTACCAGCCCCAATTGAATCTCATAACCACGATTGCGGATATGACCGGCATTCACTACCTGAGAGGTGTATCGGCTGGCTGCAGAAGTGGCAAGACTCAATATCTGATTCTTACTATCGGTCTGATAATAGGAGAAATCAAGACGTACTCTGCTGTCGAAGAATGCACCTTCCAAGCCCACCTCGGTAGAGTTGGTCTGCTCTGGCTTCAAGTTTGGATTCTTACCCTCAGTAGAGGCTGTCAACATAGGGTTGCCATTGAAGGCTGTCTGAATGTTGTACACATTGGCAAGCAAATACGGATTGGCATCAGCACCTACCTGAGACCATCCGCCTCTGAGTTTCAGATAATTCACCTGCCGGCTGGTAAAGCCCAGTGCTTCGTTAAGCAGTACACTCGCCGTAACGGATGGATAGAAGTAGGAATTGTTATCCACCGGCAACGTAGAAGACCAGTCGTTGCGACCAGTGAGACTGAGATAAGCCCAGTTCTTGTAGTTGACGGTGACAGAACCATACACACCATACTGACGGAGGCGATAGAAATCATTGGATGAGGTGAGCTGGTCACGGGAATTGGTAAGGGTATAGAGATCAGGCACAGCCAGACGAGGGGCAGCCTGATAATTATACTCATATTTTTTGTTGCGCACATTGAAACCCACCAGGGCATCTACATTCCAATCATCACTCAGCTGCTTCTGATAAGTGAGCACTGCCTCGGAGTTGTTCTCCTGAACAGTATAGTTTTCCTCATTATAGGTACCGTAAGGGGTTCCGCTGGTACCCCACTTCACCTTCGACTTACGCTTGTCATTATACCAGTCGGTGCTGATACGGAGACGCAAATCCAACCCATCGAGAAGATGGAAGGCCAGATGGAAATCACCAATCAGACGATGACGATCCTGGCTCTGGGTATTGTAATAGGCACTCCAATAAGGATTGCTGTAGTAGCTGCTGTTCCAGTTGCGAGAATAATCATCCTTCAAAGACTGGGTGTTCACCTGACGGCCAAACCAGAGAAACTGCAACATGGTGCTGCTGCTTCGGGCATTGCTGCCGGATGCCATGGCTGAACCAGGAAGGCTGGGCGCTGAATAGAGAATATAGTTGGCTGTGGCACCTACAGATACCCAAGGAGCTAACTTATAATCGGTATTGAGAGTGAAATTCGACTTGTTGGTAGAAGCACCCGGTACGATACTGCGCTGATGCTCATTGTTATAGCTGATGCGGAACTGATACTTGTCGTCCGCCTTGGCTATGGCTACACCATAATTCAAGGTTGTACCTGTGCGGAAGAAGTCCTTCACATTATCTGGATTGGACACCCAAGGAGTGGCGGTACGGTTGCCGCTGGCATCCAACGGACTGTCAAACTGAGGGATATTAAGGCCCACATCGAGTCTAGGTCCCCAACTCTCATCCACGCCATCGTTGATACCAGCACCCTTTCCATCAACATAACTGAAGCGACCACCTGCACCCTGTCCGAAGAGATTCTGGAACTCTGGCAAGTTGGTGGCTGATGAAACCTGTGCTGAAAGATGACCGGTAACTCCCAGTCCCTTCTGTCCCTTACCGGTCTTGGTGGTAATAATGATGGCTCCATGTGCCGCACGGGCACCATAGAGGGCAGCAGCATTAGGACCCTTCAATACAGACATAGAAAGGATATCCTCAGGATTAAGGTCGGCAATGGCATTCTTGAAATCGCGCCCCACACCCTTGGTATTGAGCTGCGAATTGTCTACCGGGATGCCATCCACAATGAAAAGAGGCTGATTCTCTCCTGCTATGGAGGTCTCACCACGTATCACAATACGGCTGGAACCCACATCACCCTGACTGTTGGTAATGCGGACACCTGCCAACTTACCTGAAAGTGAATTAAGAATATTGTTATCCTTACCTGTGGTCAATTGGTCAGAAGATACTTCCTGTGTGGCATAACCCAGAGCCTTCTTTTGTCGGGAAATACCCATGGCTGTTACCACCACCTCGTTAAGGTCGGTTGCATTTGGGGCAAGCACCACATTGATGATATTACCCTTGATAGTCACGGTCTGTGTCTGCATACCGAGATATGAAACCGTGAGTTTTTTAGCTGCCACAGGAAGCTTTGAAATGGTCAGTTTACCATCTACATCCGTTACACCTCCCACCTTGCTGTCTTGTATAAGGACGGCTGCACCAACTACTGGCTCGCCATCATCGGCAGAAGTAACATTGATAGTTATCCCCTGACTCTGTGCAGCGGCATAAGGAGCGCCAGCAGTCAACAGAGATAATGCGAAAATAATCTTCTTTACCATACTAACATCTTTAAATTCAATATTACACTATGTCTAAAATCGAGTGCAAAGATATAACTTTTTCATAATATTACAAAATATTTAGTTAACTTTTGATTCAAATATACCATAATACATAACTTTTTGCTACCACATTATACCATAATCATGGTATGCAACTACCAAAGATTTAGCATGCAGACATTTTAAGTATTATAAAAGTGCCAATAATGTCAAAACAAATTGTATTTAATATAAAATAATGCTTTGAATGCCAAATACTTATCATAAAATTTGGAGATTTCGCTTTTTTTTTGTACTTTTGCATCCTACAAAAGAAATAAGCATGAATTTACGACTCAGTTAATTCAGATAATAAAAACAAAATATAATGTATCAAGAAAATTTAGACAATGACATATATCAGTTAAATAATGATATATATCAAGATGACAATGACATATATCAGGATGATATGTATTATCCTCCAATTGACAACTACAATTGGAGCCCCAATTTATTTGCCAAACTCACATCCTTCTTGCAGGAATCAACCTCTCCTGATGTGATTAGAATGGGCATCATCGCTGGTATCAGAAATAGCGTATCCACAGAGGAAACACCTACCACATGGGACAAGGTGGAAGCCATGCGCCGCTATGTGGACAGTGTGAACCGTGGACTAGGATTACCGGAGGACACCACCCTCATGTCGCTTCTTCGTTCCACACAATGGACGGGCTACGGTTTGTTCTCAATGAATTTTATCTCTGAAAAGAATCTTGATTTTAAAGGAATCTGCATGGATGAACAGACTTCACTCTCCTATACAAGCATGGTATTTCTCATTGCACTTGTCAAGGGAATGAGCATACTCAACCTGAAGCATCCTTCCCCAGATGGTGCAGACCGCAATATATATACATTTTTAATTCCAAGCCAGTTTTCAACATTCGCATTTATCTCATTCCTCAATGTTGCCAATAATCGCCTCTCAAGCAAAGAGGAGATTTCACAACAGGATATTGAAGAACTGACAAACCTTGCCTTCAAGAGTCGCTATTGGAAACAGGGAACCTGTCTGAAGGGAAAAGACAGCGAACTGTTTGTCTATGTTCTGAAAAACATCATTTCAGACATTCTTGGACTCACGCTCAATGTTGATATGGACTCTTTCTCACAACATGCCAAGAAGGAAGAGCGCATAGCTGATAAGCCAAAGCAAGCACTCTTCACAGAAAAAATAGGAACAACCACGAAGTTGTCCATTGTAAAAGCCGTAGAGATAGTCCTCACAGGGTGTTCTGTCCCTATAGAAAGAGATCAGCTTTTTTCTGATATCCAGGAACTCAGACCATCCACAAATGAGGATAGCTTTCGTGCAATGATTACCAAGATGCATAGGGAAGGAGCAATTTCCTATTTTAATGGAAGCCTGATAGGTTTCTCTGGCAGAAGCTATGGAAGAGGATATAAAAAAGTCAACCGCTATCAAAAAAAATAAAATATTTGCGGAAAATTTCAAATAAACAAAGAAACATAATGAATTTAAACAAGACATTTTTAACCCTCGGACTGGCTGCTGCACTCCTGCAGATGCCAGCCTCATCGTTCGCCCAAAATGCGGGCAGCAACCGTCAGAACCCTCTTCTGGTGAAGAGCAACCTGCCTTTCGGTGCTCCTGACTTCAGCAAGATTCAGGAAAGCGACTACCTTCCTGCCATCGAAACTGCCATCAAGGAACAGCGTGCCAACATCCAGAAGATAGTCAACAACAAGAAGAAGCCAACCTTCCAGAACACCATCCTCGCTTACGAAAACAGCGGTATGTTGCTGGAGCGTGTTTCCAGTGTGTTCTTCGGTCTTACCAGCGCCCACAAAACTCCAGGCATTGCTGATACCCAGAAGAAGGTAATGCCGCTGCTCACCAACCTGGACAATGAGATTTCATTCAACCAGAAACTCTTCGAGCGCATTAAATATGTTTACGACAACGAATACAAGAAGCTCAAGGGCGAGGACAAGCGACTCACCGAAGTAATCTACAAGAGTTTCGTCCGCTCAGGAGCCTTACTTTCTCCTGAGAAGATGGAGCGCATGAAGCAGATTAACTCTCACATCTCTGAACTCCAGGAGCAATGGGGTAATCTTCTTCCTGCTGCTACCAACAACGCCGTGGTTTGGGTGAACAGCAAGGAGGAACTCGCCGGTTTGAGCGATGCCGATATCGCACAGTGTAAGAAGGATGCTGAGAGCCGTGGCGGCAAGGCGCCTTACTGCATCGTCATCGTGAACACCACCCAGCAGGCAATCCTCACCAATCTTCAGAACCGTGAGCTTCGCCGCAAGGTGTATATGGCCAGCATCCATCGTGCGGATGGCACCAATCCTGAGTTCAACACCTTCCCTATCGTTACCGAGATTGCCAAGTTGCGTGCCGAGAAGGGACAGCTGATGGGTTACAACAACTACGCCGAGTACTCTCTGGAGAAGACGATGGCGAAGAATACCAAGAATGTAAACGATTTCCTGCAGCAGCTCATCAAGGAGTATGCGCCTAAGGCTGATGCCGAAACCCGCGATATCGAAGCTTACGCTCAGAAGACCGAGGGCAAGGACTTCAAGCTGCAGCCATACGACCGCTTCTATTATTCTGCCAAGATGAAGAAGGAGATGCTCAACATCACTGATGATGAGATTAAGCCATACTTCAACATCGACAGCGTGCAGGTGAACGGTGTGTTCTATGCTGCCCATCGTGTTTACGGACTGAACTTCAAGCAGCGCAAGGATATCCCTACCTACCACCCAGATATGAAGGTATTCGAGGTGAGCGACAAGAACGGCAAGCCTATCGCCCTTTTCTATAGCGACTACTTCCGCCGTCCTACCAAGCGTGGCGGTGCCTGGATGAGTGCTTTTGCCAAGCAGAGCGACAAGTGGGGACAGTTGCCTATTATATATAATGTATGCAACAACGCCAAGGCTCCAGAGGGTCAGCCTACGCTGATTACATGGGATGAGGTTTGCACCCTTTTCCATGAGTTCGGTCACGCCCTCCACGGCATGTTGTCAAAGTGCGGCTACAATACACTTTCGGGCACAGCTGTGGCTCGCGACTTCGTGGAGATGCCTTCTCAGTTTAACGAGTCGTTCGCCAGCATCCCTGAAATCTTTGACCACTATGCCCGTCATACACAGACCGGAGCAGCCATGCCAGCCGACCTGAAGGAGCGCATGCTGAAGAGCTTCAACTTCCAGACAGCCTATTCGCTGGGTGAGAACCTGGCAGCTACCTGCCTAGACCTGGCTTGGCACGAGTTGACACCAGATGAGATTCCTTCTCCATACATGGCAGGCGCCTTCGAGAAGGAAGCCCTGAACAATGTAGGTTTGCTCAATTCGCAGATTCCTCCTCGCTACAGCACCACCTATTTCAACCATGTATGGGGCGGCGGTTATGCAGCAGGTTACTACAGCTATCTCTGGACAGAGGTGCTCGCCGTGAACGTGGCTGATTACTTTGCCAAGCATGGTGCTTTGGATCCAACCGTGGGTCAGGCATTCCGTGATAAGGTTCTGAGCCGTGGTAACACCAAGGACCAGATGGAAATGTTCACCGACTTCACAGGCATGAAGCAGCCAGATGCTTCAGGACTGTTGAAGGCTAGAGGTTTGTAAGAGAAGACATAATATATGATTAGAGGGTGTGCCATTAGTTCATGACACACCCTCTTTTTATTCCAGATAATTCCAGATAGGAACACCTATATATATATTACAATCTATTTCTTGATGGTATTCACTGTCAACTTACCCTCCTTGTCAAGCGAATCCAGTTTCTGCATCATCTCCTCAGCCTTTACGGTAGAGAAATAAACCTTGCCATCCGGGTCGATGAGATAAGAAGTTGGAATCCATGAAATGTGGTAATCCTTGGAAATCTTTGTTTCTTTCCATTTCTTAAACTCACAATATTGCAACCAGGTATAATTGTTATCTGCCAGGTATTTCTTCATTCTCGCCTCATCGGTATCGAAAGAAACACCCACCAGCTGAACCTTGGTGTTGTACTTATCAAAAATCTTCTTCACCATCGGCATGTCTCTTCTGCAGTCAGGACACCACGATGCCCAGAAATCAAGCACGGTCCAAACTCCAGCTACAGCCTGTCCATCTTTCGAAGTCTTGTTCTTGCAATCAGAGAGTTGGAAGATTTTCTCTCCCGTCTTGCTATTGGTAACCGTGAAATCAGGAGCCACTGTGCCTACTGGCAACAAGTCGAGCGAAGTCTGTGCTCTACCGATGACTGCCGTCATCAGGAGCAAAAAGAATAATACTTTCTTCATACAAATTATCATTTAAGTTAATATTGATTTACAATCGAATTATCTTTCAAGTTTATGATAATCTACTATCAAATTACCTTTCAAGCTATTATTGATTGACAGCCTTTGGAGTCCAGTTCTTCAGGAAGCGGAGCACCTTTTTCTCATCATAGCCCTTGCCTTCTTCCAGGAAACTGGAATCCTGAATATGAAGCACCTTGCCATCTGCATCCAGAATCACGAAGACAGGGAAGCCGAAACGCCTAGGATTATTCAGGCGCTTCATCAATGCCTCAGCCTTCTTCACGGCATCACCACCTGCCGACTGGCGAGGGTTATAGTTGACATGAAGATAAACAAAGTTATCATTCATCATCTGGTTCACAGCCGTATCCTTCTCTACGAAATCGGCAAACTTCAGGCACCAAGGACACCAGTTGCCCCCCAGCTGACAAACCACAAACTTGCCCTCGGTCTTCGCCTTCTGCAAGCCGGCATCAATCTGCCCCATCGGGTCGATGCTTTCATTATACACTTTTTTCAATCCACCCTGAGCATGCGCCATCATCACAACCATGGTCATCATGAAGGCAAAAGTAATCATTCTTCTCATAAATATTCTTTTTTTTATTATCCGAATTTATATTCTGTCAATTCCCTATTACAATTCTACAATTCAAAAGGCACCAGTACATTCTGAAGTTTCTCGAAATCATTCTTCGTAATGCGGCGCCCACGAAGACTGCGCACCTGCGGATAATCCTCGAAATAAGACTCCTGCGTGGTGTACCAGCGATGGGAACGAAGTTCGCGAACCATCGGAAGCTGCTTCTCTATGCGGCGGGCAAAGCCGGGGTTCACCCTGGAGAGATAGAACTTGCCATCCTTCAGTTCGATGGCAAGCATCAGATAGGTTTGCGGTCCCTTCGCCTTCTTCTTCTCCGCTACCCTCTCACTCACCTTCCATCCCTTGGTGGAGGTCATCACCCGGATATCCCAACCGTATTTGCGGTTCAGATTGTCCATCATCCCCCGGAACACGACACCATGAGGCGAAGTATCTTTCAGTCCGGTATAGCCGATGATGTAATGAATCATCTCATGCAGCAGTACACTCTTGGCCTGCTGCTCGGTCATATCATAATAGGTGCTCATCGAGAGCTTAAAGTCGTAAAGCTTGGTGCGCCCCCAGCGGGAAGCGCGCTTAAAGGCAAGCTGTCCCAACCGGGTCTTGGCTCGGGTGAGCGACAACTCCGGCAGTGGCAGTTTGCCACCGAAATATTCCTGGTCGAAACGCTTGAACCATTCCTCCATCCAGTCGATTGTTACTATCATTCTGTATAATTATTCAATTTTTATTCAGACTTACGTCTGTTGTATTACAAAACGACTGCAAAGATACATTTTTTTCGGGAAACACATACATATTTATTGAAAAATGAGTAACTTTGCGCCCAAATTTACAACAAAAATGAATAAGACTGCACAGCACATCATTGATAACGTATCTAAAAGAACATTATAAACACAGAAGATTGTCGAGGAAACATCGCAGACATCATGTGATAAAAGTTAGAAATTAAGCTCCTAAAGGGCAAAAATACCCTTTTTTTAGGGAAAAATGAAGTTTTTTGAAGAAAAAGTGAAAAAAGTTAGTGAAAAATTTGGTGGAATGAAAAAAAAGCACTACCTTTGCACTCGCTTTTAAGAACAAAGCTTTTACCAAATAAAGATTGTTCGCAATTCAAAAGCTTTCGGGTAGTTACCAGAGTGGCCAAATGGGGCAGACTGTAAATCTGCTGGCTATGCCTTCGGTGGTTCGAATCCATCACTACCCACTTTTCCCAAAAATAACTCAAAAAAAAATTAAGAGTCCGATTTTCGTTATGAGAATCGGATTTTTTCTTTTTAATATATCCACATGATTTCAGTAATAAGAGGGCACTAGGCACCTTACAGCCTAAAGACTGTAAGGTGATCATCATATACAGCTAGCACATTTCTGCCTCTGAGCAGGGCGGCTACAGGCTTGCCTTTCAATTTTCCGATAGAGGAACCATCGGGATGAATCAGCCTAAAGTTGGATTTGTCATCCCTGTTTTGTATGCAAAGCACATCATCCAAACGGAAACAAACGGAGAAGGTCTCGTAGAGATCATAAGATTCAAGAATGTCCAACTTGTCATTGAAGACAAAAAGCTTGTTGGTATTGGTCAGCATCGGGCACACCTTGTCGAATGCCTCCACTAAAGTCAGCTTTGGTGCAAGTCCATGAAACGCATAGAATGGTTTTCTCAACACCATAGTCAAAGCCCCATTGGCACTGCGATCCCAATCTTTGCTGATGACAGCAGAATCAGCAAATGACAGATATACAGCCTTGTCGGAACCAGCAAGGAAGACACCACTCTCCGTGAGCATTCCGTCGTTCATGACATGCTTCTTGTCGTATAAAGGAAACATCTTCTTCCTATCTCCCGTCTGCGCATCAAAAGAAGCCAAGAAAGGCTTGCCACACTTCACCGTACCTCTCATAAGACTCTTGCCATAACCGTAATTGAGCATCAATATCTTGCCATCCCTAAGCAGAAGATGAGCCGTAGAAGCCTCCTTGTCCAGGAAATCATACTTCCAGCGTGTTTGCAAACTGTCCGCTCCCAAACAATAGAGGCTTTTTCTATCACTAATATACAAGTCAGAGCCCACCTGAAGGATATTGGAAGTCAAGCCCGTAATGAGATATGGATTAAGATTATAATAATAGTAATAAAAAGGAGAATTAAATCCGATGGTGACTGCCGCAGACAAGACATTGGTCAATGCCAAAGCCATCATTCCCTTGGTATCACTGATACCAGTCACAGCCTTCACCTTCTTGATTTCACCCGAATGGATGTTGATCTCGTTGATGGCATCCCCCACAACCACCAGGTGAATGGAATCCACCATGCAAGCATCTTTCCATCCCACGTTCTTGGTCATCGGAATCTCGGCATCCCACAACAGCATTCCTGTGCTCAGGCGATAAGCGTATGTCTTGCTACCTCCCACTTTCTCTAGTCCTATCACGATATCCAAGCTATCATTGAAATAGACAGGATAAAGATACTGCGTCCATAGCGACCGGCCCGTCTTGGTATCAGACAAGGTCAAGAGCGACTTGCCTGTGCTTTTCAGAGTGGAGGAAAGCAGCACCCCCTTGGAACAGACGCCATAGAGTTTTGACAAAGAAAGTTTCAGCGACTTTTGCCATTGTACTTCCAGGGTATTGGCTTCTAGTGAATAGAGATAACCAGTATCGGTATTTTTTCCTTTTTTAGTGGTATCACAAGCGAAGACGATGAGCGTGCTATCGCAATTGTAGGCCTGGAGAATGCGCTTGTGCAAATCTATTGACTTGCCACAGATGGGGGCACCTTCATCCATATCCGCAACTTGGACTGATTCTACAGTCGTCTGCGCTGACATCCCTATCGAGAAAATCAACTGCAAGAATAAAATAATCTTTTTCATATTTATGTTAGCCTTAATTCTGCAACACTATTATAAATTAAACTTTTTAAGTAACTGGGTGGGCAAGTTACAAAAAGAAGAGCAGCGACCCAACCGTCGCTACTCTTCCCTATCCATATTTTGTATTTAGTCTTTCAAACTATTCTTATACCACTCGAAGAGCTTCTGTACACCATCCTCGATTTCCACCTTGTGAGTCCATCCAAGGCTGTGAAGCTTATCCACAGAGATGAGCTTGCGCATGGTTCCATCTGGTTTGCTGGCATCAAACTCAACCTCGCCTTCGAAACCTACGGCCTTTACCACAAGTTCTGAAAGTTCACGGATGGTGAGTTCCTTACCGGTACCCACATTGATGTGGCAGTTGCGAATCTCACCAAGAGATGGGATAGCTCCACCACGACCCTCAGAGTTGTTTCTATCCACAGCACCATCTACCTTGGCACCATAGAATACAGAGCTGTACTTCTCTATACCGATGATGTCCTTGAAATCTACATTCAGAAGTACATGAACGCTGGCATCTGCCATATCCTCGCTCCAGAGGAACTCGCGCAATGGCTTACCAGTTCCCCAAAGCACCACCTTGTTGTCGTAGATGCCATAGAACTCCAGCGCCTTCAGAATGCGCTCGTGTGTATTGCTACCATCCACATTACCCTCGCCAATGATTTCGCGAAGCTTATCAGTAGGGTTGATAGGGCGCTTGTTCATATCTACCTCGATGCTGTGCCAGTCGCCATCGTGAATGAGCTTGGCAAGATAAATCTTGCGCATCATTGCAGGCATTACGTGGCTGTTCTCCAAGTGGAAGTTATCGTTAGGACCATAGAGGTTGGTTGGCATCACTGCGATATAGTTGGTACCATACTGAAGATTGTAGCTCTCGCACATCTTCAATCCGGCAATCTTAGCGATGGCATATTCCTCGTTGGTATATTCCAAAGGAGAAGTTAGGAGCACATCCTCGCTCATAGGCTGCGGTGCATTCTTTGGATAGATGCAGGTAGAACCCAAAAAGAGGAGTTTCTTCACGCCATGAGAATAAGCATTGCTGATTACGTTGCACTGCATCTTCATGTTCTGCATGATGAAGTCGGCACGATACAATGAGTTCGCCATGATACCGCCCACGAAGGCAGCAGCCAGAACCACTGCATCAGGCTTCTCCTCGTCAAAGAACTTCTCTACTGCATACTGGTCGGTCAAGTCGAGTTCTTTGTGAGAACGACCCACCAGATTATGATAGCCTCTCTTCTCGAGGTTATTCCAGATAGCAGAACCCACGAGTCCGTGGTGTCCTGCTATATAAATCTTAGAATCTTTTGATAACATTGATTATTATTGTAAACTATCAACCGTTAACTATCAACCGTTAACTATTACTTAACAATACCCTTTTCCAAGTATTCCACGAGGTTGCAACGAACCTTCTCGCCGGCATCCTCAGCAGCCACCTTAGCCATATCACTCTCAACCATGATCTTGACGAGATCCTCGAAAGATGTGGTGTTAGGATTCCAGCCAAGCTTAGCCTTAGCCTTTGTTGGGTCACCCCAGAGGTTCACCACGTCGGTAGGACGATAGAAGTCAGGAGAAACCTCAACGAGTGTCTTGCCGATGAGTTCCTCAGGACCCTCAACACAGATACCCTTCTCATTCTCTTCCTTGCCTTCCCACTTCAGCTCGATGCCTACATAGTGGAAAGCCAACTGAGCGAACTCACGAACTGAGTGCTGCTTACCTGTTGCGATAACGAAATCCTCTGGCTTCTCAGCCTGGAGAATCAACCACATGCACTCTACGTAATCCTTGGCATAACCCCAGTCGCGGAGTGAATCCAGGTTACCCAGATAGAGCTTGCTCTGCTTACCCTGCTTGATGCGTGCCGCAGCCAATGTAATCTTACGGGTAACGAATGTCTCACCACGGCGCTCACTCTCATGATTGAAGAGGATACCAGAACAGCAGAACATATTATATGCCTCGCGGTACTCCTTGACAATCCAGAAACCATACTGCTTGGCTACAGCGTATGGAGAATAAGGGTGGAATGGAGTGTTCTCGTTCTGAGGAACCTCTTCTACCTTGCCGTAAAGCTCAGAAGTTGAAGCCTGATACATGCGGCAAGTCTTCTCCAAACCGCACTGGCGGATAGCTTCCAGAATACGGAGCACACCTGTGGCGTCTACATCGGCTGTAAACTCAGGAGAGTCGAAGCTCACCTGTACGTGGCTCTGAGCCGCAAGGTTATAAACTTCAGTTGGCTTCACCTTGTTCATTACCTGGATGATACTCATAGAGTCACCGAGGTCGGCATAGTGAAGGTGGAAGTTTGGAGTACCCTCCAAGTGAGCGATACGCTCACGATAGTCTGTAGAAGAACGACGGATAGTTCCGTGAACATCATAACCCTTACTCAACAACAACTCTGCCAAATAAGAGCCATCCTGACCTGTAATACCTGTGATTAAAGCTACTTTTCTATTTTCCATTTATTACTAAATATATGATAAATTAATAATTTATTCTGTTTCATATTACCTCAATCTTCTTATATGAATGATGTTGCCATCGATTCACTCTTATATAAAAGATGTGTATACTTAAGTGCAAAAGTACTACTTTTTTCTTGAACCATCAAACTTTTAACCATTTATTTGCTGATTAACATGGTTTTTGAATGATTTGAAAACAAATTGGCACTATAATACAGATTTAGAGCATATAATTAGTCCGTTTTGACCTATTCGTTCAGAACAGCCAATCCCAATCAACTTGTTTCGATTTGCGTTTCCGGCCAGTTCACCAGATAGAGCATCTCCGTGGCACGGGTGAAGGCTGTATAGAGCCAGTGGATATAATCGGGCGTAAGCATATCATCCGTCATGTAGCCCTGGTCCACATAAACATGTGCCCACTGTCCACCCTGCGCTTTATGACAGGTGACGGCATAAGCAAACTTCACCTGCAAGGCATTGTAAAACTGGTCCTGCCTGATTGCTTTCATTCGGTCTGCCTTGAGCGGAACATCCTGATAATCCTCTTCTATCTGATGGAATAGCTGTTCCTGCTGCTCGTGGGTCAAGGCAGGTGCCTCGCTCGTCAGGGTATCCAGCAGCACGGTAGCCTCTAGCTCATAGTTGCCGTAATCAGGAAACTGAAGCAGAAGGGTGGCAAAGCGGAAGCCATAGAGGTCAATGCGGCGACGCACCTTCAGCACCTTCGCCCTGTCACCATTCGCCAGAAAAGCAGGAATATCGTTACTTTGAACTTGATTATCCTTTTCCTTCATCTTCTTCCTCTCTTCCTCCATCCAATAATAATTGTTCTTGACAATCATAAGTATGTCGCCCTGCGAGAGTTCCTCTTCCCTATCGAGCACCATATTCCGGATACCCTGGTTGAAAATGTTTGCACGCTTGTTGCTGCGAGTAACCACGATGGTATCATCCAATCCCACATGGTGATAGCTGTCGGCAAGTGCCTCTATCAGTTCGGCTCCAGGCTTCGGCTTGATATCCGAAAAGCCCGTAAAGCGAATCTTCGGGAGTTGGGTGATGTCGTCATGGGTAATCATCTGGCGAATCATCGTGGCATTATAAAGAATGCCCGACTGCTCGCTCTGGCGGAGCACCTCGTTCAAATCGCACTCGTAAACCGTCAATCCATACCCCTGCAGCATGGCTGCATTGAGGGCAGGTGATTCCTCTTCGCCAACAGGAGGCAACTGCGCCTTATCGCCGATAAGCATCAAGCGGTCGTTTCTGCCCTGATATACGAAATGTACCAGGTCATCCAACAGGCATCCGCTGCCGAAGCTCATGCCACCCAATCCCATATTGGCAACCATCGAAGCCTCATCCACCATAAAGAGCGTATCGGTGAAGAGATTGTCGTTGAGATTGAACTGACCATCTACCCCGGAAAACGACTTTTCGCGATAGATGCGTCGATGGATGGTATAAGCCGGCGTTCCACTGTTCAGCGAAAACACCTTAGCCGCCCTGCCCGTTGGCGCCAGGAGCATCACCTTCTGGCGGATGCTCTGCAGGGTGCGGACGATGGCACCCGAAAGCGAAGTCTTACCCGTACCCGCACTACCTCGGAGAATCATCACCACCTGCGGGTTTCTATCGGTAAGGAAGCGTGCAAACACATCTAGCGCATTCGCCTGCTCCAGGGTTGGCGGGAAGCCAAATTGCAGCAATATCTTATATTTTAACTCATCAACTACCATCAAAATTTCTTTTTATAATTAATAATTAATAATTTCAACGCCATTTATTTTGTATTGTCTGTATTTTAGCGTATCTTTGTACCCTAGTTAGGCGTCGTCTCTTATCAAGAGCCGAAAGCCGATGCAAAAGTAATAATACTTTTTGAAATGAGAATGAAATTAAGGAAATTAAACAATAATGTTATCCTGGGAGCATGCGTGGTCGTCATGATGCTGCTCTGCGTGCTCAGCATAAGCCAGCCCATCCGCTTCCAAAAATCGATGGAGGGCAGAGAGGCTGAGGTGAAGGAGAAACTGATGCTGATTCGCTCTGCCGAGGAGAAATACAAGGCAAGACATGGGGTATATACGGGCGATTTCACTACCCTCATCAAGGGAAAGTATCTGAAGGCAGACGACGCAATCATCCCTTACTCCGATGGCAAGAAATTCTCGCTTACTGCCGCCACCATCGTGGGGAAAAGCGGAAAGCAGATACCACTGATGGAATGCAGCGCCGCATATGAGGACTACCTGGATGGGCTGGACGAGGAGGCTATCATGAATGTGACGGAAGAAGCCAACTATGCAGGCCGCTTTCCCGGACTGAAGATTGGCGACATCACAAAAGACAACGACAACGCAGGAAACTGGTAAGGAAAACAACCCAGGAAACTGATTAAAAACAAGATTAGAATGCAGATAACTGGTAACAGAACACAACAAGCACGACTCACCATCAGAGTGAGCAAGAATACACTCAGCTTTTCGGTTGTTGACCGGGAGGCCGAGCATCAGTTGATATACGAGCCTTACACCGTGAAGAGCGGCGTATCAATAGCTGCCAACTTGCGCCAGGCATTCAGCGAGAGCGATCTGCTGCAACGTGGCTACACCAAAGTGCGCGTGTATATCGACTCCCCTATTCTGCTGGTACCCATCGAGGAGTTTCACGAAGAAGACCTCCCCGTGCTCTATCAGCATGCCTTCACAGGGCATAATGGTGATGTGATTCTGCACAAGGTACAGCCCAACCTGAATGTGGTGGCGGTATTCCCTATCAACAAGGACTTGAAGATGGTGGTGGAGGATAATTTCAAGGACGTGCGCTTCACCCCTATCATGCAACCGATTTGGAACTATCTGCACCAGCGCAGTTTCACCGGCATCCATCGCAAGCTCTACGCCTACTTCCATGATAAGAAAGTAGATATCTTCTGCTACGAGAAGAACCGCTTCAAGTTCTTCAATTCATTCAAGGCAGACCACGCCAAGGATGCTCTCTACTTCATCCTCTATGTATGGAAGCAAGTGGGCATGGACCAGGTACAGGACGAGCTACATGTGGCAGGCGACGTGCCAGACAAGGACTGGTTCCTCTATAATGCAAAGATATATATCAAGAAGACCTTCCTCTTGAATCCGAGCGCTGAGTTCAATCGTGCCCCAATCACGGAAATCAAAGGAATGCCGTTCGACTTGGTAACACTCTATTTAAGCAAGTAAAAAGAGTTTAGTAAAATAATTTAAAGTTCAAAGTAAATTATGAGAATCATAACAGGACAATATAAGGGTCGCCATTTCGACATTCCCCGTTCGTTTAAGGCTCGACCAACCACCGATTTCGCAAAGGAGAACATCTTTAATGTTTTGCAGAATTACATCGACTTCGAGGATACCACAGCCCTCGACCTCTTTGCCGGCACAGGCAGCATCTCTCTGGAACTGGTTTCCCGTGGCTGCCAGCGTGTCATCAGCGTAGAAGCAGACCGCGACCATGCCAACTTTATCAGAGAGTGCTTCAAGAAACTGGGCGAAGACAAGGATCTTCTGATTCGTGGCGATGTGTTCCGTTTTCTGAGAACCTGCAAGCAGAAGTTTGATTTCATCTTTGCCGATCCACCTTACGCTCTAGAGAAACTCCCTGAGATTCCAGATCTCGTATTGAATGGTGACCTTCTGAACGAAGATGGCATTTTCGTTTTCGAACATGGCAAGAATTATGATTTCTCCGAGCATCCAAGATTCCTGGAGCATAGAAGTTACGGAAGCGTGAACTTCTCGATATTCAGATAAAAGCAAATTTTAGGCACGGATTACACGGCCGTGTAATCCGTGCCTAAATAATCCATATCTAAATAAAAATCCGTCCTAATCACAGCAGCGGCGAAAGCAATCTTACGATACTCTCGAACAGGCGCTTCATGAATGGGCGCTTCACGAAATACGCCACATCATCCACCAGGATACTCTTGGCCTCATCCTTGAGATAAATCGTCTTGATGCGCTGCGCCATCTCCTCATCATAGAAGAAGGCATTCGCCTCGAAATTATTCTCGAAACTACGGAAATCCACATTCGTGCTGCCCACCGTGCAGAGATTGTCATCACTCACCAGCAACTTGCTGTGGTTGAAGCCACCCATATAAAGATAAACCTTCACGCCGGCCTCAATCGCCTCCATCAGATAAGAGCGGGAAGCCCATTCCACCATTCTGGCATCCGCATGCCGGGGCACCATCAGGCGAATATCCACTCCGGCAAGCGCCGCCGTGCGCATCGCAAAGAGCACAGGCTCCGTAGGCAGAAAATAAGGCGTCTCCATATACACATACTTCTGCGCCTGGAGCAGGATACGAACATAGCCCTGCATGATATCAGGCCAAGGCATAATCGGACTGCTCGTCACTATCTGTACCAGACAATTATTGTTGATATGGATATCCACCGGCGGATAGTACTTACGACTGCTTACCAATGTTCTATCCACAAAATACCAATCTATCAGAAAAGCACGCTGAATGGCATAGACACCACCGCCTTCTATCCTGAGATGGGTATCGCGCCAAGGTCGCTTCCCCGTACCCTTCACGTATCTCAAGGCGATATTCATGCCACCGATGAAGCCCACCTTTCCATCTATCACGCACAGTTTGCGGTGGTTGCGATAGTTCACCTTACTGGTAAATGCCGGGAATCTAACCGGCATAAAGGCATGAACATCAATGCCTGCATCGCGCATCCGCTCGAAGAAAGCATCCTTCACCTTCCAGCAGCCCACATCATCATAGATGAGTCGCACTTCCACTCCCTGCTCAGCCTTGTCTATCAGGGCATCGGCTACAAGATTTCCCAAGGCATCATCTTCCATGATATACGTATCGAGATGAATATGATGCTTTGCCTGACCTATATTATATAATAAGGTGAGGATGAAATCGTAGCCGCTGGTAAAAATATCCACCTTGTTGTCCTTGAAGGGAAAAGCCCAGTTCTGGTTGGTGAAGAGATTCACCAGCGGTTTGTTGCTGGCAGGCAGATGGAGATTCTCCTGCTCGGCAAACTCCAGCATGGAACGCTTGGTAAGCTGGTCCATGCTTCGGCCGCTGATGAGCCGTTCCTTTCGGGTGTTCTGTCCGAAGAAAATGTAGAAGATGATTCCTACGAAAGGCATGAACGAGAGCACAAGAATCCATGCCATCGTCTTAGCCGGCTGCCGATTGTCCATCAAGACGGTGATGATAGCAGGTATCATAATCGCTATATAAAGCAACAGATAAATCCAATGAAAATATATCATACCTTTCGTTTTTTATCTAATTAAACACTGAGTTGGTCTGACTTGCCAGGAGGGTATTCATCTTCTTGAGTTTCATAAACTCCTCCAGCAGTTCCCTGTTGGTAGGATTCCTGGCAAACTCCTGCTGCACCTCGATGATTCGCTGGGCGATGTAATGGGTGCGGAAACTGAGCAGATCCTTGAGCACCAGCTGGCGCAGTTTCTCCTGACTCATCTTGAGCTGAAGGCTCACCGTAGAAACCTCCTGGTCGCCGGTAGGCAAACCGGCTATGCGACTAATTTCCGGGTTCGGATGATTGGCGAAATAGGTTTCTGCCACAAATCCATCTTCCTCCACATGCTCCACAGCCTCCTGCAATATCTGATTGTAGAGTTCATTATGAAACTTGAAATCATCGCCAGCCAAATCAAGACTGATGTATTGCGCCACCGGCAACTCCACATTATTGCCATCCACATCCTGCACTACGATAGTCTTGTCACCATGATGAATAACCACCTGAACCAGCAGGGTTTCCACTTCCAGGAGTTTATCCAGCGGTGTGGTTCCCTGAAGCGCCTGCTGCATGCCCTGCTGAGGCGATGTGGCTTTCGGGTCACGAAGACCAGCCGCCCTGCGCTCAGCCTTCACCTGCTCGCTCATGCCATTGCGCACAAAGTTATTGAGGGCATTCACGATGATGGCTTCGTTCACGCCGAGCCGATGGGCACAGTCGGTGATGTAAGAGGCTCTGGTAATCTGATTCTTGATTTTCGAGATGCTCTCCACGATGCTGTTGATAGCCTGACTTCGCTTCACGGGGTCGGTGACCCCACGCAGCATCAAATCGGTCTTAAACTGAATGAAGTCTACCTGATGATCCTCGATATATTTCCTGAAGTCCGCCGCCGTATGGTTACGGGCAAAGCTATCCGGGTCGTTGCCATCCGGCAGGAAGAGCACCTTTACGTTCATCTCCTCTTCCAGCAGCATATCGGTTCCTCTCAATGCAGCGTGCACACCGGCATCATCGCCATCATAAAGGAGCACGATGTTGCTGGTGAATCGATGAAGCAATCGAATCTGGTTGATGCTCAGGGCAGTACCCGAGTTTGCCACCACATTCTCGATGCCGCACTGGTGCATGGAAATCACATCGGTGTATCCCTCCACCATGTATACGCAGTCTTCCTTGGCTATCGCCTTCTTTGCCTGATAAAGACCATAGAGTTCTCTTTCCTTATGGTAAATCTCGCTATCCGGCGAGTTGACGTATTTCTGGCTCACGCCCTTGGTACGGGTATCGAGCACTCGTCCACCGAAAGCCACCACCTTGCCACTCACACTGAGCCACGGGAAAATGGCACGCCCCGAGAATCTATCCAGATACTTATCCTGCCCGCTCCTGTTGTTCTCCTCGTCCTTATCCACCTTGAAGCAAAGACCTGTGCTCACCAGGTACTTCGGATTGTATCCCTTCTTCACAGCCTCATCATAAAGGGCTGTGCGCTGAGGAAGTGCGAATCCCAACTGGAACTTCCGGATGATGTCGTCGCGGAAACCACGACTGCGGAAATACTGCATACCGATGGCACGTCCGTCCACATCATTCTGGAGAATGTCCTGGAAATACTTCGCAGCCCAGTCGTTGACGATGAACATGGATTCCCGTTCACTCTCGCGCTGCTTCTCCTCGCTGGTCATCTCCCGTTCCTGAATCTCGATGTTATACTTCTTGGCAAGCCAGCGAAGGGCATCGGGATAGGTCATCTGCTCCAGCTCCATCAGGAAGTTGACGGCATTTCCGCCCTTGCCGCAAGTAAAGCAATGGCAGATGCCTCGGGTTGGAGACACGGAGAAAGAAGGATGGGAATCGTTATGGAAAGGACAGAGTCCGACATAGTTGATGCCTCGCTTCTTGAGCGTGACAAACTCAGACACCACCTCTTCTATCTTGGTGGAGTCCATAATACGGGCTATGGTCGGTTTGTCTATCATGTTTCTATTCCTATATTTATATTTCTATTTTCTATCCTATTATTAATGTGCAAAGGTACTATTTTTCTGTGAAAACACAAAAAGAAACAACAAGAAACATGAAAATGAAACAAATAAGAAAGTAAAGACTACAGAAAACAAAGTAAAATCAACGAATATTCCATACCTTTGCACCCGACAATAATAAGTTGAACTACAAACATCTATACACATTACAAAGTATGAAGCTAAACAAAAACAAGAAGATTTTCTTCGTGAGCATGGCTTTGCTTTCATCCTTAGGCATGAGCGCAGCCGACCAGTTTGTCTCCTTCCAGAAAGGCGACTTACTCATCAATCGTGATAATAAGGTAGAAATCTATATGGATGCCAACGACTGCAAAGGTGTGAGCTATGCAGCCAATGCCCTGGTCAAGGATATCATAAAGGTGAGCGGAAGCAAGGCTGTCCTTACCTCCGATGCCGGACTGAAAGACAAGGATACAACCAGAAAGGATGCTGCAGACAAGAATGCTGCCGGCAAGCCTACCATCCTCGTAGGTACCATCGGCCATTCTGCGGCCATCGACCAGCTCATCCGCCAGAAGCGCATCAATGGAAATCTGTTGAAAGGAAAACGGGAGAAATTCATCATCACCGTGGTAGACGGACAGCTCGTCATCGCAGGTAGCGACCGCCGAGGCACCATCTACGGCATCTACGAACTCTCACAGCAGATGGGCGTATCGCCTTGGTATGACTGGGCTGACGTACCCGTGGTTCATCACGATTCCATCTTCGTAAACAAGGGTGTCTATACCGATGGCGAACCAGCCGTCAGATATCGTGGCATCTTCCTCAACGACGAAGCACCTTGCCTCACCTCGTGGGTGAAGAATACATACGGCACCGATTATGGAGACCACCGATTCTATCAGCGCGTCTTTGAACTGGTATTGCGACTGAGGGGTAACATGATGTGGCCTGCCATGTGGGGCTGGGCTTTCTATGCCGACGACCCGGAGAACGAAAAGACTGCCGACGAGATGGGCGTGGTGATGAGCACCTCACACCATGAGCCGATGGCTCGCAACCACCAGGAATATGCCCGCAACCGCAAGGGATGGGGCCCTTGGAACTATCAGAAGAACAAGGAAAACCTGCAGAAATTCTTCCGTGAAGGCATCGAACGCATGAAGGGTACCGAACAGATTGTAACCATCGGCATGCGTGGCGACGGCGACGAGGCGATGAGCGACGAGGCTGATACACGACTGATGACCAACATCATCAACGACCAGCGCAAGATTATCGCTGATGTAACGGGAAAGAAGGCAAGCGAGACCCCACAGGTCTGGGCTTTATATAAAGAGGTGCTGGATTACTACGACAAGGGTATGAAGGTGCCTGATGACGTAACCCTGCTGCTCTGCGATGACAACTGGGGCAACGTACGCCGTGTGCCTAACGCCAAGGAACGCAAGCACAAGGGCGGTTGGGGATTGTACTATCACGTAGATTACGTGGGTGCGCCAAGAAACTCAAAGATGCTCAACGTTACTCCTGTGCAGAATCCTTGGGAGCAGTTGACGCTTGCCTACGAGAACGGCATCGACCGCCTCTGGATTCTCAACGTGGGCGACCTCAAGCCGATGGAATACCCTATCAGCCAGTTTATGGACATGGCCTGGAATCCTCGCAAATACGATGTGAACAACATTACCCGTCATACCCGCAACTGGTGCGTCCAGCAGTTTGGCGAATCGCAGGCAGATGAGGCGGCACGCATACTGAATCTTATCTGCAAATATAATGGACGCTGCACCCCTGAGATGCTCGACAAGAACACCTACAGTCTGGAGAACGGCGAATGGCAGGAGGTTGTGAACCAGTATCTCCAGCTCGAAGCAGATGCTTTGCGCCAGTACAACAGTCTGCCGGCATCCTATCACGATGCCTATCGCCAGATCATCCTCTTCCCTATCGAGGTGATGAGCAATCTGCACCAGATGTATTTTGCCCAGGCACAGAACAACGCCCTCTACAAGCAGGGCAATCCGAAAGCGAATGTGTGGGCGGACGAGTGCGAGCGCTTCTTCAAGCGCGATTCAATCATCTGCGATTATTACAACCACAAGATGGCTGGCGGCAAGTGGAACGGCATGATGACCCAGAAGCATATCGGCTACACATCATGGAACGATGCCTTCGAGAAGGACACCTGTCCGCAGCTCTTCCGAGTATCCACCAAGGATGGCGTCATCATCAGCGAAAACAACGGCGTGGTAGAAATCGAAGCTCCTTACTACAACAGCAAGACGGATGCTGCCGAGGCAAAATGGACAGAGATTCCATTCATGGGCAAAAGCGTATCGGCAATGACTCTGATGCCATATACCAAGAGTGTAAAGGGAGCTAGCATCACTTACAAGTTTAAGCTGAAAGCCGAGAAGGCTTCGGATGGCAATGCTTCTAACGGCAAGCAGAAGGTTCGCATTCATGTGATTACCAAATCAACCTTGGATTATCTCAACAAGGGCGGCTTAACCTATGGTGTAAGTTTAGATGGCACTTCTCCTGTAGAGATTAACTTCAACAAAGATTTGAACGAGAAGCCGGAGAACATCTACAATATCTATTATCCAACGATAGCCACTCGCATCGTTGATCAAGTGATAGAGTTGGAACTGCCGGCTACTGCCGATGGCATCCACACCCTCACCCTCACTCCTAACGACCCAGCCATCGTCTTCGAGAAAATCGTGATTGATGGAAGAGGAGGAAAAAAGAGTGTCAAGGTGATTTAAAGGTAGCATATAATAAAAGGTATAGGCACGCACCCACGAAAGGATGCGTGCCTATTCTTTTTACGCAAACTATCACTATCTTCTTATGTTCCATACTTCGTAGCATTCATTTTTACATAAACAATCACAATAGTAACAAATAAATGAAAAAAAAGAGTATTTTTTAAATCTTTTTTGAGAAATATACGTTTATATGAGTAAAGTTAGAAACATAAAAACAAGAAACGAATGAATATAGGCAACCCAAAACTCATAAAACAACTGGAGAGTCTTGTCGACAATCGGCAAGACTGGCTATTTCGTTTTGCCTATATTCGAATCGGGCAACGTGAGGATGCAGAAGATATTGTGCAAGAGGTGCTGCTTGCAGCTTTCAAGAAACTGAAAGAAGGTCAACAAGTGGAAGAGTTGGACCGCTACATCATTCGCTCTGTTAGCAACGCATGCCGAGACTACTTGCGCAAAAAACGTCCGCAAATCATAGCTATCAATGAAGCTGCAAGCATGCCTACCAGCAATGATGACAAACAAATACACGAGGAATTTCTCAGAATATCAAAACTGCTGGAAGATATTCCACAGGAGCAAGCGGAAATCGTAAGAATGAAATGTTACGACAACTTGACGTTCCGGGAGATAGCCGAACTGGAGGAGATACCAGAAGCTACCGTGAAATCTCGCTATCGCTATGCCATCCAACATATCCAACAACGACTCAAAAAGGAGAAAAATATATGAAAGATCAAATGAACATCCATAATGACAAAGGATTTGAGGATATAGAGCAACTGCTCCAACCTCAATGTGATTTCCATGCCTCCTCCCAAACCAAGCAACAAGTAATAGAGAAGGCAAGGAAGAGCTTGGTCAGCCATCGCACCTTGCGTATCTTTCCATGGATTTGCGCAGCATGCGTGGCTGGCATCATCGCTATCATCCTGCAACCACCCAAGGATACCACTTCTGCGTCGGGCAATGCGACAATGGCTGTGAGAAAGGCTACACAGCCGATGCAAAAAGCTATGACGCAAGAAAAGAGTTTGACGGCAGAAAAGGAAAATACAGCAGAAAAAGCCATCACAGAAGAGAGCAGAACATACGAGAAGAAAAAGACTTTCGCCAAGCTCAATGCTCCCAAAAGGGAGGCTAAGCCTAAAGCAGAGTTTGGAGATGACATGCCAGACACCGAAGAAAAAGGTCCGGTACTCTTCCCTATGTCAACCTTGCCCAAAGAGCATCTTTTCAAAATGCAGACAGCAGAGGTTCAAGCCACTACATGCAATGCCGTGCAAAGTGAGGATGACCGCCAACAAATACGGCGAATCACCGTTAAACTCTAAAGAAAGTATATATAATTAAGGTATAAACATTAAAGAACAAAGAACATGAAAAAGTATATCATATATTTATTGCTCATGATGTTCTCATCAATGGGAGCACAGGCACAAAAGTCTTATTTCAAAGAGGCTTTGGAGAAATTGGTAAGCAACAAGGCGTTTACCATAAATCAATCAGGAGCAAAAAATGAGGTTGGTGACACAGCACAATGGAGTTGGAAAAAATATCGCTTTAAAACTCTCAAGAAAGACGAGTTTCTCAAGGAACTGGACAGAATCAACAAGGCTTTTCAAAAAGATTGCAATCAGCCTGTAACTGACTTTTACTATATGGTAGATGGAAACAACAACCCACTTGAAACATGGATGAACTTTGACATATCTGTAGGCAACGACCTTATTATGGTTGGAAATTTCTCGGCATATAGCGTCCTTATCAATCGCCAACAAATGGGGCACTCTGGCATGCGCAGAGTCTGTGCCATAGAATGGGACCATATCGTAGAGAATGGTTGGGTTAACGAAAAAGGCTATGAAGGAAACATCTGCATCGTAGAAGGAAAAGCTCCTTTAAACAAGCACCGCGTAGCTGACGAAATAAAACAGCAACCATATAATGCCGTCCACTATACAGGTGTTCTTACCCCAATAGACACCCAAGAAGAAAAGGCAGCTCCTAAAGAAGAGACTAAAGAAGAAAAAGAAGTACCTAATGAGCAGTTGACCAAGATGCTTAAAGATGCTCAGACCAACCTGAAAGGCAACTTTGAGATTATTGGCAAGCGTGACCCTGAACTTTGGGACCGTGGCTATTTTATCTGTTACAAAGACGAAACAGACATGTATGTAGAACCCATCCTTGTGGCTACCAACGGCACTAACTTCTCATACAAGCACGACCTGAAGGACATTACCATGGGAAGAGTGAGAGCACTGATGAAAGATGGAACCATCTGCTCGGAATGGATAGACATTCCTTTTGTACCAGGAGAGATAGCAGAGCTAAGCGTACACAATGGTTACTACAGCCTCACAGGATCAAGTTTCTATAAGCAGTGGGTGGAAGAGGAAAGCAAGAACCATGATGGATGGGACGAGCGCAAGTATACGGCTTACGCACTCAGCAATATCCATTCTCCTGGCATCATCTGCTATCTGTTCTATCAGCATTTGATAAAAGGTTCTTCGAATCAAAAGAAAATATTCAAAGCCCTCCCAACAACTCTACAAGAGAATCATGTGGGTCGCTTTATCAAAAAGCATATGAACAATAAATTATTGCCCCCACTTTAAAAAGTAAGGCCTGTTTAAAGTGGGGTCAGTTAAGTAACGTTATATTAATATATACTGCTTTAAATAGTATCAATCCAATAAAATAATCGAATTATGAAAAGAATCTTTTGTGTACTTATTGCAGCCATCTGGCTCTGCACTTGCTGGGCTGGGAATGGCAAGAAACCTATTGTCTGGGAAAAACCAGTAGCTGAATCGAACCAGCTATTTAATGATCCTCGTCAGTCTCAGCTCAACATCTATCGTGTGGAATTCGCAGATGATGAAACACGAGTGTTCATGCACATCACTTTTCGCCCACACTATTGGGTAAAATTTGTGAAGGAAACCTATCTCCTTGCTGATGGCAAGAAATATCTCGTCAAGAGCTGTGATGGACTGAAACTTGACGAGGAACACTATATGCCTGGCTCTGGCAGGGAGGATGTGGTCTTCCACTTCGCACCGCTCCCCAAGAAGACCCGAAAGTTTGACTTCCTGGAAGGTGACGGCAAAAAGAACTTCAAGATATTTGGCATCGAGAATATCGATACCCGCATCAAACAGCTCTTCTCCTCGCTTTGGCGCAACGATGCGACCGGTGATTGGGAGATAGGATTCTATGATGATTTCGCCATCTACGACTGCCGTTACTGGCAATACAAGCAGAAGAATCAGAAGGGCGACAAGTACTCTTTCATCCTTACCGATGGCAAGAGCGACCTGGCTGTCAACATCGACAAGTCTCAACATGGCAAGCGCACGATGAGCATCAACGGCAAGAAAGCAGAATATTCGCTCATTACCACTTCCATCCTTCCGGATTATCCGCAGAAAGATGAGACCACATGTCTGAAGGATACTCATAACAAGCCCGATACGGCTATTGTTGTGGGATGGCTCAGAAATATGCCTAAGGAACTTTGGGATAGAGGGCAGGAGTATAGTGTGGAGTATTATGATCTCTTTTCCACATTCACAGGAGTTAGCAATTACAGCAAGCTCGATTCTCTTGGCAGATTTGAAATCAAAGTACCTCTCATCAACTCTACCGAGGTTTTCATGGACTGGAAACATACTTATATCAACACGGTATTGGAGCCAGGAGAGACCTATTATCTGCTCTATGACTTCAAGGCAGGACATTCCATCTTCATGGGCAAAAAATGCCGCTTGCAAAACGAACTGCTAGCACATCCTTTCCCATTGATTGACGCAGAATATCCAGGTAAGTATGAAAATAAGGTTCCAGCCCAGGAGATGATGCAGATTCTTGAAACCAGATATAAGGAGGCTGAAGGGAACTTACGAAAACTGATAGGAGAATCGGCATCTATCTCCAAATGTTATCAGGACTATACTGCCCGATATCTTCTCTGTAATTATGCATCATCAATCTTACAAGGAGCATATCACGTAAAAGACCATATTTTCCCTCAGGAATATGTGAGCCAAGTGGAAAAAATATGGAAGGAGATTCCGCAGCCTTATACTCAGTTTCGTGACTATAATATGCTGACTAATGATCTCATCGGCCAGGAAAGAAGGTTAAAGTACAGTACCCCCATGGGAAGGACCTATAGATTCTTATCCACCAATTCTTATCCGGAACTGTTGAGAAAGCACAAGGCTCTGGGGGATATTGCGATAACCGATTCAGAAATTGCTACGGTGGAACAATGGGCTAAGAATCTGGATGCCATAACTATCAAGCAATATCAGACGACAGATGCCAAGGAGCAGGAGGAAATAGTAAATGCTTTTTCCAACTCAGTCCTTGCCAAGCGTGCTACGGCAATCCTTGAAAAAGAAGATATTGCCAAGATGCTTAAGGATGAGACTCCTCTCCTCGATGTATATTATGCCCAGCATATAGCTGATAGCATGGGATGCAACCAGCAGCAGAAAGATGTCATCATCACCAAAGCCATTCTTCAGATGTTGGAAAGACTAGCCATGCCACTCAATAGTTATGGTCTTGACCTGACTGAACATGGCATCAGTTCTGAAGTTCTCAGGGAAAAAGTATTGGCAGAACACCGAAAGTACCTGTCTTTGCTGAACAGGGACATAACAGCTAGTCTCAAGACAGCTCCGCAGGATATGAGCGATGGGGAGAAACTTCTTCGCCATATATTGGAGCCTTATAAGGGAAAGCTTGTATTGCTGGATGTCTGGGGAACCTGGTGTGCCCCTTGCAAGATGGCTCTTGCCCATTCGAAGGAAGAGTTCGAACGCCTGACGCCATACGATGTGGTATATCTTTACATGGCAAGCAACAGTCCTGAAGAGTCATGGAAAAATATCATCAGACTGAATAATCTGGTTGGCGACAATATCGCCCACTACAATTTGCCAGCGGCTCAGCAGAGTGCCATCGAGAACTATCTCAACATTCGCTCTTTCCCATCCTATCGCCTCTTCGACAAGGAAGGAAATCTGGTAGATGTGAAAGTGGATGCCCGCCAGCTTGACAATCTGGAGAAAATCATCAAGGAACTGAGTAAATAAAAAAAGATGGCCTCGCAAAATGCGGGGTCATCTTTTCTGTAATCAAGGATTATCAATCAATAGAGCATGCCAAACATCCATAACGGGATGATGTTGCCATAACCCTATGATGATGCAAAAAAGAAATAATCCTCTTTTTCGCACACGTATATTTTTTTTAGAAAAAAAAGTCTCATAGTCTCATTTTTAGCTGCAAATATCACGTTATATTGTTGATATAAAAATATTTATAACTAATGAGATTTCTTGCAAAAAGTAGAAAGAAGTATCATAGAAGTATCATTAAAAATCATAGAAGTATCATTAAAGATAATACAAAGCATGCGAAAAGCCAGTTTGAACGTTAAGAAAAGCCAGTTTAAACCTGTTTAAACATCAGAAAAAGTCATTTTAAGCATCGCAAAAATGCATTTTAAATATCGCAAAGAATCAAAAGAATATTGCCCAAAAATGAGTCCGATATTTGGGCACTCGTTGCCCCGCGTTATGGGCTGTGGTTGCCCAGCACAGGGGCTATCGATGCCCACTTGGTGGGCTACGGATGCCCGTGTAACGGGCACAAGCAGACCAACCGAAGGGCATAGAGGGGACCTGTGGTTTAATGACTTTTCCTGATTTCAGTAGACACTTTTTTACTTTATAAACTAGAAAGGTAGACACTATCAATTTCATAAAACTGAAATAGTAGACACTCCTTATTTT